>Ga0137397_10002262_pt1 | contig 13485 bp, 13 predicted proteins | sample czorhiz116metaG_FD_106658 | JGI IMG/M metagenome (GOLD analysis project Ga0137397, IMG submission 106658) | Vadose zone soil microbial communities from Angelo Coast Range Reserve, California, USA - czorhiz1.16 metaG | ecosystem: Environmental > Terrestrial > Soil > Vadose zone | place: USA... | reverse complement strand
TCCGCGACGCACAGAAGTCTGGCGGTAGCCAATCCGCGAATATCAGCAGCGTCAACCGTCGCTAACACATCGTGCCGCCGGATCGATCGATGAACGAAGGCCGAGAAACGGGCGAGGAACCCTCACGATGGTGAGGACGGGAAAGTCTTGCTTACTTGACAGGTGACAGCCATATCAACGTTGGCGCTCACCTGCGCCGGCTGCGGCGCGCGAGCGACGCGGGCGGCGTCGGGTGCAGCGCCGTGTTATGCGGCCTCGCTTCTACTCCGGATGGTTGAGCACCGGAAGAGCCGCCTCACAAGCGACTTTCAGCTTGGGAACGTCTTGTTCGACGGCTCGGTACACGAGCTCGAGGTCGATACCTAGGTAGTCGTGCACAAGGACGTTCCGATACCCCGCCAGCCCCTTCCAGTCGACCGACGACTGCGAGGCCTTCACGCCTTCACTCAGGTGCTGGCTCGATTCGGCCAACGTCTGCAGATTCCGGATCACGCCATCCTGAATCAGATGCGACGCAAAGAAGCTTTCACGGCCGCCGGCCGTGTACTCCTCGATGCGCGCAATGCAACGCAAGATGTGCTTCAGGTAGACGCGGTCGTCCTTCACAACGGGACGGCCTCTTCAAGCACTCGCTCGCGCAGCAAGTCATCGAGGCCTCGCTCCGTGACGACCTGTACCCGGCGACCCAAGAGTTCTTCCAATTCCGCGACCAGCCCGCCCGGAAACCAGGGGCTCGGATCGGGCCCAACCTCGACGAGGAGGTCGACATCACTCTGCGGCCCGGCATCCCCACGCGCCATCGAGCCGAACACCCGGACTCCTGTTACGCCGTGCCTGAGAGCCAGCCGGAGAATCTGTTCCCGTTTCGTTCTTACGAGGTCCACCATCCGGCCCTGCTCCTTCGAACGTCAGTGTACCGTCTTCTGCCTCGTGTCCGTATCAGGCCGCATAACGTCGCGGCTTCAGCCGCGGCGGCTCATGATCGCGTCGGCCGCCGACGGCTGCAAGCCGTGTTAGGAGGCACATCACTGCCAGTCGATATTTACCGTAACCGTCATGCACACCGGCATCGGTTTTGCCTTTACGATCAGCGGCTCGAATTCCCACTGTTGAATCGCATCGACTATCGCCTGGTTGAACGTGGAAAATGGCGGTGTGAATTGAACCTCCCGAATCGCCCAAACGTGTGAAACCTTCCCTTTCGTGTCCAGCAACACTTCACCCATCCACATGCCGCTGCCGCGTGTTCGCGCAGGCAGTTCAGGATAGCTGGGACCCACGTTCCTGAGCTTCGTCGGTGCGTGTACGCCCTTGCCGGGCCGAATCGGTTTGACGCCAACGAGCCTCGGACCTTCTCGCTCACAAATGCCGAAGCGCAAACTTTCCGGTGCGCCCACCGCCTGAGAAAGAGCCGGCCCGAGCAGAGCGACAATCAATGTGGTTAGCGCGATCCGCAACCGGCTCCCGCTCAAACCGTGCTCCTCGGTTCGTGGTGTTTCTGCAAGCTGATACATGTCCGTCTAACGTCAGCGATGAGCCGCGGCGCGCGGCGTCAGTTCACGCGCCGACGGCTCCATCGCGTTGTTGGGCCGCCGCCAACTCACAGCCGCTGAGCACCATCGATCTTGCCCAGGTCGCGGTCAAAGGTGCCGAGCGGAGTGTGCCCTGCTTTCCGAGCGACCTCCACCATGAGGCAATCGGAGAATCCGACCTTCGGCTGTTGTCGAAACAGCGCGACGGCGGCGGCGACCGTCTCGGTGTCTTGGACGGTCAGGTGTTGGTGGCTCAACAGCATCTCGACAGCCGTCGCGACTGCCTCGGGACCACGATCGTAGACGGAGCCAAGCACCCAGGTTGCCTCCGCGATTGCCAGGTGCGGCACCCATGCCCCCTTGGCAACGAAGGCCTCAGCGACGGCAACCTGCTTCACCTCATCTCGCGTCATGAGCCGGACCAGCACGTTGGTGTCAACGGCCCGCATGGCGCTTCTTGACGTGCTGCCGGATTCCGTTCTTCATCTCTTGGACGGTTCGCCGCCTTGGAGTCTTCGCGAACAGCACCCGATGAATGTCTTCGGACGAATAGCGGCCTGCCTTGCGGACGACCACCCGGTCGCCATCCTCATCCCACTCGAGCACCGAGCCCGGACCGACGCCGAGCCTTTGGCGCACCTTTGCGGGAACCGAGACCTGACCCTGCGCCGTGACCTTCGAATGTGCGAGCGCCATGGGGCCATATTACCACGGTAATGAGGCTGCCGCGCCCGACCCGGACGAGATCAGAATCGTCGTGCAGCTTCGGGCTGTGGGTCGGCCCAGCGCTGGTTCCGCTGCCGGCGCCCAAGAAACGAATTGGCAATCGCGTTTCGACGACGCGTCCTTCCAGTCGATCGACACGATATGCACCCGCCTCCGGTCGAGAGCTGACCGCCTCAGCGAGCGCTGTGCCCGCAAAGTGCAGAGCGGCGCCATCGTCAACAGCGTAACCTGGCTCCATCTCCGCATCCGCGATCGTGCGATGGTCAACTCGTCGTCGCTCCTCGCTGCCGCTGTAGTGCGGGCGGGCGGACGCATCGATCAGCGCAAGGCCCTTACTCAGTCGTTCGACACTTCCGTACGAGTCGGTCAGCCCGCCATTGAACCAACAGACCATGCCTGCGCTGACGCCACTCAACACGATCTCATTGGACCACGCATCGCGCAGGATCACGTCCAACCCATGAGCTCGCCATACGGCAAGCAGATTCGCCGTGCTCCCGCCACCGACATAGATGACATCCTGTTCGCCGACGAACGCCGCCAGTTCAGAGGTTCGCGCTGGGCGTCGCGTGAGGAGAGGTGAATCGAAGAGCGTCAGGTCGGTCGGAATGCATCGCCCGCTGAACACACGATAGAAACTCACGAGGTAGGTAGCGGAATCAGCACTGGCGGTCGGGACGAAACATACCCGAGCCGGCTGTCGCCGCGAGAGCGACAGCACGAAGTCGTCAAGGAGCGGATTGGTCGGCTCCATCGAGAAACCGCCTCCACCCATAGCGACGATGTGACCCACGCCAGGATTCGATGCCATCGTTTCACTGCCAATAAATCGCCCAAGATGTGCGCCTAACGGCATGCCGCTCAGCCGCGAGCGCTCTCACCGTCGTTCCGAATCCACAGAAGTGCCCGCGCCGCTCGTCGGCTGCGGCGGTTCTTGGGCGGCCCGGCTTGAACCGCCCCTCACGGCACTCTAAGACGAGCGACGTGCGGAAACCCGGCAGCCGCATCGTCATAGACCACATCGTATTCACCGGAGGTTGGCTGAGGAAGAACCGCGATGAGTCGCGTCGAGGCGCCTCCAGTACACAGGCACTTGTCCAGCCGCACCAGTATTCGATCTGCCATTACACGCGCCGTAGTTCCGCACGCGCAAATAGCGGAATCCAGACGTTTGGGTTCGTGAACTCGCAAGCGGAATGTCACGGACACTTGGTTGTTGGCGGTCCTTGATTCAGCGATTCCGAGGCCGCCCCAAGCATCTTCGACGTAGGACCATCGGGCGCGCTCGGTTGACAGTCGTGTCGCCGCGCGGTCACAGGCGACACACGCGACGAGAGCGACAATCGCTGGCCATCGCCCCACAGTCAGCACTTCCTGTTCCTCCAGCCGCCAGTCTTGGTCCGCCCAACGATCAGCGCTCCCCCGCGGCCGCGAATCGTCACATCGGCGGCCGTCGGGTGCAGCGCTTGTTGGGCGGCGGCATCATCGTGGAAGCGGTTGGTTCTCGAAGCTAGGTGGATCCCACCGCTGCAGCCCGTTGCCGATCTTTACAACATTCGCGACAAACGTGAGACTCGCATCGCTGATACGGGCCGCAACCTCCCAGCATCCGGGTGTCGAGAAATCAAGTATGTTGCCTGGACACCGAAATCCGCATAGCCGTTCGTAATGTCCGATCGTAACGATGGTGCAGGAGTTTCGAGCCGGCGCCCTGTAATCCTGATAGTGCATCAGTGTGAGTACTCACTTTCGGAACAATAATAAACCTATTGCAAGCGCCAGCAAGACACCGACGACTACAGCTGCAAGCGGCAGCGCACGGGGAGCCATTTCGAACCACCAGAGACGCAGGGATTCACTCACGCTGCCACCGCGCTATGTCTGTCTAAGGCCGATCATGTCTTCGAGGCCACATGCGGGGTCCGACAGCAACGCTTCCATCGCGGAAGTTGCGCGCAGGTTGCCATGCCCGCGGCCGAAGTTGTAACGCCGAACGCGCAGCTTGCTTTCAAGCAGGGCGGCAGCAGCCGATCTTGCCCACGGGATGCCGCTAGGAGCCCGTGGTGCAAGTCGGTCAGCTAGCCAGAATCGGATCCTGTTCGGCGGCGCGTTTCAATCGCCTCAGCGAGTCGGCCGGCCGAGTGACGAACCGCCGGCCGAGGATTTTCTCGACGAGCTGTCCCCGCCAGCCTGGCGGGAAGATGAAGTGTCAGTTGAATGTCACGCGGTTCGAGTGCGCGTCGATCGGCGTGATCTGAATCTGTTCGTGATTCGTGACACCAAAGGGCAGCCGGACATCGAGCGTGAGCTCCCGCGGCGGACGCATGTCGAGCACGTCGAAAGTGATGCGCAACCCGAAGGCTCCAAGGACGAGATGATCGCCCGCGCTCATTGCGCACGCGGGGCCTTCGACCAGCTTGAGCCCGGTCCATTGCGCCAGTTTGCGCGGGTCCGTAAGCAGGAGCCAAATGCGCTCGGCGGGGGCGAGGAGGACCTCGGTCGGACAGACTTCCATAGGAGCGTAAGTCTAACCCCGTACTACACTGTGCGCATGGCAATGGGCAAACGGAAGCGTACCCGACAGCCAACCATGTGGGTCGCCACGACGGATCTTCCGACGGCGGTGAGTCACCCGTTCTACATGCGATTGAATCAACTGCTGCGCGAGCATCGGTTCGACGACTTCGCCGAAGGCGAGTGCGCCACGTTCTATGCCGTCACGATGGGCCGGCCGGGTCTGCCGCCGGGCGTCCATTTCCGCCTGCTGTTGATTGGCTACTTCGAGGGCATCGACTCGGAGCGCGGCATCGCGTGGCGTGCGGCGGACTCGTTCGCATTGCGCGACTTCCTCGGCGTCGGACTGGACGGCGCGCCGCCAGACCACTCGACGATTTCGCGCACGCGTCGACTGATCGATCAGGAAACGCATCGCGCTGTGTTCACATGGGTGCTGCAGTGCCTGAGCACGGCCGGCTTGGTTAAAGGGAAGACGATCGGCATCGATGCCACCACGCTCGAAGCCAACGCGGCGTTGCGCAGCATCGTCCGGCGCGACAGCGGCGAGAGCTACGAGGAGTTTCTGACGACCCTCGCGAAAGCCTCGGGCAATTAGCGACAACGGGTAAGGGAAGTTGCCATTTGCAAAATCGTCGCTGCCGGGTGGTTTGGAATACATCCGCCCGGCCACGTCGGGCGGCTTAGGAGGACCCTGGAAATAGCTTGCCCAAATTCCATGGCCAGCGTGGTTGTTGCAGCAGTTCGAGCGCGTGTCGCCAGGAACCACTTCCATTCCCTTGATTTCGCCCCGAATCTGATTCGTCGTGCTGTTTCGTCGATGGAATGTCGTCGGTCCCATTGCGCCGAAGAACTCACGCATCAAGCCGTCAACTATTATCAGATCGCGTGCCTCGATACAGTCGTACGTAGACGGTTGGTATTCGGGTACGTTGCAGGCACGGATTGTTTTGTCGGGAGTCACAACGCCGTTGGGCACTGCATCCGCGCTCTCGTACTCTAACCGCAACGTGGCAGTCCATGCAGCTGAAACAACCTCAAGATCATCGGCGCTAAGTTCAGCGACTGCCAAAGCCGACAGTCCCTGGATCGACATCAACGAGGCAGCCAGACGCGCGCGGTGCGGGGTCAAGCTGCTCTATCGCGAAGTCCGCGCCGGTCGACTGCAAGCCGCCCGAGTCGGCGGGCGCCGCGAACTGCGCTTGCAGCCGGAGTGGGTGGACGATTGGCTGCGTGCCGCGACGACGATTCGGTGAGAGCCTTCGAAAGTACGTCCCGGGATGCTTTGATGGTGCGCGCTACGATGACCGTCAGCGCGCTGACAGAAAGGAGATGCGGTATGCGACATCGGAACCACGGACTGCGGAAGCGCTGTCGCTGCAAACGGAAGGATTGGCCGAAGTGTCCCCATGGGTGGCACCTGAATTACAAACCGAAAGGAGGGTCTCAGTATCGACTGTCACTCGACCGCGAAATGGGTCGCCACATCGACAGCAAGACGGAGGCGATTGAGGAGGCCGAGCGGATTCGGATCGGAATTCGGAACGGGACGTTTCGCGCAGCCGAGTCTGAGCAGACAGAAGCACGTGCCGACGCCGTCACGCTGGAAACCTACGCTCGCCAGGACTGGCTGCCGTCGGCCGAGCAGAACCTCAAGGTCTCCGGCGTGGAGACGAGCCGGAACCCTGCATCGATCCATTCACGCGGCATGAGGCTGCTCACGTGGTCGAGATCGCAAGGCAGCACTTTCCAGAATGGCATCCGTGGCTGCTTTGCGGATTGCGAACGGGACTGCGAGCCGAGCTCCTGGCATTGCAATGGGGCGACATCGACTGGTGCGGCAGGTTTGTCCAACTGCAGCGCAACTTGGTGCGCGGAAAGCTGACGACGCCGAAGAATCATCAATGCCGCCGCGTGGACCTCTCACCGCAGCTACGAGCGGTCTTGCGGCTCTCGCGAGGCCGGAAGACTGTCGAATTGTCGAAACACGGCCTGCCGCGACCTGATTGGGTGTTCCTTCGGCCGCGGGCACGGCGCTCGATGAGTCGAACGCGCGGAAGGCCTGCAATCAGATTCTCGACAAGGCCGAACTGCACCGTCGCGGTCCCCATCAAATGCGGCACACATTCGCGTCGTTGCTGTTGCAAGCGGGTGAGCCGATTACATACGTCAGCGATCAACTCGGGCACAAAGACTCGGCGATTACGTTGCGGGTCTACGCGCACTGGCTGCCGGACTCGACGTCTCGGAAAGGCGTTGATCGTCTCGACGAGCACACCGCCGTTGCACACTCGTTGCACACAGCCGTCCGGCTGCCACTTCGCCGAACGGCCTAACTGCTTCTTTTCTTGGGGAATCTGGTGAGCCGGGTGGGAATCGAACCCACAACCCGCAGATTAAGAGAACGAGTGGCAGCCGTCCGCCCGCTTCCACGCGATGTTTTCGCTTCGTAAGACTTGAGACTTCGCTGTTGATTCGTCCGCCGGTTTCCAATTGCGACAGCCCGTTAGTGTGTCAGATAGTGTGTCAGCTGACAGACCGGTGGCATGACAGCCGCGGACACGCGACCGCTCGTTGATGGACAGATGTCGTCGTCGCGCGAGCGCGCGGCGTACTGAGAGGCGAAGAAGATGCTCAGCAGCATCGGCATTCCTGCGATTGTGACCGGCGTGATCGTCGGCATCGCCGCGGTCGGGTTCTATCTGTTTTGGAGGGGAGGGGGTCGAAGAATCTTATAGTTCCGGCGGCCGACGATCGCCACGCGGACGAGGTGAGCGCCGCGGCGTAGGCGATCTCGAATAGTTTCGCCGGATTGGCCGTGGCAAACGTTGCCCTCGATGTCTGCACCGGCACCGCCGTGAGCGTGTTCACCAGATCAACGTAGAACAACTCGTCCGTTTCGTGCCCACGCCGGTCTCGTGCCGCCGGCCGTCGACACCTGCCATCGCCCGTCGTCACGGGCGGGAACGGCCGCACGTAGACCTCATCCCGCCCCGACTTCAGAGTGACACGCGCAACTGGTCGGACTGCGACTACAACTCGGCACGAGCACGAAACCGGCCGTTCACGTACTCGCTCGGTGCGTCAGTTGTTCGGCGCGCCGTTCTGGATCCACTGCCGAATCAGGGCAACTTGCTCAACGGTCAGATACGGTGGGCCGTTGCGCGGCATCCGGAGACCGACGATGTCCGCCGCACCTTCGAGCTTCTGCACCAGATAGCTGCCGCTCGGGTTGCCGGCGATGACGCGAATCGCCCCCGGCTTTCCGGTACTACTCACGCCAACCATGCTCGAAATTGCTACCCCCGACTTCAGATTCAATCCGGCGGCCGGCGTGCGGCCATCGTCGGTGTGGCACGCCACGCAGGCAGGGTTTAGAATCTGGGCTTGAATCTGCGTTGAGAAGGTGACGCTGGGGGTGGTCGGGGAGGGCGTTGTTGGATTGCTCGAACTGCTGCAGCCAGCTGCCATCGCCACGCCCGCAACGGCGATAATGCCGAACGTCAATCTCACATGCCGTGTGCTCATGCTGATTCCCTTGTCTCCGACAGGTCGAGTCGAGAGTCTGCCGACGCGTCGCGCGGCGGTTTGAGCGGCGCAGAGAATAACCCAATCAAGCACAAATTGAACGAAAATAATTGGCGAGCGTTCTGGTAAGGATCCATCAACACAATTCTTTGGATCTCCCGCCGATTGGTGGGGGGGCATGTCCGTGCCTGCTGAAGAGGCCATCAACCATCGCGATCAGCGCACGGCAGCATCCGCGAACGGGCGCCGCCTTCCAACACATCCAGCGATCATCGTCGAAGATCTGTGATGGTCGCCTGAGGCGTCGCGTCGAAGGACGGCACGGGGCGCTCGACGCCTGGAAGCTACTGCGGACGTCTGAACAACCCGCCGTAGACCGCTTTCGCGAGGATGTGTCCCTGCATCGCCTTCAGGACGTTCGCGCGCGTTTCGAAAGCGTCAGCAACGGGTTCGACCGTCAGCTTGGTGTCCAGAGCATAGAGCTCGAACATGTAGTGATGCCGCGGACCGTTCGCGCCTGCTCCCGGACCGCGATACACCTGACCGGTGGCGCTGACCTGGTAGCTGCCGTCCGCGAGTTGCCGGCCCTTCGGCACACCTTCCGGCAAGCCGGTGGCGGTGGCCGGAAGGTTCCACACCACCCAATGCGCCTGATCGTCCGTCGTCTTGTTGCGGACAACATCCATGTCGTGCATGTTGAGGACGAACGACTGGGTCCCTGCCGGCGGATTGGCCCAGCTGATCGCCGGCGAGGTCCCTTCGCCCGGCGCGGCGCCTTCGGCCGCCTGGCTGAATTTGACAGGAATCTGCCCGCCGTCGGGGAACGCCGCAATGGTCAATGTCATAGCGGGGCCAGCCGGCGCAGCGCCGCGTTGTGCGCCGCGCTCTTGAGCGGCGAGCGGCATTGCGACGAGCGTGATGATAATCGAAACGACGAACAGGTGCCGTGCCATATCTGGTCCTCCTGATGAATGGACGCGCTGAGCATAACGCATGTCCGCACGTCTGTGACGAACCGTCACCAGGTCACGCGTTCCTGTGGAAGTTGCACCGGCCACTCTCCGCGGTGCATGAAATCCGGGGACAGCGGCGTTTCCGCTTTTTCGTGCTTTCGTGCTTTCGTGTTTTCGTGGTCGGATGCGCGGTCGCGTCAGGGCGAGATTCGCGTGGTCTCATCAACAGCCTCGAGCAGGCACTCGACAGCTGAGTCCGAATGCCTCGCGGGCATCTCTCTCCTTGACATCCTAGGCGTCGATAAAATACCTTCTCCTAGGGATCCAAGGAGAGTGGGCCTGTGAGCACCACGACCGAACTACTCCAGGGAACGCTCGACGTCCTGATCTTGAAGGCCCTCTCTCTCGGAGGTCTTCATGGGTACGGCATCCTCCTCCGTATCGAGCAGATCTCCCGCGACAAGCTTCAGATCCAGCAAGGGTCGCTGTATCCGGCTCTGTACCGATTGGAGCATCAGGGCTTCATCACGTCAGAATGGGGCGAATCCGAAAACAGGCGCAAAGCCAAGTACTACCGCCTGACGACGTCGGGACGCCGGCAGCTTCGCGACGAAATGGCCTACTGGCGCCGACTGTCGGAGGCGATCACGATGGTCCTCGCCGCGGCGCCGGAGGACGTATGAGACTCGGGGGTCGGCTGAGGTCGTTTCTCCGTGCGGCCCTGTTCCGCCATCGGATGGAACGCGAGATGGAACAGGAATGGCAGTTTCATCTCGACGCGCGAATCGACGATCTCGTCGCCACGGGCTTGTCGCGAGCCGACGCTGCAACCCGTGCCCGAATCGAATTTGGCGATCCATGGCGCTGGAAGGAGTACGGCAGGGAGTCGCGCGGTCTGCGGTTCCTCGACGAGCTGCGTCAGGACGTCACCTACGCAACGCGTCAGTCATCGGGAGCACCGGTGTTTACGGTCGTGGCCGTCGTAACGCTCGCGCTCGGCATCGGGGCGAACACCGCCGTCTTCAGCGTCATCAACGCCGTGTTGCTCCGGCCCCTTCCCTACAAGGACTCGGACCGGCTCGTTCGGTTCATCGAGAATTTTCCGGCGCCTCGAGGCACGAGTGGCCCGCCGCTCCGTGTGCCGGGAATGGACCTGGCCGAGCTCGCCACGTTACGCGTGAAAGCCCGGACCCTGTCGCATGTGGCGGCGTTTGCGGGCACGACGATGACGTTGACGCGCGACGACGACACGATCCGAGTGGAGGGAGCTCAAGTGTCGCCAGACTTGTTCCCCATGCTCGGCGCGGGAGCCCTGATCGGGCGGACGTTTGAGCCGCAGGAGGCCACGGCGGCCACCGCCGCGATCGTCGTTCTCAGCTACGGTGCCTGGCAACGGCTCTTCGGGGGCGATCCGCACATTCTTGGTCGAGTGTTGCCTCTCGATGGAACGGGGCGCGCCGTCGTCGGCGTGATGCCCCGAGGGTTTGGCTTTCCCGACGCGCACGCTGAATTCCTGGTGCCGTTCGTACCACCGACGCTTCCTCCCGGAGCCAGGGCTTCGAGGCCGGCGATCGCGCGCCTCAAGCCCGGTGTCTCCCGACAGGCCGCGGCCGCGGAGATTAACTCGCTGTTGATCCATCCGCCGGAAGATCGTCAGCTGTCCGGTTCGGCCGACGGTGCACGGCCGCCGCGCCTCGAACTCGTGGGCATACAGGACTTGCTTGTCGGCCCGGTGAGGCCGGCGCTCCTGGTGATTGCGGTTGCCGTCGGTTTCGTGCTGCTGATCGCGTGCGTCAACGTCGCGAACCTCTTGCTGGCGCGCATGACCGCGCGCGAGCGAGAGATGGCTGTTCGGCTGGCGCTCGGGGCCGGGCGGGGTCGATTGGTCCGGCAGGTGCTGACAGAAAGTCTTCTCTTGGCACTGGCGGCGGCGGTCGCCGGTACCGGGCTGGCGTTTGGAGGAGTTCGCGTATTGCGAACCTTGGGGACTGGGTTGGATCGACGAGACCTGGGACCGAGCATGAGCCTTCCGAGACTGGATGAAGTGAGCATCGACGGGTCCGTCTTTGTCTTTGCGCTGTCTGTCGCTGTCTTGACGGGAGTGGTCTTCGGATTGGCGCCAGCGATTCGCGTTTCCGCACAACGGTCCGCGGCCGCGCTTCGTGAGAGCGCCGGATCGCCGGCCTCCGGATTCGACGTCTTCCGCCGGGTTCGCGTGCAGAGTGTGTTGATCATCGCGCAAATCGCCATGGCTCTGACGCTGTTCATCGGCGGCGGTCTGCTCGTACGCAGTTTCGCTAAACTGTCGAACGTCGATCCTGGGTACGATCTGACGGACGTCCTCACCTTCCAGGTCACGTTCCCCAAGGGCCGGTACTCCGCACCGCAGTACACTTCTTTAGCCGCAGAGATCGCCGCACGGTTGCAAGCCGCGCGCGGTCCGCGCTCCGCGGGCTACACACTTTTTCTGCCGATCGTCAGCGGCAGAGCGGGGCAGCCGCTGAGGACCACACGCGAGCCACCAGCCCAACTGCCTCCGCTATCGGCGGCATCACCCGAGCGACCGCTCCTCGCCGTCGTCAGCCGCGATTTCCTGAACGTTCTGGGCGTCCATCTGATCGCGGGGCGAGGGTTCGGCGACAACGACCGGGAAGGACAGCCGCCGGTGATGTTGATTGACCGTACCGTCGCGCGGAGCGGTTTCCTCGGCGAGAACCCCATCGGAAAACACGTCTACGGCTTCGGAGCAGCACCTATCCAAGTGATCGGCGTGGTCGAGAACATTCGTCAATTGGGTTTGGATCAGGAACCCATTGCGCAGGTGTTTGTCGATCTCCGTCAATTCCCTCCAGCACCGCGCGTCGTCGAGAGCTCGCCGCCCTTGTACTACGCAGTGCGAACCCGGACCGAGGCTCACTCTGTGGCTGGCATTCGTTCCATCGTTCGACAACTTGATCCGCAGGCGACGGTCGACAATGTCGCCACCATGACTGAATTGGTGTCGAACTCGATCGCACGGCCCCGGCTCTACGCCGTTGTGCTCGGGATGTTTGCCGCTGTAGCGGTGCTGCTGGCGGCCATCGGGATCTATGGGGTGATGACATACTCAGTCACGCGGCGCACTCGTGAAATTGGTATTCGAATGGCGCTCGGCGCGGCACGCGCGGACGTCATCGGTCTCGTGGTTCGCCAGAGCCTCACGTTGACCGTCATCGGTATCGGACTCGGGTTAATCGGGGCCGCCGCCGTGACCCGGTACCTGAGCGGGTTGTTGTTCGGCGTGACGCCCCTCGATCCGACGACATTCATCGGCGTTGCTGTGGCATTCACGTCCGTCGCCACGCTCGCTGCGTCGGTGCCCGCGAGACGAGCCACGAGAGTCGATCCCTTGGCCGCGCTCCGCTGCGAATGACGCACCGTTTGATGGCAGTCGACGCTGTTCTCGTTGTGTGCGGCGTATTGGCGTGCGCGCAGCGGCCGACACGTTCACGCCGACCAGCTCCGTGACGTTCGCCCGGAGCGGTCACCAGGACGGAAGTAGATCCAAGACGCAGGGCGACACATCCGCGCGCAGGATGCGCCAGCATTGAGCTGTTTAACTTTGCAATGGAAAGTTATTTGCGCTGTGCTAGGATTGCGCATCGACCGCGGAGGGTCCTGCATGAACGCTTCACCAACCAGACGGCCGAGCGCCTTCATTCCAATCGCCATGTCCATCGCCGCACTTGGCACGGTGCTGTATCACATTGAAATGTCCGGCATTGCCCCCGAGGCCGACGAAGGCGCCGCTGCCCATCTCTGGCAGCTGCTCATGGCTGGACAGGTGCCGGTCGTGGCGTTCTACGCGGTCAAGTGGCTGCCGCGGGCTCCGAGAACGGCGCTGCAGGTCCTCGCAGCGCAAGTCGGCGCCGCACTCGCCGCACTGGCTCCCGTCTACTGGCTCGGGTGGTGACTGCCGTGTCACGCCGCACTGCGCCGGCGGACCGCGACTGATTGCGCGCAGTCGCAGGTCAATCGAGCGCGTTCACGCGATAAACGCCGCAGTGGCGCCGCCTCTCGCCGAATCGCGCTTCTCGACGTTCGACGTGTTCCCGGTTAGAGCGCGGTGAGGCTGTCCGCAAATGGGCTCGGATCCGTCTAAGTGAACACAGATGTGTAGGTGCGGGGGACTGTCATTCGCGAGAATCTCATCGCAGTTCGTAATTCGGGTTGCATCCCGCGCGCTATGCTCG
>Ga0137397_10002257_pt1 | contig 13508 bp, 13 predicted proteins | sample czorhiz116metaG_FD_106658 | JGI IMG/M metagenome (GOLD analysis project Ga0137397, IMG submission 106658) | Vadose zone soil microbial communities from Angelo Coast Range Reserve, California, USA - czorhiz1.16 metaG | ecosystem: Environmental > Terrestrial > Soil > Vadose zone | place: USA... | reverse complement strand
GTAACCACGGCGCTGCGCTTCAGAAGGTACACGAGGTGCTTGCTCGCGGTGTTGCTCAGGGCGGCCGCGCGGGCTTTTTGGGGGGTATGCGGGGGCACGACGTCATTCACGTAGAGGGCGACCACCACGGCGTGCGGATTGATTGGCTTGAGGAGCCGTCGTAGCAGGATCTCGTGCTGCCAGGTATCGGTCCCGGGGATCCCGCCGTTGATCACCTCCCACCGGGAGGATGAGGTCGCCTCCAGCATCCGCTCGAGCTGCTTCGGCCAGGTGTCAGCGAGCGCGAGGCCGGCGCCGAACGTCTGCGAATCGCCCAGCGCCAGAACGCGCAGAACCCCCGGTCGGGGTTCTGGCTCGATCTCGCCGTCGCGCAGACCCAGGGAGTTGATCCGAACCGGATGATCGTGTGTGGACGCGGCCTGCCCCGGCCGTAGCACGTGCTCCGTCTCGGGGTCGAAGTCGTAGAACTCTTGCGGAAAGAGGAAACGGTTTGGGGGAGGGTAGATTGCCCGCAGCAGGAGCTCGAGGATGACGAAGGCCACAAGCAGCGACCCGCCGAACAGGACGGCGGTAGCCACGATGTGTCTTGCCATGAGTGGTCTCCCCAGGTGTCGTGCAATGCACTGTCCCGAACGATGACGGCGTTCGACCGAGACTTCGGCAGTATATTGCGATAGGGTGCGATCTCGGCGGTCGTGTTCCTCTGTTTCTCTGGATTCGAGGTGAAATGGACCGCGAAGGAATGCTCGAGATCCTTCGGCAGAACGTCGGGTTCGATCGGCCGGAACGGTGGGTCGACTACGCGTGAGACACGCCTTCCAGCGTGTCCACGCAGCTCCAACTGCATTGTGTCCGGCTTGCGGGTCATCGCCACGGCGTCGACTGGGACAATACGTATATTACAGCACCCTCATTCGCCTCAGAGAAGGCGCGAATTGCAGACTGATCGGGCGAACGCCAAGCTTTCCCCGGCCGAGCGCGTGAAGGACAAGTTCGGCGTCTGGGTGTTCCGTGACGAGCCGTATCTGACCAAGCGTTACGGAGGCAGGTGGGGAGCATACCGGTTGCTTGCGTGTCGCCGGCACGACCGACTCCTCGCGTACTGCGTCGTGAAGCTCCGGCGGTTTCGAAGGGGATCCGCGCATGGGGGACCTTCGAATGGGCACGATCGTCGACGGCGTCTTCGATCCGGGCGAGTCGGAAGTCCTGGATTCGCTCCTGCAGGCGGCTGTGCCCATGTGTCAGCGCGAGGAAACCGACGTCGTCTTCTGTAGCGCGTCCCTCCGTGACATCGGCCAGGGCCTTCGGCGCCACGCATTCGTCAGGATGCCGGGGACCCTGAACGCCGCGTTCCGCGACCGGACCGGTACGATCGGTGCGAAACCCCCACTCGACTCCTGGCACCTTATGCGCGGCGATTCCGACGCTGATGCGAACTGCTGAGATCTGAGCAGACGGACCGACGCAGTCCTACTGGAGTGACTGCTTCCCGCAATCATCCGACGGCGCAAGGTGGGCTTCTCGGTGCCGCTCGCGCTTTGGCTTCGGACGGACCTCCGCGCGACGATGCGGGAGATCCTCCGGAGAAGAAGTTCGACGCTTGGGGTATCTCCGCTATGCAGAGGTAGAACGCATCGAGGCGGAGCACCTCGCCGGACGAGCGAATCATGAGAACAAGCTGTGGGCACTCATCAATCTCGTCCTCTGTCATCGGCAGCGGCCGGGCAGTCTGACGTGACACAGCTCGACCCCGAGTCCCGCGTTCGCCCACGCGCGAGGTCGAACAGCGCCCACGGTGGCGACGGCGTGGTTGGGCCTAATGGTCGTGGGGATTCCGATGGGCGGCCAACAACCACTGGGCGTTCTGGGAGACGTATGGGATGGCCGTTCTCCTCCTGTCTATCTGGGTGCCCATGTCAACATGAAGGAGACTGGAGGTATCCGGGTTGCGCACCTCATCGAGGGCGATCAATGGGGAGCCGAGGTCCAGGTAGCAGATCTGCTCGCCGGGCTCGCGAGTTCCGTGAGCTCGAGCTGGCGGCCCTTCTATTCGCCTAGGGGCGTCTCGCTCAGGAACTGCGTCGGAGCGGAATTCCGGTTTCGGTGGTCAGCAAGCAGGATCTGGGACGGCGGGGTCTGGTGTGGCGGCTCGGCCAGGAGTTACGGCGCCGCGCCGTGGAAGTGCTCCACACCCACGGCTACAAAGAAAGCATACTCGGGGCAATGGCCAGACGATGGGCCGGTGTGCGCTGCTACGTGAACGAGCACGGACGAACCGAACCATATTGCGGCTGGGACGGCGTCAAGATATCCTTCTTTCGGTGGCTCGATCACTGGGTGGCGCGCGGCGCTACGGATCGGGTCATCGCCGTGTCGCTGGACCTTTATCGGCATCTAACGACCTCGCTTCCGAAGGGGCGGGTGGTGCCGATCCGCAACGGCATGGGCCCTCCCGCCTTGCACTTACCGTGTCGCCCGCGGAGATCCGACGAGGGCTGGGAATCGGCGAGCACGCACCGTTTTTCGGGAGTGCCGGCCGTCTGGTGCCTGTGAAAGGTCTGGGTTACTTCCTGAAGGCTGCGCGGGCCTTGCTCAAGGCGCTCCCCGAGGCGCGCCCCCTCATCATCGGCGACGGCCCGCTTCGGTCCGATCTCGAGCGCCGGGCTTGGGGTCTGGGGATCGCCCACGCGGTTCAGTTCTCGGGCTTCCGCACCGACGTGTTCAATGTCCTCAACGCCCTGGACGTCTTCGTCATGCCCTCGATCCATGAGGGGCTGCCCATGGCCCTGCTGGGGGCGTCGGCGCTCGGCAAGCCGATCGTCGCCAGTGCCGTCGGACGCATCCCAGAGCACGCACCGGTGCTCGGAAAGCCGGTGCTCGCAATGCGGAACACCACCGAGCGGCCCGAGGCTGTGGAGGCAGGTAATGCGCGGCTGGTCGGAATCAGCACGGAGACGATCGCGTCGGCCGTCCAGCAGCTGCTCGACGACGTCGAGGTCTACGAGAAGATGAGCCGGGCTCGGAACCCGCTCGGGGATGGGCATGCGAGCGAGCAGATTTTCTGGCACATTCTCGAGATGCTCGGCGGTGAGAAATCTTCGCCATGAGAATCGGCCTAGTGTTCGACGGTGACTATCCCTGGGACGTGCGGGTATGGAAGGTCGCGACGTGCCTCGGTGATCACGGTCATGAGGTTCATCTCGTGTGCCGCAACCTGGCGCGGCGCCCCGCGGAGGAGGCGCTGGACGCCATCCGCGTCCACCGGCTGCGCCCACTACAGAGCGCTAAGCTCAACGCCCTTGTCACCTTCCCCGCATTTATGAATCCCGTGTGGATCGGGCGAATCGCGGAGGTCGTGAGGGCACACGGCATCGAAGCGCTGATCGTCCGCGACCTTCCATTGGCACTCGCCGCCATCGCAGTAGGCCGCCGACACGGGGTGCCGGTGATCCTGGACATGGCGGAGAATTATTCCGCGATGCTCCGCGACTGGAACAGATTCGAGGATTTCAGGCTCCAGAACATGCTGGTGCGAAACCCCCTGCTCGCCAGCCTCGTGGAGCGAATCGCGTTGCGACTGGTGCAGCACGTCGTCGTCGTCATCGAGGAGGCGCGGGACCGTCTCCTCCGGATCGGCTTGTCTCCGGACCGGATTTCGGTAGTTCGTAATACGCCTAAAGTCGACCTCGCGCGGTTCCCGACAGCGTGGGGCGAACCCGCGTGCGACGCAACCAAACTCACCGTGGTCTTCGTCGGTGGCCTCGAGCGGGGGCGCGGGCTGGAGGAGGCCTTGGAGATGCTCGCTGAGGCCCTGCATCGGATCCCGCAGCTGCGCCTGACGATCATTGGCGATGGGCGGTGGAAGGCCGAACTCGAGGCGCAGGCACGGGCCCTTGGCGTCGGCGGCTACGTTGAGTTCACCGGGCGACGGGAGTACCAGCGAGCGCTCTTCGAAGTCCAGCGGTGCGACATCGGCTTGATCCCGCACCGCGTCACGGCTCACTCGAACTCGACGATCCCTAACAAGCTGTTTGAGTACATGCTACTGGGCAAGCCGGTACTCGCGACCGAAATGGTGCCTGTCCGCCGCATCGTTGAGGAAGCGCACTGCGGAATGGTGTATCGGAGAGGCGCGGAAGGCGTGGAAGCGCTCGTCCGTCTTCGCGACGCGACGCTGCGGCGCCGACTCGGTGAGAAGGGCCGACGCGCCGTGCTCGATCGGTACCGATGGGATAACGATGGTGCCACGCTCCTTCGAGTTGTAGAGCGCTCGGCAAAAACAGGAAGCGCATGAGTGATGAGCTAGTTGCTCTTTGCCGTAGTCGAAGTGCAGCGTACCCTGTCACCCCCCCCTTTGATCCGCCCGAAGTCTATCCCGAATTTTCCAGAGAACGAGGAGTGATTGGCACAGATCCCAGCAACGATGCCTACGCGTGTGTTAGGGAATCATTGCGGCTCCTACGACTTGATATCAACAATTTCGATCGGCCTAACTGGAACCCCCTGAAATCAATAGTTCTCCCCGGGGATCATGTGCTCATCAAGCCGAATTGGGTGTGTCAAGGGCATCATCTTGATGGGTCATGGGAGCAGATAATTACGCATGGGGCGATCATTAGAGCGGTCATGGACTATGTGCAACTAGCGCTAGATGGACGAGGACGAATCACTCTCGCGGATGGACCAATGCTCAGCTCCGACTTTGGCGCGATTGTTAGAAGAAGTGGGATCGACGAAGTTGTGAAGAATCTCGCCAGGACTGACCCCAGAATCGACACTGAGATATTGGACCTTCGAACTACCTTTCTAGAAGCGCGAGACGACGTGGTGATACGTAGGCATCGCCTTCGGGGCGACCCTCGAGGAGAGGTCGTTGTCAATCTGGGAAAGTCCAGCCTGTTTTATGGGTTCCGGGGCGAGGGGCGCTACTACGGCGCTGACTATGACACTGAGGAGGTGAACCTCCACCACCGAGGGGAGGTCCAGGAATACAAGCTCAGCGGAACGGCGATGAAGGCTGACGTGATAATTGATATACCGAAGCTAAAAACTCACCAAAAAGTTGGAGTGACTCTCGCGCTCAAGGGAATTGTCGGTGTCAACTGTGGCAGGAACTGGTTACCCCATAGAACTCAAGGAACACCTGAGCAAGGTGGTGACCAATTCGCGGATTCCCGATGGAGGCAGAGGTGCGAGTATGCGGTTGTAAGGTGGTTCGAGCAAGCGTCTTTGCGCTATCCAGACTCTGTCCCGTTCCTCTATAGATTGGCGAAGCGAGTTGGCAAGCACGTTTTTGGCCCCACGCATAAGACCATTCGCGGGGGCGGGTGGTATGGCAACGGGACTTTGTGGCGCATGGCACTGGACATCAATCGAGCAATGATGTATGCGGACTGTACGGGGCGTTTGCGAGAGCAACCGACGAAACGGCGGTTCTGTATCGTTGACGGCATTGTCGCGGGCGAAGGAACGGGCCCGATCTACGCGGACGCGAAAGCCTGCGGCGTCATCATAGCCGGTCTAAACCCCGTGGCAGTAGACGTCATCGGCGCCGAATCCATGGGTTTCGACTACGAGCGCATCGCGATGCTACAGGCAGCGTTCTCGCTTCGAGATTTCCCTCTGGTTAGTTTCGATTCAACTGAAATCAACGTCGTCAGCAACGTGCAGGAGTGGAGCGGCGGACTGGACGCTATCCGGAGAGCGGAGCCATTTCGGTTTGCAGCTCCCATAGGATGGAAAGGGCAGATTGAGAGGAGAATACAATTGGCAACCGAAAGGTAGATAAAGTGCTGAAAGAGATCTACGACCGCCTTCCAGTCCCTTTCCAGGAGCTGGCACTCACCGTTCGCGGGTTCCAGATCCAGCGCGAGCGGTACGGTGGCAAATTTCGCCGTCTGCTTTTCGAAGCGTTGGCCCGTGAGCGCCTCCCCGAAGACGCGATTCGACAGTGGCAGCGTGAAGCGTTCGAGCGACTCATGATCCACGCCTTAACGCGTGTTCCGTATTATCGCGAAATCGCCGGACGATTCGGTCTTTCGCCGAGGAGCTTTCAATCGCCAGAGGATCTGCATCGGCTGCCGATCCTGACGCGTGAGGCTGTTCGACAGAACTTCGCCAACGGCAAACTCGTTGCCGATGGGATCAAACGCCAGCATCTTTGGTTGGGGCATACCAGCGGTACGACCGGGTCGCCGCTGGAATTCTTCTGGGACGACTCGGTCGTGGTCATGACCAATGTCGTGCTGTGGCGACACCGAAACTGTGCCGGCTTCAAGATCGGCGACCCGTTCCTCAAGCTGACCGGAAATGTGATCGTGCCGCTCAAGCAGCAGAGGCCGCCGTACTGGCGACTGGACCGATCGGTGAATCAACTGTTCCTGTCGGCCTTTCACATGTCAGAGCATGCGTTGCCGTCGTATGTCAACGCAATTCGGCGATTCGCGCCTCGCTTCTTGGATACGTATCCGTCCACAGCCTATGTGCTTGCTCGCTATCTGGTCAGTCGAAAGGAAACGATCCCGCTACGTGGCGTATTCACCTCATCGGAGACGTTGCTCCAACATCAACGTGAAGTAATCGAGGAGGCCTTTGCCTGCAAGGTGTTCGATTACTACGGGCTGGCCGAGCGCACCATGTTTGCGACCGAGTGCGAGGCTCACACCGGCCACCATGTGAATGTCGACTATGGGATCACGGAGATCGTGGGCCAGGACGGGGGCTGGGTCCGTTCGGGTCGAATGGGGCGGATCGTCACCACGGGACTCCATAACTGGGCCATGCCGTTGATCCGGTACGAAACGAGCGATGTCACCGCGGTGGGTGAAAAGTCTTGCGCCTGTGGGCGCGGCTTTCCGCTCATGCAAGCGGTGACCACGAAGGCGGAAGACGTCGTCGTGACGGCCGACGGTCGCCACATTTCACCGTCGGTTCTCACTCATCCCTTCAAGCCGATGCACAATGTTCGCGAGTCGCAGATCCTTCAAGAGGATCGAGACAGCATCGTTGTCAAGATCGTCCGGCGCCCCGAATACACCGACGAAGACACGAGACAACTGCTGACAGGTCTGCGTGAACGGCTAGGCGAGGCTATGCGAGTGGAGTTGGAGTTTGTGCCGGAGATCCCCAGGGACCCGAGCGGGAAGTTCCGCTGGGTCATCTCTCGGGTGCCACTGAGCTTCTAGACTTTGTGAACCGTGAGGCCGGGGCGTCCCCGACCTTCCCGAGTTCACGCCAGCCCGCTTTACGCGTCCCCTGTTGACTGTAGGTCACTTGTTGGGATTATCGTTGGCGATACATCTCGTTGTCAGGTCACGGTCCAAAGAACTCACTAGCTCAAACAGCTGTGTTGAGGTGTAGATGTTGCAGAGCGCGCGATGCCGCTCGGCGCGGTGGTGCCCCGCTTGATGTGGAAAATCGAGGGGCGATCTTCCGGCGCGATCGGCATGTAACACGGCTCAGTGAAGTCAGGCCGCGGCCCGCAGTCGCTTGCTGATGACGTCCGCCATCATGGCGTCGCCGTCGATCTTCCGCAGCTTGATCTGCCCGCTCACGACGAGGCTGAAGAGCAGGATCAGCGCCGCGTCCTCGATCGGGAGCGAGCTTTGAGTCTTCACGCGCCGCCGGAATTCCTCGTTGAGGCGCTCGATGACGTTGGTGGTGCGCAGCGTTTTCCATTGCGCTTTCGGGAAGGTGAAGAACGTCAACAACTCCACCTGCAGACTCCGCACGACGCCGGGACAGCGCTTCGCCCACGTGCGCTCGAAGGCAGTGTACGCGGTCCGGCCGGCGTCGCCGGACGGGGCGTACACGATGCGATGAAAGTCCTCGTGGAGCTCGTCAAACGCGTGCTTGGGCGCCTTGCGCTCGAGGTTGCGCAGCTTGTGGACTGCACAGCGCTGCACGGCCGTTGCTGGCCACGTCCGGCCGAGGGCCTGGCGCAGCCCCGAATTACCGTCGATCACCGCCAGCAGCGGGGCGCGCAACCCCCGGGCCTTCACGTCGTCGACGAAGCCCTTCCACGCGTCGCCGGATTCGCTGCCGCACAGCTCCAGCGCGAGCAGCGCCTTGTGGCCGTCGGCGAGGACCGCCACGGCCGTGAGCACGGGCGCGCTCGTCACCTTGCCCGCACTGCGCACCCGCAAGCACACCGCATCGAGATAGAGGTAGACGAGGTCGACGTCGGCGAGCGGGCGCAGGGTCAGCCCGTCTTTCAGGGTGGCGACGATCCGCGAGACGGCGCTCTTGGAGAGGGGCGCGGCCTTGAGCAGCGGTTGCAGCGCCCCGCGCATCCGTCGCTGGTTGCCGCCGGCTAAGTACGTGCCGATCACCGCCTCGTTGACCTCGTGCATCCGGCGCTGGTAGCGCGGCACAATCGACGACGCCCATTCTTGCTCGCGCCCGGGCCCGGCCAACGTTGCGCGCGGCAGCGTGAGCGCCATCGGCCCCGTCGGTCCGGTCAGGGTGCGGGTCTTGACGCCGTTGCGGTACCCGCGTCGTGCGCCGTGCCGCTCGTAGCGCCCGGCGCCGAGCGCGATCGCCAGCTCTTCGTGCACCGCCCTTTCGATCGCGACCCGCACCTGCGCATGGATCAACTCGCCCAGCGCGACGCGCCCATCCTCATGCGGCCGCTCCGACTTTCTGATACGCTTCGCCATGGCGCATTCCTCCGGCGGCCGCCTTGCCGGGCGGCCGGTTGGTGGTTGAACTTCCCACCGGAAGAATGCGCCATTTCTCTGTTTCCACACGAATCGGGACACCACCCTCGGCGCTAGGGTGCCCAGGTTCGAAACAGTGTTGACACTTTCGCCGTCCCGGAATGAGCGCACAGGAGCTCAGACATTGACCGCACCCCCGAAGAGGCCCGACGGAGTCTGGCCGACGCAGGCGATACCCCTGGTGAGGACGTTCCTCGCTGTAGTAGCGCATGAAGTCGTTGGAGTGAGCGCTGGAGCGCGGCCCGGTGAGTGAAGTAGCGACGCCGGAAGGCCACGCGCCAGTGCTCCTTGAGGATCGTGCCCTGCAGGCGCTCGACGAACCCGTTGGTCCAGGCATGGCGGGGTTTGGTGCGGGTATGGTCGATACCCAGCTGCCGGCAGGCCTCATCGAACGCTCCGTGAAACTCGGGGCCACCGTCCGTCAGCACCCTTAGCAGCGGCCAGCCCGCTCGGCGATAGAGAGGCCCGAGGACGTCGCGGAGGAATGCGACCGCGTCCGCGGCTGTGGGCGCCGGCAGCAGCCCGACGCCGTACGAGGTGGCCGCGTTGCAGGCGGTGATCCACCAACCCAGCGCGAGAACGCGCAGGACCCCCGGTCGCGGTTCTTGCTCGATCTCACCCTCGCGTAGGCCAAGGAGTTGATCCGAACCGGATGATCCTGAGTGGATGCGGTCTGCCCCGGCCGCAGCACATGCTCCGTCTCCGGATCAAAGTCGTAGAACTCCTGCGGAAAGAGGAAGCGGTTGGAGGGAGGGTAGATTGCCCGCAGCAGCAGCTCGAGGATCCCGAAGGCCACAAGCAGCGACCCGCCGAGCAGGACAGCGGTAGCCACGATGTGTCTTGCCATGAGTGACGCTCCAGGGTTCCAGGCGTCGCGCACAGCGCTGTCCCAACGATGATGGCGTCCGATCGAGACTTCAGCAGTATATTGCTATAGGGCGCAATCTCGCCGGTCGTGCTTCTCTGGGTCTCTAGATTCGAGGTGAAATGGACCACGAGGGAATGCTCGAGATCCTCCGGCAGAACGTCGGCTTCGACAGTCCGGAACGCTGGGTCGACTACGCGCTGAGACACGCCTTCCAGCGTGTCCACGCAACTCCCATTACAGAGTGTCCGGATTGCGGGTCATCGCCACGACGTCAACTGGGTCAGTACGTCTACTACAGCACCCTCATTCGCCTCAGAGAATGTGCGAATTGCCGGCTGATCTGGGCGGACGCCAAGCTTCCCCCGAGCGTCGTGGGTCGTCACTTCGACCGAGCCTACAAGGAAGACCTGTACTTCGTGAAGGCCAGACGACTCGTCTTCTCCCATATGGCAAAGCTCATCGATCAGCTCACCCCTCCTCGGGCCAGGATTCTTGACGTCGGCGGGGCGAAGGGCCACCTGATGCATCAGGTCCGGACGAGGCGGCCGGATGTACGAATCGTCGTGAATGACATCTCCGAAGAAGCGACCAGATGGGCATCCGAGAAGTTCGGATTCGACACCACATTCGGTGACGCACATGCTCTGGCACGCCACGACAAGACGTACGATCTCGTGGTTCTGAGTGACGTTCTCTACTACATCGCCGACATTGCGGCATTCTGGGCGATCGTATCGCGGCTGTTGGCCCCCGACGGCGTTTTACTGATTCGTGTTCCGAACAAGTTGGCCTCGATCAAGTTTTGTCAGGGCCTCAAATTGGCGAGGAGGGCCGTGGGTGTGCACGTCGGGCTCGAGGATCGCGTGCCCTGCTTCAATCCGGAGCACATCTACGTGTTCAGTCTTCATTACCTCCAACGGCGACTGAAGACCCTCGGCTTCGAGATCGTCCGGGTGACACCGTCGCCGTCTATTTGTCGAGGATCACGACTCGCTGATGCCGTGCTGGCGGGAACGTTCGGGGTGCTCAAAGCAGTCAGTCGTCTGACGTGGGGACGGCTCACACTCTCTCCGAGCATGGTCGTGGTCGGCCTCCACGGGAAGCAGCGAAGACCGGAATCTGTGGCGAGCGTTCTGGAGCGGCGATAGGTCGTGGCGTCCCAAGGGCACACCGCATCCGCGGGGAAGAGCGTCGTGCTCATCGCGTATCACTTTCCTCCGGATCCGGCCGTGGGCTCCTTGCGAGCGGCCAACGTCGCGCGCGCGTTCCGCGACGCGGGTCACCGGGTCGATGTGGTCACGGCTCAGCTGCCGGGCGAGATGGGGACGCGGTTCACAGAGGATCCGGGATTGGTGGTCCATCCGGTCACGCTGCTCTCCGGTCCCGGTGATGTCTACACCCGCCTCAAGGCCCGGATGCTCGCCATGCGTAGGAGCCGAGAGAACACGGACGGCTCGGGACGGCCCGTGTGGACTCCCCCGACGCAGGTCGCAGTCTGGAAACGACTGCTGCTCTCCCTGCTTCATCTGCCTGACGATCAGCAGAGTTTCATACTTCCGGCGTGGCGGAGGGCACGTAGACTCGTGAAGGCCAGAGCCGGGCTCGTCTACAGTACGGCTCCGCCGTACTCGCCCCACCTCGTCGGACTCGCGCTGAGATACATCAAAGGGGCCCGATGGATCATGGAGTTACGGGATCCGTGGACGGACAACGACAACAAGCCGTGGTGGGTGCGCACCCGTGCGACTGATGCGCTCGAGGCTCGCCTAGAGCGTCTCTGCCTCCAACGTGCCGATCTCGTCGTGGCAGTGTCGGAGGGCATTCGGAGCAGGCTCGCGACGCAGTTACCGGCTCGGGACGCGTCTAGACTCATCCTGGTGCGCAACGGGATAGAGCATCTGGCAAGCTCCGCCGGCCTGGAGCGGCGTCCGGGTCCAGTTCGTATCGTCTACACCGGAACGTTCTACTGGCGCCGCGACCCGCGGCCTTTCTTGCGAGGGCTCGCCGCGGTGTGCCGAAAACACCGCATGGGCCCCGGGCAGGTCGGGGTCCGCTTTATCGGCGCGTGTTGGTCGATCGGCACGGTCTCGGTGGAGAAGGAGATCGACACCCTCGGACTCACCGACGTTGTACACGTCGAGGATCCACTTCCCCATGCGGCGGTGAAGGCCATTATCGAGGAGGCGGACGTGCTCCTACTGCTGGCCCAACAGCAGCCCGACCAAGTGCCGAACAAGCTATACGAGTATTTGGGAACTCGACGCCCGATTCTGGCTTTCGCCGATGCAGACGGGGAGACAGCCCAGATGCTCCGGCAAGTCGGAGGGCATTACCTGGTCACGGGCGACGACAACGCGGAGGTGGAGCGCGTGCTCGATGAGGTGCTCGTCTCGGCGCCGCGCGGGGACGGTGCCAAGATGGACGAAACTATGTTGAAGGAGTGGACGACCGAGGTCCAGATGAAGAGGCTGATTCTCGCGGTGCAACGGGAGCGTGGGGCTTCTGAAACGAGGGTGGAGAGAAACTGAATGGCGGTGCGCAGCGCATTGAGAGGGCGCGGAGCCGTGAGGGTTGCCCACCTCATCGAGGGCGACCAGTGGGCGGGCGCCGAGGTCCAGGTAGCGCATCTGCTCGCCGGGCTCGCCGACTTCGGTGAGCTGGAGCTGGTGGCCATCCTCTTCGCGGAAGGGCGCCTCGCCCAGGAACTTCGCCGAAGCGGGATCTCGGTGTCCGTGCTCAACGAGCAGGACCTCGGACGTCTCCGCGTCGCCTGGGGCCTCGGCCAGGAGTTGCGGCGCCGCGCCGTGGATGTGCTTCATACGCACGGCTATAAGGAAAGCATCTTAGGAGCAGTAATGGGGCGATGGGCCGGCGTGCGCCGGTACGTGAAGACCGAGCACGGACGAGTCGAGCAGTCACGCGGCTGGGTACGTACGAAGATGTTGTTCTACCGGTGGCTCGATCACTGGGTGGCGCGCGGCGCGATGGATCGAGTGATCGCCGTGTCGGAGGACCTCTATCGGCATCTCACAGCGTCTCTGCCGGAGGGGCGGGTGGCGTTGATCCGCAACGGTCTGGATCCGCGCCGAATCGCCGTCACCGCGCCGCCGGCAGAGATTCGGCACCAGCTCGGAATCGGCGAGCACGCACCGCTTTTCGGGAGTGCCGGCCGCCTGGTGCCTGTGAAGGGTCTAGGCTACTTCCTGGAGGCTACGCGAATTCTGCTGGACGAGCTTCCTGAGGCTCGGTTCCTCATCATCGGCGATGGCCCGCTCCGCTCCGATCTCGAACGCCAGGCTCGCGAGCTCGGGGTCGCCCAGGCGGTCCAGTTCTGTGGCTTCCGCGCCGACATTGCCGACGTCATCAACGCCCTGGACGTGTTTGTCATGCCGTCGATCTACGAAGGCCTACCCATGGCGCTGCTGGAAGCCTCGGTGCTCGGCAAGCCGATAGTCGCCAGCGCTGTCGGAGGAATCCCTGAAGTACTCACCAGCCTCCAGGGGTGGCTCGTACCGCCAGGTGACGTCCCAGCACTGGCGCGGGCATGCTTTTCGGCCCTCGCCAGCGGGCGCGAGGGCGGGTGGGGCACCCCGGCGAGGCGGGCCAATCAGGTCGCCCAGCTCGCCCAGACGATGTGCGCCGAGACGTGCGCCCTCTACCGTGAGCTCGCCGGGCGCAATGGGGATGCGGGGCGTTGATAAAGGCGTTGACCGTCTTCGGCACTCGTCCCGAGGCCATCAAGCTCGCGCCGGTCATCAAGCGTCTCGAGCGTGACGCACGGTTCACATGCGTCACCTGCATCACTTCGCAGCACCGCGAGATGCTGGATCAGGTCCTCGGAGTGTTCGAGCTCGTGCCGCACTACGACCTGGGCCTGATGAGTCCGGGCCAGTCGCTCGTCGACGTGACGGCGAAGGTGATCC
>Ga0137397_10002256_pt1 | contig 13509 bp, 19 predicted proteins | sample czorhiz116metaG_FD_106658 | JGI IMG/M metagenome (GOLD analysis project Ga0137397, IMG submission 106658) | Vadose zone soil microbial communities from Angelo Coast Range Reserve, California, USA - czorhiz1.16 metaG | ecosystem: Environmental > Terrestrial > Soil > Vadose zone | place: USA... | reverse complement strand
GGTCGAAATCAAAGTCGCAGAGTTTAGAGTTTGGTGTGAGCAGTGCTGCATCCGGATTGCGCCGCACGAAGAACGGATTGCGCTTAGCGGTAAGAGTTATCACCCGCGGTGTCACTCAAGACTGTCGCAATGAACAATCGTTCAGGAGATCCATTTATGAACAGCGAAGATCCAGACTTCAGCGCTGCCCTGCTTGGATTCAATGGCGAAGCCATTCTCTATTGTCAGGGAATTTCAGAGCCACTCGCGCACGATTACGCGTTGGATTACTCGAGGATGATCGGAGATCGCGCAAGAGGAGTCGAAGTTTCGTTTGTTCGGGCCCCATTTGGCCTGTTCGAGCCAAATCGAAACCTGATTCGCGCGACGCTGGAGCGCATGTCAGAAAAGTACTTTCCGTTGAGTTAGGCAAGCCCGCTGGCGGAGCGTTGCCTGGCTACTGACGAAGTCACCGGCGGGGAAGAGCAAGCCCTTATCGATGGCTATCGTGAGCGACTGATAACAATTGCAGTGGTGGCCGTTGCGGCCAACCAATCTCTGGATCGCATGATGGAAAAAAGAACCGGACCGTCCGAACAACGGTCCATTGGGCGCGCGAATCGGAGGCAGCAAAAGTGACGCAATGGGGGTAAGACTGCGATGGCGAATGCCACTTCAAGACGTGCGAGTTTTGCTCGTTGAGGACGATCCGGATACACAGGAGATGATTGCTCTCGCCCTGCAGAGGTTGGGAGCTTCGGTGGCTCGAGTATCCTCAACAGGGACAAAAGAGAGAAGAGGAGTCTGACAATGACTAACAGATTATGAGCGATAACTACCTCAGGGTCCTGTGGACATGCGGCATGGGCGATGCGTGTACGAACGCTACTCGGCCGGGCACCCATGACGAACACAGCGCAGCCAGCGCGTGCTGCGCCGGGGTTGAGGACCCTGAACACGGCCTGATAACGTCCAGCGCGCCCGGATCCAAAGCCACCGGTGTTGTGCCGTCCGGCAAGATCACGCTCGACGCAAAGCTCAGCGACATAAAGGGCCGTTGAACTTGGATTGGCTCAAATGTTGGTGGTAAGCTCGCCGCGCCTTTGCTCATTTTTGGTGCAGGCTGCCACTGGGTGCCACGACACAAGAGGGCATTCCGTATCCGCATGTCTCGCGCAGCCCGGCGATGCGGCAACTCGGTTCTCGACGGCTACAACTGCTACAATGCCTCACTACGGAGATCAGAGATAGACCGACGGGAAGAACCTCACACAGAGCTTGGACCGGCATTTCGTTTCGGGCGGAAGAACGCAGTGGAGAAGCGGTGACAGGCACAACGCAGCAGCAGACGCCATATAGAATCATCCGGGAGACAGCGTGGAACAACGGGCAACGCCGTCCCGGAGGTTACGCACTGCGAATAAGCAAGGCCTTCCAAAATTACTTCTCCCAAGGCAGCAAAGTTAAGCTCGCGATCCACCCTGGCGTGGTTCGGACGCGGCTCCTCGAGTCGTATGGTCTTCAGCTGCCAGACGAGTGGTTCGTCGGACCTGAGCGCGCGAGGTCACTGTGCGCTCGGCTTGCGAGCGGCCGGTACGACACGCTGTCGGGGCGCTTCCTCGCAATCGACGACGATCTTGACGAGCTACTGAAGCGGAAGGATGACATCACATCAAGGGAGCTCTACACGCTTCGCATTCAGACATAGCTTATCCCCAAGTAATAGCGAACGTGTCGATACTAAACCGCATTGACACCCCCAAGTATGTGCCGTCGGTCACCTGGCCGTAACCGACTTACCAGGCAATGGAGCCCAACGGCCTGGCGATCAGCCGCAAGGGGTGCGAGGCCTATTTTTCATTACGATGAAACGGAGGCGCGCCGATTGGCGGCTGCATCGCAGTGTTAGGCGTCGTGCCCCGTTTATTTGGCCAGTGGTGAGTAATCAGGCTTTGGACAACCGAGAAGAGAGCACAGAGCCCGATGACAGCCGACACGGCTACGTACACTGACGTCGCAGACCAAAGTACCAGTGGTGGGAAAGAATACAGCCAAGGTACCGCCAACCAAACGAGTGTCGTGCCGCCATACACGATCGACTCAGCATGTGGCTTATCAATTCCCGAAGGCGGTCTCAGCTCGCTCAGCGTGCTGGCCATGAGAACATCTGCATCGACCCGTTTGGCCCATCTTTTCTCAATTGCTCCAATGCGCTTCGCTAGCCACCAGCACACCCCGATGTTGTGTAATTCCCAGCGGTACAAAGCCACGGTGACCGATGCCGCGAATAACGACAACAGCCAGACGACCGGGGTCGGCACGGCGTCCTTACCCCAAAAAAGAGCAATGATGCCTGTACCTGAGATTAGCGGAACAATGCCCAGGAGCTTGAAGCTAACATCATCGGTCCCCCGAAGATGCTCGTATAGCTCTTTGTAGAGCGCTTCTTCCGATAGGGGATCCAGTGACATGTGGGCACCTCTTTCCTCTCAAGACGACGCCTAACTTGTAGTCGGCCCTAAGCGGCCTTCCACGCTGGAAATAGCCCCGCGCGGCCTATCTCCAGAATTTCATCTGATCGTTGGGCGATTAAGTGACTATGTTGTTTGGATAATAGGGCGGGTACTCGGAAAGGCCAAAGAAGATTACGGTGCGGAAATGGCGGCTGATTCCATCCCGGATTTCACTCAGGGAAAGGCGGCCGGACCACGAGTGGGTTACACACGTTTCTAAACTTTCGTCTGCCAGAGCCGGCAAATCTACCTGGCCTCGCCGACACGTTCATGTTTCATTGCTTTGGGAAGAAAATGAAAGAAAGCCGGATGGTCGCTCGTCTAAGGGTTAGAAGGGGGGAGATCTGTGAAAGTGAGGATTGCAAACGGTGTCAGAAAACCTCGGTTCTCAGTTTATAAGAGCAGAGTCTCGTATCTTGTTTTCGGAGTCTTGCTTATTAGCTTTGCATCTTTTCCGTCATTTGCAAAGGGACCGACCAGGAAGATCACGATTGAGAACCCTCGGTTCCCGAAGCCAATCGAGATCACTGACCCGGCCACCACTACGAATTTTCAAGTGTTTGCAGGACCTGGCACGAGCACCAACGAGGCCCAAAGTCTGATTATCGATTGGGCCACTGGTGCGGTCACCCCGCCTTCGGGACTTGAAAGCTATCGAGTGTCGTTTTATCTCCCCGGATATGTTCACCCATACGTAGTGCTGTACGCGTTTGATCATTCAAACAAGCAGGGCTACGTTTATTTACCCGGCAAAAAAGATGAATGGTATCGAACAAATATATCAATCGTCACTCGCCGCGTCGAAGGCAATTGGTTCCGTGCGTTGGTGCGTTGGGAGGACGTGGCTAGACCCATGATTGAGAAGCAACTCACGATCAGCTTGAAGAAGTAGAATGCCACAACGCTACTGTCACGTGCGAATAGTACACAAGCGAAATCACACGTCATACTTTCCAGTACCAGTCTCGAAATTTCAGACGGCAGCGGTGGCAGCGGAACGGGGCGTGAAGAAGCAACATCCAAGGCAGGTCTGCCCAATCGATGCTCGCTTTGCCAATACCACCAAATCCGCAACTTGGGCATGTCATGCCTTATGGTACGCGAAATAGTGAAGACCATGCCTAAGAGGCGCTTCAAACCGTGTATCTAGTCTGCGGCTGCGGCTTGGGAGGCAACCCGAACATGGGGGTATCGGTCCTCGAAGACTATCTCCGCGGACAACGGCGGGATGCGCTGCAGAGCCTCACGGCTCCGCGCGAACTCGCGGCGATTGCGCTGCGCCAAAACTTCGCGACAGGAATCTTTAGTACGTTGGCGGTCTCGCCGACGCCGATCGAGACTTACTTTTCTCCGCGTGTCGGAGTATCCACCCGCATCATCCAGGAGATCGAACGCGCCCTCAGCACGAACATCGCCATCCATTCGTTCACCCTCGATGTCGGTGGCGACGCTCTGATCGCCGCGAAGAACCGCGGTGTTCAGGTCCGAATCCTCGCCGACAGCAGCCAGGCCAATGGAACCGGTTCGGAGATTGCACGGCTTGAGGCCGCCGGCTTTGCGCTAAAACGGACTAACGGTGGGGGCGGTGGGATTCTTCACGACAAATACGCCATCATCGACGGGCGTATATTGGTGACCGGCAGCTACAACTGGTCCACCAACGCTGAAGAGGATAATGATGAAAACGCCGTTTTCATTCGGAACGCATCGGTGATCGCGACGTGAGACTCGGACGGAACGATGAGAATCATTTTGAATATCGTGGGCGTTTTGATGATGCTGATGGGGGCCATCTGGTTCCTTCAGGGCATCAATATCCTGCCGGGTAGTTTTATGACCGGACAAGTCCGATGGGCCGTCTATGGCGGTGGTACTGCGCTCGTTGGCTTGGGCCTTGTCGTCGCCGCCAACCGGCGACGCCGTCAGGGCGTTTCCCTGGGCAACCGGTCGTAACGTGGGGATTGACGCGCTTACACCCGCGCAAGGGAGGCGCGAACATGACTAATAGCGGTAGCAGCACCGCTGTGAAGCCAAAACGTGTCCGGTACCTCAAGCTCGGTGAAGGTGGATTGTGGGAGCAGGAATGTGTGACGAAAGGCACGATCCGCATTGGCTTTGACAGCGCGAAGCAAGACATGTTTGCCTTATGTCGGGCCGGGCGATGGGATGCAGTTGCCGCAGTCTGGATTGGGGTTGGCAAGACCAAAGGTACTGCGACACGGTTCACGAACGAATTACGACTGTACTTCGAGGACGATGGGTCCACGCTTTGGATCACCTTCATTGGCGAACGATTGTGCTGGGGATTTGTGGACGAGTCAGCATCACAACCACATCCTGATGGGCGCGGCGTTTTGCGCGCAATCCGTGGCGGGTGGCGATCAACAGATCGTAATGGTGAGGAATTGACGAAGGACCGGCTGTCCGGAGCACTGACCAAGTTGGCGTCGTACCGGGGAACGTCGTGCGACGTAGATGTGGCAGAGTACACGGTTCGTCGCATCAATGGGCAGAAGGTCCCTGCAGTGGAACGAGCCCTCGCCGTATCAAACAAGTTGAAAGCATCCGTACTGGATATGATGCGGTTGCTCACGCCTGCCGATTTTGAAACCTTAGTTGATCTTGTCTTTTCGACGAGCGGTTGGCGGCGGTTGGGAACGGTGGGCGGTACGCGTAAAACGCTCGACCTTGATCTGATTTTAAAACCTCCATGCGAAACCAAACACGGACTGACCAGAGCAAGGAACAGATGAATCAAAAACCTCGCCGTCGAGGCCAAATGAGGAACGGCCTGGGTTCAATATCTCCAACGGCGATGAGATTCTCAGCGGGGACAATTCTGAAAGTGTTTTTCGGTGACGTGCCCGCGCTCATCGTGCGAGGATGACGGCTCGCATGAGTCGTCAAACCTGTTATCAATGTTTCTGGCCGAAGGCGCTTTGCTGGTGCACATCAATCCGGTTGATGGATACACGGACGAAGTTCCTTTATCTGATGCACCCGAAGGAGTTCAAACGGGAGAAAGCCGGGACCGGTCGACTCGCACACCTCTGTCTCGCTAACAGCGAGATTCACATGGGTGTTGCCTTCGACGACCACGCGGCGGTTCAGCGGTTGATTAACGATTCCAGTTACTTCCCCGTGCTAGTCTACCCGGGCGCCACAGCGCGCAATCTCTCAAAAGGCGATCTCGTCGCCAGCGACTTAGGTGAGCGTCGCCTGCTCGTTCTGCTGCTCGACGCGACCTGGATAGGGTCCCGCAAAATGCTTCGAGTCAGTCCAAGCCTGCAGCGTCTACCGCGAGTGATGTTCAACGCTGGAACTCCGAGCCGCTTTGTTATCAAGCAACAGCCTCAAATTGGTTGCCTCTCCACGCTCGAAGCAACGCACGAGTTGCTGGCTGCACTGGAGCGTTCAGGACTGGATCAGTACCCAGACCAGGCTCAGTTGCTCGCGCTGTTTGAGCGCATGCAGGATTTTCAAATCCATTGCGCCGCCGATCCGGCCCGCAGCGGGTATCGACACCAGCCCTATAGCAAGCCTGAGGACCGCGTACTGGCAACCGGTCGCCGACGTGCACGCCGAAGTATGTATTTGCCGACGCCGTCATAACGTGTGGGGTTCCGGCAGTTACAGATGCTGCCGTGACGGTTCGAGTTTGCGGTTCATTGACGACGTTTTATGTCTGCGCCGTTGAGAACTGCAGCCATCTCACTGCGTACTCATTTCTTTGAGCTCTTCTGGAATTCGATTGTGATCTCGTACCCACTATGTACATCGGCGCTGTACCGAACGATCCGCCCATCAATGATCTGGTCCGACAGGATCAGCAGTGCCTGCGCTTTCAGTTGCAGGATCTGCTCCAGCTTGGGGAGCGATTGGTTCGGGACTCGGAAAGACGTTCGAATGAAGCCGGAGGGTTCCTTGGTGGTCCTCAGTGAAGAAATATTGTTCAGAGATAGGCCATTGAAGGTACCGTTCATACGGCCTATATTATCTCCTCCAGTTCCCTCGCCATCATCACGACAATCGTCCTTTCCGATACTGCAGCCTTCCGATCGATCGGGATTCTCCAGAAGTCATGTTCGCAGAGTCCGGCGGGCCCTTCGTGTCCTTTCGGCAAGCCCGCGTGAATCCGCATAGTCAGACCTGATAGCGTCAGCATGTTTTTACTAAAGGAGGAACATGCTGATGAGAGATACAGCCACCGATACGATTCCAGCAGAAATCGAAGCAACAAAGTTGAAGTTCGAAAAGTGGCGGCGAAGTCGAACTGGCCAGGAGCGGATTCCGGAAACGCTATGGTCGGAGGCCGTGGGACTGGCGCGGCGGTACGGGACATGGCCTGCGGCGCGAGCGTTGAGACTGGATTACAACAAGCTGAAGCAGCTTGCTGTGGTCGGCAAGGAAGGGCGGGCACTGAATCCGAGCACGACGTTTGTGGAGGTGATTCCACCAGCGGCGGGAATTTCGAGCTGCGTTGTGGAGATGGAGAATGGCCGTGGAGCTCGAATGCGAATCGAGTGGAAGGGAGCCGCAGCAGATCTGACGGCGTTAAGCCGGACATTCTGGGATGGCCGCGCATGATCGCCGTGACGGCGCAAACGCGCATATGGGTGGCGGTGGAGCCGGCCGATTTTCGGTGCGGCATCGACGGACTGGCGCGGGTTTGCAGGCAGAAGCTGAAAGCCGATCCGTTTTGCGGAGCGCTGTTCGTATTCCGGAACAGACGATCGACGTCGGTAAAAGTACTGGCCTATGACGGGATCGGGTTTTGGCTGTGTCAGAAGCGTCTATCGAAAGGACGCTTCGGCTGCTGGCCCAAGACCGCCGATGGGACCCTCCGGCTGGAAGCGCACCAACTGCAATTGCTATTGGCCGGCGGCGACCCGGCGGCGGCCAAAGGGATGCCGGTGTGGCGGGAGCTGTCGGCTGCCGTGTAAGGCGGCAAAAGAGACTTGCGTTCCAGGACGGAAATTGTTAGCGTAGCCGCTCATGGATGTCGTGCTGAGATACCGGGGCCGGATCGTTGGCGAGCCGGACCTGGTGTTGATCCGCCGTCTGATCGAAAAGCATCCGGCGGCTTCGCGGCGCGAGCTGTCGCAGAAGCTGTGCCAGGCGTGGAAGTGGGTTCAAGCCAATGGCACCGCATGCGACATGGTGTGCCGGGGTTTGATGCTGGCGCTGGATCGCGCGGGACATATCACATTACCGCCTGTGAAAGGCCGACCGCACAACCCGCTGGCCGTACGCGCAAGACCCGGCTGTCCAGAAATCGATACCTCTCCGATCGCATGCAGTCTGAAAGATTTGGGTCCTCTGGAATTCCGGCTGGTGCGGCGTACTCCGGATGAGCCCGTATTCAACGGGCTCATCGAACACTATCACTACCTCCGCTATACCCAACCTGTCGGCGAACAACTCAAGTACATGATTTGGGCCGGAGATCGGCCCGTGGCATGCGTGGCATGGTCGTCGGCGCCGCGGCATCTGGCGCCGCGCGACCGGTTCATCGGCTGGAGCGCCGAAGCCCGGCGGCGCAACATCCGCTTCATCGCTTACCAAACGCGTTACCTGATTTTGCCCTGGGTCCGGGTGAAATTATTAGCGTCGCACATTCTTGGACGGATGGCGGGGAGGGTTCCTCAGGATTGGGAACGGATCTATGGACACGGGATCTATTATCTGGAAACCTTTATCGACCCGGAACGGTCACGAGGAACCTGCTATCAGGCGGCCAACTGGACGGCGTTGGGTTTGACCACGGGACGGGGCAAGGCTTCGAACGGTCACCGACCCAATCGGCCGTTCAAGCAAGTGCTGGGATATCCGTTGAGGAGGGACTTCCGGCGGCGGCTCATGGAGACCGGATGAGACGAAGGCCGGTAGCGAACTGGACGATGGATGAACTGAAGGACATTCTCAAGCGGGTGCGTCAGGCACTGGGCGAGCGGGATTACGCGGTTATGCATTCCGTCGTCGAGACCTTGGACTACTTGACGCATCTGGCCAAGGACAAACAAGCCGCGGAAATTTATCGGATATTGGTATCGTCCAAGAGCGAGAAGACACGCGATGTGTTGCGGGTGCTCGACCTGGAGCGTGACGCGGAAGAAGCTGCGGCAACGGAGGGAAAATCGAAGGATGACGCGGCGGCGCCAACCGCCGAGACGGATGCGGCAGCAACGAAAGAAGACGTTGCCGAACCAGTACCCACGGCAACGAATCCAACGTCGGAAGACAAGCCGAGCGACAAGAACAAACGCAAAGGACACGGCCGCAATGGAGCCGGCAATTACACGGCCGCCCGCCGGATTCCGGTGTATCTGGAATCGATGAAGGCGGGAGACCGCTGTCCCTGCGGGATGGGCAATTTATACGACATCGATGCCAGCCCCTTAATCCGAATCGTCGGGCAAGCTCCCATTCATGCCGACATCTACGATCTGCAGAAGCTCCGCTGCAACACCTGCGGCGATATCTTTACGGCAGAAGCACCTGAAGGAGTGGGAACGGAAAAGTACGACGCGACATCCTGCGCCATGGTGGCCTTATTCAAGTACGGCAGTGGGTTTCCGTTCTACCGGATGGAACGGCTCCAAGCCAATCTCGGCATCCCGCTGCCCGCATCGACCCAATGGGAGATGGTCTTAAATGCGGCACAACGCATTCTGCCCGTCTTCAATGAACTGATCCGTCAAGCTTCCGATGGCGACGTGCTCTACAACGACGATACCTCCGTGAAGATCCTGGAGTTTCTCAAACACAACCGGGTCATTGAGGACAAAGACTTTCCCAAACGTACCGGTATTTTCACAACAGGCATTGTATCCACGCGCGACGGACGAAAAATCGCGCTGTTCTTCTCCGGCCGCAAACACGCCGGAGAGAACCTCGCCGATGTCTTGGCCCAACGAGCACGGGAACTGCCCTCCCCGATTCAGATGTGCGACGCATCATCCCGGAATCTTCCCCGCCAACTGAAAGTGATCCTGGCAAATTGTCTCACCCACGGTCGGCGCCAGTTTGTAGAAGCCGCCGCGAATTTTCCGGAAGAGTGCGCCTACATTCTGGAAACGCTGGGGAAGGTGTATCACAACGAGGCTATCACCCGGGAAAGAGGCATGACGCCGGAGGCGCGACTGACGTTCCATCAGGCTGAAAGTGGCCCGTTAATGGATCAGATGAAGAACTGGTTTGCTCTACAGATCGATGAGAAACGTTGCGAACCGAACTCTGGTCTTGGATCCGCCATCGCCTACATGCAGACGCGATGGGACGAGCTAACGCTGTTTTTGCGCATTCCCGGCGCACCGCTGGATAGCAACATCGTCGAGCGCGCATTGAAGCGAGCCATTTTGCATCGAAAAACTGCTCTCTTTTATAAAACCAAACGTGGTGCTGGTGTCGGCGACCTCTTTATGAGCCTGATCCATACCTGCCAACTCTCCGAGGTCAACGCATTCGAGTACCTGACGGTACTACAACAGAATACGGACCATCTCGCCCGCGAACCGGGGCAGTGGATGCCCTGGAACTACGTCCAGACGCTCGCCAACATCAACGCTCCAGCATCCGTTCCCAACTGACACGCAAGGCAGGGTACAGGCTATATTATGCCCTGCCTTGCCGCATCCCAATGTTCTTTCGAGGTTCTACACAGGTTTGCCTAAAGCTCATGTTTCATCGGTGATTTCCGGCGAGTCAATCAATCGCGACTGCCTCCGCCAGATCTCTTTCCAGGTCACGCATACTGCCATGAACGATTCTAAGTGGAATCGATCAATCGGGTTCCATACTCTCGCCACACTGGCTTCCGCGCGCACCGGTCGATGCTATCCTGACGCCTGGAATCGGGTATTTCATCACTCCCTTCCGATAATTCCTGGATCGGCTAGGGATGGAAAACCGGAAAACCGCGTTCATTTCTCCTATGCTTTCTGCGGGATGAAGACACACGTTGGCAGCGGCGTGCAGCGGCACTTCAGCGGCGCGACGCAACCCGTTTGTTCCGTCTCGCGCCCTTCAGCGGCGCGACGCAACCACTTAGTTCCCTCCCACGCGGATGACGAGGACGGCGCGAACTAAATGGGACGGAAGGAACGCCGGCAATAGCCAGCCGGTGGGGATGCGCTGATTGCCGATTTCCTCGCCTTGGATCCACACACAGTCGCACGTGGACGTCAGCAGTTACTCGATCGCGATGTGGTTACCGGTGGTACTCGCCGCAGCGGTGGTGGTCGAACCCCAGCGGAAAAAAAACGCCCGCAGTAATCGCCTGTCTGGAAGACTTACTGGCTCCAGATTCAGGTTTATGTCAACGGGCTTGAGTGGCTGGCCCGGAAACTAAAGCAGAACGGAATCCGCTACACCAAGTATGAACGTACTCCACCGCAGCCTTCAGTTCGGAACAGGGCCGCTTATTCCAACTATTTCCAGCTTGATGAAAAGGCTTTCAAGAAATTTTCTGCCGCGCTCGATAAGCCGCCAGTCGAAAACCGGCGTCTTCGAAAGCTACTTCTCTCCAAAGCTCCCTGGACTAAATGACCCGAACAGGTGAGATAACAGCGCCGGAAAAGCTCACGCCAGAGCATGACATTTCCTCATTCAAGTCCGGCGAACCCGCCCTGGACGATTGGCTGAAGCGCCGCGCGATGGCGAACGAGAAGTCGGGTGCCTCGCCGACATACGTCATCTGCGCCGGCAGGCGTGTGGTTGGTTATGATGCGCACCATTCAGGCGGCCGAGATCGCTGGTATCCGCGCCATCCTGGTCCACGCGATTTCGGAAGACGCAAAGAAGTTTTACGAACGCTGCGGCTTCTCTCCCTATCCCGTCGATCCCATGACGCTCATGATTACGGTGGCAGATGCCGAAAACGTGCTCCACGGAAAATAGCAACCAAACCATGACTTCCTATCCTTCGGGTTTCGAACTAACCGACGGGATAGACATGAAATTGCATATCGCGCCTCACGAAACGTCCGGCATGAGACTAAAGCCTTTGATTGCAAATAGCAGGCGTCAGACCTCGATTCGGAAGGCCAACTGCCAGGGAACGTGGCATCGATACACAACGAATCAGGGAGGCAAGCGTGGGTACGAAGAGAACCATCACTCGTGGTCTGCTTTGGACGGGATTCGCGACATGGCTGTGCGCGTTCTTGTCAGTGCTCGTCGTCGGGTTGTTCGCCGGTTCTGCGAGCGCCGCCACCTTCACGGTTACATCAACGGGGGACGTCAGCGATCCTCAAGCCGGTGATGGCAGTTGCGGATGGCCCAAATCGAGCCCCTTCTACGCTATCCGCTCCGCTATCTACCCGTGCACGCTCCGAGCGGCGATCGAGGAAGTCAATGCCCGGCCGCCGGGTACCGGGCCGCATACCATCAACTTCAGCATCGGCTTCGGCAACCAGACCATCAGCCTGACGAAAGCCCTCCCAGACATCACGCAGCCAGTGGTTATCGACGGCGGGACCCAACCAGTTTTTGTGAGGAACGGGTTGTCCTCGATTCTCGTACCCTGTTCCAGTGGCCAAATCCGGCATCCCTGCATTCAGTTGAATGGAAGTGGGTTGGAAACCGCGAGCCTGCTCATACTCGCTGCGGAGAACAGCACGGTGCGCTGGCTCGCCATCTATAACTATTACCGCAGCGGGATCATCGTCACGGGCGACAATGATCTCATCGAGGCCAGCTATATCGGCACCGACGCCAGCGGCGTCCGGGGCCCGGCACCCCAATACCAAGGTGTGAACGTTTTCCCCCTCACCGCTTTTGGTTACAGCGCTACCGTTACCAATACCGTGATCCGGAATAACGTCATCTCCGGGAACTACGATGTTGGCGTGCGACTCTACGGGGAGGGCGTCCGCAATACTCAACTCCTCGACAACTTTATCGGCACGACCGTGGATGGCAGCGCAGCCCTTCTCCACCTCGATTGCGGCCCTTCCGATCTCATGTCGAGCCAGATGTCGAGCCGCCAGATAGGCGTCTGGATCACTTACGGTGCCTCCAACAACGTGATCGAGCACAACCTGATTTCGGGCAATTGCGACGGCGTGGTCATCGATGCTTTTGGCTTGACCGACCCGTCTAGCCCTACGACGGCGCGGAGAACGTTTAACCAGGTCCTCGGTAACCGCATCGGCACCAATGCCACGGGCACGAGCCCTGTCCCCAACCAGAGGCACGGCGTGCTGATCTCTAACGCCAGCAGCAACCTCGTGAGCACTACAGCGTCCGGAACCCTTAATCAAATCTCCTGGAATCATTTTGGTGTAACCATCGCGACGACGATCTGGTTGGACCCGAACTATGCGATTTCTGCAAGCGACAACAAGGTGCTGGGCAACATCGTTGGCAGTGCACCGGCGGAGCCGTTGGGGAATTTCATTGGAGTGTATCTCGACGGCTACGTCGCCGGAACCGAGATCTCGAGTAACTTCATCGCATACAACTCCTTAGGGATCGTCGCGCGCTCGCTCAATATGCCGGCGCCCAGTTCCCAGCACAATTTTGTGTACAACAACACAGTGTCGTCGAACAAATCCTCTGGAATTTGGATGAAACCCGGCGCAAATGGAAATACCATCCAGGGCAATATAGCGCGCTACAATTCCCTTGGGGAAATAGGCTGGGACTTGGTAGACGAGAACCCCTATGTTTCGTCCTGTGCGAATACCTGGATCAACAACCTCTTTTTCAGCGTTTACGATTACTACAACCACAACTGCATCCATTGAGTGGTCCACTGAGTGGTCCACGAGCGTCGCGTTCCTTAAGCGGACGCCGGGGACAGCGTGCCTGTCTCCTGCGTCCGATCTGCCGCTGTTGCAAGTTTCGCGGCCGGCGCGAGCGGCGACCTGAGCGAGTTTGCCATCGCCACTCTTCATCTCGTTGGGAGCCTGCTCGCGACTTTTCGGCCTTTCATGTCCGTCTTCCTTTGAGTGCAAGTCAGACTACGTATCAGCTATCGTCGAACCTTTTCACACAAGCTTGCCGAAAGCACACG
>Ga0137397_10002255_pt1 | contig 13515 bp, 18 predicted proteins | sample czorhiz116metaG_FD_106658 | JGI IMG/M metagenome (GOLD analysis project Ga0137397, IMG submission 106658) | Vadose zone soil microbial communities from Angelo Coast Range Reserve, California, USA - czorhiz1.16 metaG | ecosystem: Environmental > Terrestrial > Soil > Vadose zone | place: USA... | reverse complement strand
TTGTTCGATCTCCGCTTGACCGAATTGTTGGAATCTCAGACGGCCCAGCTCGTTGGTCCAAGCACCAGTACGCGTACATACTACTTGCAAGTTAGTACTGGAGGCTGTAAAAGCAGGTGTGCGCATTTCTTGCAACTACAGGATCACAATGGGAGATGTCCGGCGTTTCAAAACTTGTGATGCTATCTCGCCAGTATCTGGATTGATTTGGTTCTCAATATCGTCCTCGTGGGCCCCTAAACGACATGGTCAACGACACTGATTAAGAACTCGATCCGGCCAAGGTCCTTTTGCTCAAGCCAAGGCCCTGCTTCCAACACAGCCCTATCCTCGGCACATTCTACCATCACATTTTTTCCCAGGTCCTCACAGGGCATTCGCCGCCTGCGGCTGTGTGTCCCGGACCACATAACGTTCCGACTGCATCAATAGGACTTTATTTGCTGTGGGCTTGGCTATTGGCCTGGCCGTTGGGAACTCCATTGGCTCGGGCACTTACAGAGCCACCAGGCTTGTGATTCGCATGGCCATTAGCAACTGCACCAGGCGTACTACCCTTGCTAGTGCCTATGCCAGCAGTTCAACGCAAAACCGAAACGGGGAGTAATGCTCACACTGCGTACCATTCAGCGAGTTCGAATCGCAGGAATTCATTCCGTTTTGCTGCGTGCCCGACTCTCGGTCAGGCGGTGGCAGTTGAAAGAGGTCTCGAATAAGCTCATCGAGTTCGGCACCCGCAACATTCACTTGAGAATGCGCATCTCTGGTTTTCTTCCCACCAGTTGCCGGAGCTCGTACAAGTTCACGGGCACGTGCGAGCTGTACGACGCTCTCTAGACCGAGCTCCTGACCTTCCTCGATTGTGACGGGCTTGTCGCGAGTCGTAAATGCCGTATATGCTGCTAGGAGAAGGCGGCGATCGATCCCATAACTCTGATAGATGACGATTTTACGGAGGGGAGGAATCTCTAGCTGCTCGAGCTCGCGAAGTGCAAGTTCCTTGACCGCGACGAAATTCCATTGGTGCGCGAGTTTCATAACAGATGTCCACTCTTCAACATTTGCATGGTAGAGAGAATATTTTCTGAAAATTGTTCACTATCAAAAAGAGAGAGGCGTAGAAACTGTGAACATACGGGTTATAGAATACCCAGAGAAACCGTTCGAACTCAACCTCGAGTGTGTCCTCGAGGACCAGGGGGTGGACATCCGAAGAGCCTTTTGTGAATTCGCCAGGAGGTGGCGGGTGAGGAAGCTTGCTACGAAAGAATGCAGATTCACGGATAAAGAAATAACGATGCACTCGAAATAAGGTGTCTTCCACCTGTCGACGCATTACAGTTGGGATTCGACGGAACACAATACTTATCACGGATCCACGTACCCGAAAAATAATGTCTCCGCCATGAATATAATATTCAGGGTGACGTACAATGCGCTGGCTGCCAGTGCTCTGCTTGGAGATGATTGTAGAGTCCATGATTGCCAAGAACAAAAACTGTAGCGTTACGGGGTCGTTTGAGTCGTAAGGAAAGGTAAAGATGTAAGAGAGGGAAAGGAAGTAGGAAAAAAACTAGATGAGTGACAAAGGGAGAACAGTAGATCCGTGCTCATCGCATGAGGCCGTCGCTTAAGTGTAGGCCGTACGAGTTGCCGTACGACTGTTGTACGTATTGAAAAGTGCGTAGGAGAATGTTCGGCTTGTCGAAGGCACACCCATTTGTGAATTCGAGGAGCGACGATGGTCATAAGAACGGCGGGTAAAGTCTAGGTCTTTGTCTCGTGCTCGTACTTGGGAGCGAGACCCGCAGTGGACGGTTAGCTCGAGTTTCCGACATAACACTACATCGAACCATGCAATTCGTCTTCCTATCATGGTTCAAAAGTTGAAGCTCGAAATTATGGAACAGGCTGGTGGGGGTTCAACGTTCAGCGCACAACGTCGAATTACGGCCGAAGGATTACGCTACAAATTTCCTATTACAGGGACAAGCCGGGTTCGATGGCGCTCTCCACGTCATTCCACCCATTCTACAGGGTGCGTTCCTTCTTCGAACGTTATCCTATCCCCGTGAGCAACCCTGGTAGGGGAGGCATGGCGCGCGTTCCAGCTCGCTAGACCGTGACGAAGCTCCGAGTCGCTTCCGGTCACCGTCAATCACATTGCCAAATGGGAATCATTGGAGCGATACGATTTAATACAACTGATATTCTGCGACAAGAAACCACAAAACAACCGCGACGGTACTTCGAGACTTAGATATACTTTCAAAAGAAAAAGAAAAAGCAAAACGTTGTGGCACACATGATTCCGCACCACATCACTTCTTTTGATGTCTCTTGCCATTCACGGTGTCATGTGCGGAGTCCCGCTGTTGCTGTTGCTGTTGCTGCCGTGGCGGCGTGGGATCGTTCTTCAAGAATGGTAGCACAACGTCAATGAAGTCCTCAAAGATTGAAGGAATTGGGTACCATAAAATCAAAGGCGTCCAACTCCTCATCGAGCCCAAAAACGTCTCGAATGGCGGACCGAAGCTCAGAATCGTGAAGTTGAATAACAGCAGGCTTGGTGCCAGCGTTGGCGCCCCGAGATAGCTCTCGGGCTTGCGCGATTTGCAATGTCGTTTCGAGGCCAATTTTTTGAGCCTCCTCCAGATTGAGTGGATCCGGCCTGACAGTAAGCTTCGCGAAGGATTTCAAGAGCAGCGAACGATCCAGTTTGAATCCTTGATATATTCGTATCTTTTCGACGGGCGGTATTGATAACTTTTCGAGCTCCCGCACGCACAATTGCTCGACTTCTTTGAAGGACCACCTCTGTGCTAAGACCAGTATTTGCGTCCAGTTCTCAGGCGTGGTCGTGTAAATTGAGAATTTACTTCGGTAGGCATGAACGCCGTCAGTCAACCAGGACCAGTTCAGTATTGGATGAAACCGTACGGGTTGTAAAATACCCATAGAAGCCACGAAAATGCTTCGCTTGAAGTATCCTTCAATACAACTGGGTTGGTTTCCGACGAACCAGGCGGGTCGGTGCATGGAATGGCCGGGGTCGTGAACATTGTCCGAAAGAAAAGCGACTCGCGCAAAAAAAAGCGCTTGTGGACCCTGAATAATACGTCTTCGGTCTCGAAACGAGATCGTCAGCATGAAGGAGGTGGAGGAGTGTGGCGACTCACTCGAAAAGTAACATCTCCCTCCGGGAAAAAGTATTCCGGATGACGAATTACTGGATATGCATTTCCCTTCGGATTGTGAGAGGTAGCGGGCATTTCGAAAGGGAATGACACTGATTGAGATAATACCGTGTTGAGACGCCCCGTTTCAGTACTGTAAGACACCTTTATACCCTGCTCACAATAGCTCAAGCAGGCACACAAGAGGCTAGGGAGAATCGGCCACCTCTTCCGAATAGGGGCATGATTTCCATTCCTGCGGAACTGCGCGTGGCATCAGAAGGTAGGAGGAAGGTTTTTACGGGAGATCGATACGGGGAAATTTCGCTGGCGAAGCGCTTACCCCTCCAGGTAGCAGGATTGCGGCGGGACCAGCGACGGGCGCCAATGTGGCACCTGTGTATCCCATCTTTCCCAATTGTGAGCATAGTCCGCAGCAACGGCGCAACCCCACATAAAGGCGTGACAAAACAAAACCTTACTGTGCGCAAGCGCAGGGATCCGCGGATCCGAGTATTGTTCCTTGAAAGCGAGGCTGGCGCATGACCGGCAGTGCCAGTGGGGCCATGCGATCACAAATACCCGCACAAGGAAGGTGAGAGTGTCATGGTTTCCCGCCACTGGGGGCTCTTCGTATGATATATGAGAAGCGATCTGCGATCGATGACGGAGACAAGCAGAGACATAAATGGACGAAGGGGGCCTTTGCACGTCTTCCGAGTCCGCAGCCTACTACAGGGCCGCCGCCGCCACCACCGCCGCCGCAGGACGCAATGCGCTGTGGGTCGAGGAAGCAACGACAGAAAGTGTCGTCAGTTCGCGAAACTCGGGGCCAGATTCGAGCCCGAGTTGCGTAGTTGATCCGCATTTTCGAGTCCTCTTCCAAACTTTCAATTCCGCGCATAATCCGCCTTGAACAAAAGAAGAGTGTTTTACCTGGACCTGGTCAGCGCTCAAAGGCGATAGTGGAAAAAGGCTTTGGCGTCCTGTCAGGAAACTCAGCTTAGGGACGTTGTGAGCACTCCGAGTCGGGGTCGAAATGGAAAGCCCGGAACGAGGCGTCACCGGTCTCCACCCGCGAGCGGCTCCCAGGCCCGAGGCTCCGGAAAGGGCAATGGTCTGCCAGCGTTTAGTCCGCGGAAGCTCTGCTGCGCAATCAGAAACCTGCGGGCGTTGAGGGTCGCGTGGGATCTAGCTTTCGCTTAGCTGCACAAGAAGTGACTTTCGGGACCAAATCTGCGCGGTAGCCATGAGGGGCGCAGAGGACACGTGTAGGGGCATGGGGATCAGAGATGGATCCTATGCCTCAGTTCGAGACCCATGACATGTTTCTGTAAAGAAGCATGTCAGGGTCTTATCTCTGCGCGCCTCTTGCGGGTAGGATAGACACATGCATCGCGAGATTCGGCAGTCAGGGTGCGCCAATGTACAAGCACGAGGGAGTGGACTCAATTGTCGCTTCTTCGATATACATTGAGGTCTGGCATATCATCAGTTCCCACTTAGAACCCTCATAGCGCATCGGTACCCTTTTATCGGAGTAGTTCTTATTCAATCTAAGTCTCCGGGCTTTCAAGTTCTGGACGGAAGATCAAGTCAGAAATGATGTATTCTCAGCGACTGAATTTAGTATCTGCATATGTGTATTCATGAGAGTGTACATTACGGCGTAAAGACCCAGCAAAAGCTACAATGCTGGAGGATGATGACTGACCAGAGTCATAGCAAGGAGGAAGCGAAGCACAAAGACGAAGTGCAACGAATACATTACAAAATCATGAATGAGGACGTAAGATGGCATGACCTGCAAAGTTCGTAAGGGGGATTTTAGAGCGATCTAGTCACAAGAACTACTTACCACGCAACATAACACAACAATTTTGAGAACAAGGGTATTGAGGTGACACATCATTCGACGACCCGCAACACGCTACGGGAGGTCGCGGACGACGTTTCCGAATCCCAAGTCAACGAGTTTTGTCCTTCAATCCGACTCTCAAATACGGCCTTGAAGCGCTCCACGGTTCGTTTGTCGATGATCCCAAACACGACGCGATCAAAGGAGTACATGAAGCGAGCGCCCTCCTCGGCCAGCAAGTCGAACCAGATGTCTGCAATCATGCTGATATCGTTGCGGAAGACGCCCGTACCGAAGCTGCCAAGCACGATGTTCCGAAGACCCTGCTGCTCAAAGAGGAAGAGGATCCGTGCCATGCGCTCGCGCATGACCCCCTCGATCCGCGCCGCGGTGTCCGGGTCGGAGTCTCCCCCGGCGCGCTCACGCACGACGCCTGCGTTGACTGCTGCGCTCGTCACGACATCGATCTGATGTGGCGGAACCCACGCGCCCGCATCGTCGCGGAGAACGACCACCGAGGGTGAAAATATCATCGCATGCGAATAAAAGCCGCCTCGGCGGTCCTTTTTGTGGAGATCGTGGAACCGGGATGCCGTTTCGGTAATGAGTGATGCGTAAAGCGTCGATGCGCGTGCGAGGGACTCTTCTTGCGCTTGTGCGCCACTAAGGAACCCACCGCCGGGCTTGGTGGCGCTAGCGAAGCTGAGTACGCCGACTCGAGCCTGGCCCGCGCCGTCACCCGCTGTGCCGGTGGTGAGTTCATGCAGGAGGACGCCGGCGCGCTGCAGTGTCGAGCCTTCACAAAGCTCCAGTTTGGCTGGCATCGTGACGGGCGAGTCGGACGGGGAGGTGGACCAGTCTGCGAGGATGGACTCGGGCGAGAAATATATCGTATTATTTATCGAGTGGGAAATGACGTCGCGGAAGCGATAAGTCGAGCCCTGGAGCTGTATCTCGCCACGCTCGATGGCAGCCAGCGTTTCGTCGGCGATGCGTCGGCGTGCGGCAGCGCTGTTACGGGAGCCATCTGTGGCACGGGATGAGAAGTTGTCCCCGCCGCCTCGAGTCCTTCGTGAATTTTCTCGACGCGAAACACGAGGCTGCGGCGAGGCATCGTGGGGAGGACTGGGGGTCACTTCGAACGTTTCTTCGTGCATCGGATACCGCTTGTATTTTGTGTTATTGGAGACGTCCCTGAAAACTTGCGGGAAATCCTCGTCTATGAGCCGCCTTTGATGGCGACTTTCGGGGATAGGACGAGCGGGTGGTGGCGGCACGTGTAGAAACGTGGGACGATGATCAGGAATGACTGGAGGGCTCTTCTCGCTGGAATACTCGATGTACTGGGGGCCGCGACATCCTGGGATCCAGTTCAGTAGGTGGAACATGAATGAAAGGGGGTAACAGGGATGGTTGGAGGGAGAGTGGAGTATACATACAACGACTGATATCATCCGACACGAGGTCGGTGTCTGGTCACTTGAACATGATCTTCAGTTGCTTGTTGGAACCGATTTCCGATTTCATTTCAATTTCTGTCGTTCGGATATCCCCGAACAAACACTTATCCTCGTTGACCCTAACCCTAACACCGCATCTCTTTATGGCTCAACTCATCGACGACGCCGACATCGACTTTGAACGCGCAGCAAACGCCTTCCCGGACATATCCCTAGACGGAGACGGCGACTTCCCTGATTTCACTTCTCCACCCCCACGTAGCCCCCCACCTCCTGCCGGCCCTTTCGACTTGGACGCCTTCGGTGGCCCCTCTCCCGCGCGGGAAGTAAGGGTCACAGGCCACGAGTCTGACGACGACATTGGAAAATTCGAAAGCGAATTCCCAGAGCTCGATGTACCCCAGGTACGATGCGCTGCGGGTGTGCCACTGTGCACCGCCTCAGCGAGCATAAACAAGAAAGACCTGGTGCGCTGACGACAAACGTTCGCAGGCAGTGAACCCCACCCCGTCTCAACCCACGTTTGGCGCTCTCCCGCCTTTCGCACCGCGTCCGCAACCGTCAGCCCTCTCAGCGACCCCAATCCTGACCCAACCAATCGACGCGGAAGAGCCCGAAGTCATCCGGTCTGTTCCTTTTTTTTTTTCGCCTATCACAGCTTACACGCTGCGAAATTCAAACAGGCAATGGCGTGAGCGTCAGGCCGAGGAGATCAAAGTACGCGACGAGAGGTCCAAGGCTCACCGCCAGGAAACAATCTCCAAGGCCGAGCGCGCAATTGACCAATTCTACGAGGACTACAATGGCATGCGCGAGCGGCAAATCCGCGAAAACAAGTGCGTTTCTCAGTTGTCAGCCTCGCATCTTAATGGGTTACTCATGGAACTTGGTACAGAGATTCGGAAGCCGAATATCTCGCATCTTTGACCGATTCTCTGTCTCGCGGGACGACATGGGATCGCATCTGCGACCTTGTCGAACTGCAGAATTCGCAGAGCAAGACACTTGCACGTGCGGGGCCGGGGACGACAGAGCTATCGCGGTACCGCGAAGTACTCTTGCGTCTGCGACGCGAGGGCGCAGGCGCACCTGGTGCCGCTGGTTACTGAGCTACTCGGCACCCGAAGGTTACTTAGATTAATAGCTCGTTTTTAAGGTGCTCTATTAGTTTACATGAACAACAGTGCACATAATTTGCCCCGCGGCTCTAAAAAGAAACGAGGGGCCGGGTAATCGTGATAACCAGCAACAAGGCAATATCTGAATCAGAGGCGAGCCCTCTACGAGGAATATATGGACAATCAGAGCCTGGCTTGAGATTGGTTGGCACCCTCGGTAGCCAAATGGAAATGCTCTTCAGCCCATGCAACGCACTCATCCGTAAACTTCTCCTTGACGCCGTCTGGTTCGTGCTGGAGCTCGTGGAAACCACCCTAGATGGTACGTGTTAGATCTCATCCTTTCAGACAAGAAAAACAGCCCACGTCGTAGAGTGAAATTTTCTTGTCGCTTGCAGGGAGCCTCTCGACAAATTGCTTCGCGACTTCGACGGAGCACACCTAGAGAAACACGTGATAAATGCGTGGCCTACGCAATCTGGCGTGGCTAGCATACCATGTCCTCCGTGCCATGCACGACCAAGAGCTGTAACACATTAGTGCGATGAACCGGCGCGTATAGAGGTGGGGTCGTACGGGGAGAGTGGTGGGCCACTTCTTGTAATCCTTAGCAACAAGATTCTCGCCCTAAACGACAATCATATCAACCCCGCGAACCGCTTCCGAAGAAGCTTGACACACCCTGCTCAGCATATCATCAACGGCGCGGAGGGACGCGCTGCGACGAATGAGCTTGTCCTCTTCATTATCCTTGACTACAGCGGGGTCACGGGACAGGTACTAGACGGTGCACGGTGGAATTTTACGTGGGTAAGGCATTATGGAAGAAAAGGTGAGTGAAGCGACGCACTTTGGTATCAACGGACGCCGGAACGTTCTGGTTAGGAAGAATGGCGCGGGCGCGGGCGCCGAGCCAGCGTACGATGCCCAATGGCGGCTTGGTGAGGTGAATACAGGGGCTGGTTGCAATGATGCCCGATAGCTGCGATACGCTATCCTGGGTATTGGCACGCGTCGCGAACGACAGGACCAGCCCACCGCCCTAGACTGAGTCAGCCACGAGTCGCAACACAGTCCAGAAAGGGGGTGGGGGGCAAAAGAGTGATCACACACCATAGAATGTCCCATTAAGAACAGCGGGACCGTGGGATTCGCCTCCTGGGCCACGCTTAAAGCCCATGCAATATCAGCAATTTGGTCGACGTCCCCAGTCCGACCGTAGACCGAGCCTGGTGTCTTCTTAGGGTCGAGTGCCGTGCGACCCCAACCGCGCTGGTCGAAAGTGAAGACGACGAAGCCACGGTCAGCCCAGCGCTTATGGACATATTCGTAGCGCGCTACATGTTCCGCAAAGCCATGAACAAAGACGACGACAGCGGATGGGGAACCAGAAGGAGGGTGGTAAGTGCGAGTGTAGAAGGACGAAGACTTGGGGCCGGGGAGCCAGGTCTCAGTAAAGCTGGACATTGTTGTGTTGAGGATAGGGGCGAGGGGAGGGAGCAACTAACGCTGCGGACTGATTTCTGAAGGCTCCTTTGCGCTATTTAGCTGGCGCCAATAACGTTGGGGATTACGTTGTGCGTTGATCGGTGTTTGAAGCGGGGCGGCGAGAGCACGAGTAGTACTAGTGACTAGTGCTACTGTAGTATGGTACTAACTAACAGTAGTAGCGGATCAACTAGTCAACCCACAGCCGACCGGTGTATCCCGGATGGTCCGCATGATGATTTGTGAGATTTACACCGCGGGTATACCCCTGCAAACGATTCTCCCATGCCGCATGGATTGTATTGCAACGCATTAAGAGTGTGTAAACTGCGAAAATGCGCTGATGATATCGGAATGAAAACGAGGTGCGGGGCCGCCCGCACTCCGCCTTCCAGTCGTGACGTGAGGTCGTGACTCGGAAACGTGCATCTCTTCGTCATCTGAACACGACACCCTCCACCCGCCTCCGAGGCCACTTACAATGTTATCTCGCTTTACGAAACTCTTTCTATTGGTCGCGCTCGTGCTCGTACGTTCACACCATCCGTTCTGCGCCACCTTCTAATCCGCTTACCCTCCTGAAGCTTCTTGTTGCCACGGTCACAATACTCGATCGACCAGTTCCGTCATACCTAGATCTCCGTACAGGCGCACTATTCGGCAACGGCGGAGTCGAGAAGGAGTTCCACGCGCTTCCAATCCATGGCCACGATCGACCACCGGCGCTACCCCATGCAACAGGCGGCGTCATCATGTCAAAGCTAGGGAACGAAACGGCTAAGTATGTCCTCGCCTACTTGTTTGACACGACGAGGGTTGTTGACGTGAGATCGTATAGAGCTGCTTTAGGTCGTGCTACCTGGAAGCTACTGTAAGCCAACGCATGCAACTTACCCCACATTACACTTAATCGCCCCTGCAGGCATACAATGACGCTCAGATACCCCGAGGTATAGTCACAGCCGTTGTACAGGTCACCTATTTGCGTTGACATCACACACAAGAACCCGGCAGACGACGAGCGCGAAGCGCTCAGGTCTTATTTTTATCTTACTTCGCGCCTGTATCCATGTGGCGAGTGCGCAGCTGAGTTCCAGCAATTGTTGGAGCTCTATCCACCACAAACGGCCTCCCGTCTTTCCGCATCCGCATGGTATGATTCGCGGTCTCCTTCGTCCACCGTGCGACTGAACCACCATTAGGCTGTGTTTCATTCACAACAAAGTCAACGAACGCCTAGAAAAACCTATCTTCGACTGCGCTCATCTCGATGACGAGTACGACTGCGGCTGTGGTGACGACGGCTCCACACATACAACTTCATCATCTACGGCCAAGGACGAGATGACTGGCGCGGATCTCATTAAAGGTGGTCGCTAAGACCTGCCATCCTTACCATCTTTTTTTGCTTCATTCTGTGTAATCATATCACGGGGACCGGCTGTACCTCATTGGTGAGGGTCCTCCGCAAGATTATCTGAAGTTGCCACGTAGACGTTGAAGTTGTACGTTTCTGGTTCGGCTTGAAATCGGTATTCTCGTGGTTGGCACCGCGCTACCACAACGCCATCTCGCACCAATGCTACGTCCATTCCGTGACCAACCCTCAACGGACAAGCCAGCTTTGACACGCCTGGAGGACAGGTGAAGTGGCGTGGACGTTCGTCACCGGCTGCAAGAAGGGCGATGCAGGGAGCACGGGCAAAGACGACCACCCAGAATTTGTCTTCTGTCTGTTGAAAACATTTGCGTCTAAGCCGTTTGAAGCCGATTTGTGCGGAGATAGTTGACTCACGAGCTCCCAATTTCGAGGACGAGGCACTGTATCTGGTGCAGTGGCATCCTTTGGGTGCGGTCGAGCCCAGACGAAGATCTTGTCATGCCTGATTGGTGGCATGCGCCCTTCCTTGAATGCGCGAGCAAAGTATGCGTTGAGCACAAGCCAGGGGCTATGAGGGAAGCCGTCGACCCATGCTTCTGAGTTTGGCTGGGCACCACGCACAGGTGCCATGTAATGCGATTCACCGTAGTCTTCGAAGTATAAGGACATCCGTTATTACGACCACTCCAGCGACATTAGCGGAGAAACCTCACCGTTCCAAGAGATTACTTGCACGATATCAATGGCGTGTCTGTGAGCAAGCAAGTACTCCCACCGCCGTACAAGTAGCCAGTCGTCGCCACGATAAACCCACTGGAGGGAATACAACCCAGTGCGAATGAGATGACAGCAATAACTTACATTCTTGTTCCACGACTCTGGCCCATAGTGCTGATTAATGCAAGGGGAAATGAGGAACAGTTGCAGGGTCCCAAGAGGCTAGCCTCACCGTGAAGAACCACGGTGAGATAGCTGCCATATACGTACGGCTACGTAGATGCCGGAGGTGGTGATGATCGGTGTCTAACATGGGACACTCGATTTCTTCTCTCGGGGAGTCCTTGTTGAGATGGAGAGGCCAGCCTCCGTTCCACTGCCAAGGGCACATTGTGATCAGAAGTAACTGAATATCAGATTATGGGGCCGATCACATGCAACAGTCCATCGATGCAGGTCAGCAGAGGATAGCGTGCTGGATCAATAAAGAAGGCCGGGACGAGATGAATCTGGCACCGATGAGCCTTTCACGTGTTGCGAGACGTCTCATGTGGGACTTAACTGGGCACACGCGTTCCAGTGCTGACCGGGCCACATTCCACCCCGCCGCAAGAGAATTTTGCCCGAACGTGCACTGGTCTCCGGCGAAAGTCGACACCAAGGCTCGCCCTCGGTACGAGAACTGGTTGGGGTGGTGCCCAACGGGCTCCAAATACTGGCGCAAAAACTCGGCGTCTTCTCCCGATCCACCAGGAATGGAGCTAGGGTAGTACAAGGAAGGAAGGGCCCATGGCGCGCGAGCCGGCGGATACATGGATAAAGGGTGCTCACGTCATGTCGAAGCTGAGAAACAACTTGAACCCCGTTTGCAGCTGCAACGCCGCCGCATAGCCATCGATTACGCGTGCTTTTTGCCAATCCTCACGCCCCACATTCAGGGCAAAGGCGTCGCTATCGGCAATCCAATGGCATTGGGCCATAGCCCCTACACCCAAGAATAATTAAACTTACAAGCCATGCACTTGTGCCAGCTGAATGTCATGGGTCCAGTCATGAAGGGTGTAGGGCTTTATCATCAAAACGTCACGGTGGTCAATGAGAAACGTGAGCAACTCGGAAGGTGGACGCACATATGTGTTTCCTACCATAAAACTATATTTATATCAGCCAATCGCACAATCACCAACACTTGTAACAGGTTTAATCACTGGCAAACGACAAACTTGCAGCGACTCGAGCTCGAGGCCGTAGAAGCCATAGTTGTCAAGATCGGATAGCTGTAGGAGGCGGTGGCACCGGCGAACACGGGCAGGGTCATGGTGCCGAGGCGGTCCGAGCAGCGGCACCGGCCCGCGGCAACACCGCGTTCGGTGTTGTGGCCTCACGCACTGGCATGTCGAAGCGACCAGGCAGACAATGGTATTACGGGTCCATGTCACTTCAGTCACATGGACCCACCACTTCATTATTGTGCGAGAAACAACATGTTTCGTTCGTGCTTTTGATCTGGCTCAAATCACCTGGAAACTGCTCTCAAAGCGAGGGACAAGGCGTTGGAGGCTGTGGACACTGACAACCGTATTATCTTTAAATCTGACCCCTTTCTCACCCATAAGGACATGCACGCATAGTCCCATCGCATCAATGGCACTAGCACTAACGTTTGTCTCGATATAAAGCCCCCCGTCTATTAAAGGCTGAGCTCCTCAACCCGAAGTCCATCAACATCTCTTTCCATTTTCCAGATCAACACTTCCAATATTAATCTTCAGCTCCAAATGTCAGCCCTACTCGAGGTGAGCAAATAGTTTGTATGACACTATTCTCATGCTCACCTCATGCTCATACCTGGACAGCAAGTAGGTGACGTGCTCGAAAGCAACACGCCTGTGCCTTGGCTTTCGTCCCTTCTATCACATGGCATGAAATCAGAAACCAAACACGTTCACGTCCCTGAGAGTTTCGAATATTGGCAGGACCATGAATCTCGCGCTGGGACTCCGTTCGAATCCGATTCTTCCGACTCTGACTGTTCTTCGGATTCCGGCGATGACCCTTTGTTTGAGGTCGCTGCGAACCCGTCTTCGACTGTCCTCGAACCCTTGTTCTCGAGCGATGTATTCTGTTTCGACTGGAAAGGCATCGAGTCAGGAGAGAGCAACGCTCTTGGTTTAGAGTTCATGTCCGAGGGACTCGTTCTCGAAGCCCAGGCAGTTGCCACCTCTACCCCGCAGGCTGAAAGCTTGCGGGCTCCTCCACACCACCAGGGCGCTCGCAGCTGCGACCGTCCTAACTACAAGTACCAAGCGCACTCGGC
>Ga0137397_10002251_pt1 | contig 13533 bp, 6 predicted proteins | sample czorhiz116metaG_FD_106658 | JGI IMG/M metagenome (GOLD analysis project Ga0137397, IMG submission 106658) | Vadose zone soil microbial communities from Angelo Coast Range Reserve, California, USA - czorhiz1.16 metaG | ecosystem: Environmental > Terrestrial > Soil > Vadose zone | place: USA... | reverse complement strand
CGAGAAAAAGCGGTCCGAAGTTGCAAACTGAGAAGCCATGAAATAGTAGAACGGAAGGTCGGCCGATGTATAGAATCCCATGGCCCGCTTTCCCGCCACATCGCTTAACCCGCTGTCCATGGCAAACTGCCCGGCTGCGTGGGCGAACCCATCCATCGTGCCTGTCGAGGAAGACGGATCGTTCAAATTGAAGGCGATGTGACTCTCATTCCAGAAAGGACTCAGCGATTCGTTACATTTGTCATGGAAGTGGAAACGCGTGATGGGTCCGCTCCCGTCCCGGGCCTCATTGGAGGCGGTCGCGGGGGCAACGTCCACATCGGCCGGCAGGCCCACGGACGCCCGATAGTTGTTGAGGTCCCCGAAATAGTGGTCGAACGAACGATTTTCCTGATACATCAAAATGATGTGGTTGACCACCTCAATCCCGGCCTGCTGCTGCTGCGGTGACGGCGCGGCCGGGCCCTGGCCAATTCCGGCGCAACCTGTGATGACAATGGCGGCGATCAGTACGATCGACAAGGACGGCAAATGAGCGAATCGTGTCAGCATGAAACTTCCAGTCCTGAGGGTTTGAGCCAATCCACTGGTGAACGAGTCGGGCAGACGAGTGGGCAACCCTGCTTTCATGGTAGATAACTCCCCGAATCGCATGGTTGCTTTCAGCGCGAATTTTGAAGGACGCGCGAGCGCGCGCGCGATCATGTGAGCCATTTTGATCAGACGATGTCGAAGAAATTTCTCTATCCTTTCATCTGGCCCGAAAATTAAGACGGGCATCCGCGATCTACGCTGCCTGGCATTCGCGCATCCAATCGAATGTCCCCGGCGTGTTGCCTGGAAATCGAAGTTTCGAGATGAGGTAACCATCCGTTGAACTGTTTTTGCTTATTGGCACTGATTGGCGGCCTGTCCGCGGCGCAGTCGATTTCCGCGCAGAGTGCGGCATCGCCCCCCCCGGGGGCATCGCCAGGCACAGCTTCTCAGACCACAACGTCGCCGATTGCGCCCACGCCCGCTCCGGCGGCCGCGACGGCCCCGTCCCCGGGAGCGCCGGAAACTCCGGCGGCCAAAGTTCGCTCCACCCGCTCGAAAGTCGCTTCCGCGTCCCCCGCCGTGGACAACTCGCTGCTGCCCCCTCCTTCCCCGATGCCCAAAGGCACGATCACCCTCATGGGGGGCGTGATTGAAACTGTGGATCCGGTGCGCGATCAGCTTATCCTGAAGAATTTCGGGGGCGGCCATACGAAAGTCCTGTTCGATGAACGCACCCGCGTTTATGTGGACGGGGCGCCGGGCGGCCATCTCCGGGACCTGCGCCGCGGCGAGCGCATTCATCTGGACGCGATACCGGACGGAACACAGCTCTTCGCCCAGGGAATATTCCTGCTGAAGAAGGCCGCGATCATGGAAAGTTCCGGCCAGGTGCTGGGCTATAAAGCTTCCACCGGCGAACTCACCATGACGGATTCGTCGCTGGCGGAGCCGGTGAAGGTCCGGCTGCTGCCCACCACGGTGATCAGCCACAAGAACCAGCCCATCTCCGCCGCCAATATCGGCCAGGGCTCGCTGATCGTGGTTTCATTTCAGATGGGCCCGAATGGCCAGGCCACCGCGCATACAATTTCCGTTCTGGCGAAACGCGGCGACGTATTCACCTTCAGCGGACGAGTGCTTCATCTGGACCTGTCGAGACACCTGGCGGTCCTCCAGGATCCGGACGACCGCAAGACCTATGAGATTTATTTCGAGCCACGCCGCCTGATTTCGGGGGACAACCTGCGCGAAGGTTCGGACGCAACCATATCGGCGACGTTCGATGGCGGCAAATATGTCGCCGACACAGTGACGATTCGACCGTAAGTGACGCCCTGAATTTAACAGGCTTTGAATTTAAAAATCGTTCCGGCAAGGCCGGAACAAATCAATGAAGGGTCCCAATGTCCTGTAAAAGAATACTTTGCATTGTCATCACGGGCGCCATGGTGGGATGGGCGGCGCACAGCGCTCAGGCGGGCGATCTGAAGATTTCTCTGCCCCGGCGCGGCAAGCTCACTCCCGTCCAGAAGCTCAATCGCGAGGGCGTCGAGGCCGTCAAAAAGCACCGGTATGAAAAGGCAAGAACGCTCTTTTACAAGGCGTATCTTTTCGATCCCGACGATCCGTTTACCCTCAACAACATCGGCTATATCTCGGAACTGGAAGGCAACGCGGAGAGCGCGCGGCGGTTCTATGCCCTCGCGCAGCAGGAATCGAGCAACGCAATTATCGACAAAGCAAGTTCCCCGCTTGCCCAGGGCAAGACGGTGCGGACGATTCTCGCGGACAGCGGCGATTTCACCCGGACGAATGTGGCCAACCGCGAGAGCATCCGGCTGATGTCCCAGGGCCGCGCGGCGGAGGCGCAGACGGTGCTGCAGCGCGCCCTCACGTCCGATCCCCGCAACGCATTTACGCTGAATAACATCGGCGTGGTCAGTGAAATGCAGGGCGACCTCGAAAAAGCCTCGAAGTATTACAACGAGGCATCGTCCGCGCCGCAGTCGGGCGAACCCGTGATCATTTCCTCCGACAGTACCTGGCGGGGACGTCCGGTCGGGCAGATGGCGTCCGCCAACCTCAAGAGAGTGCGGGAGCGGTTGCAATCCGAGAACCAGGAGACCAGCGCGGTCCGCACCAGCCTGCGGGGCGTGGCGGCGCTGAATCGGAACAACCCCGACGATGCCCGAAAGTTTTTTGAACGCGCCTATGCTCTCGACCGGAACTATTCGTTTTCGCTCAATAACCTCGGATATCTCGCGGAAATGGACGGCGACTATGAAACGGCGGAGTGGTACTACGAAAAAGCGCGCAACGGCACCCGCCGCGACCGTCCCGCGGGTCTGACCAGCCGGGGCGCGGCCGCGGGCATGAAACTGGCCTGGATCGCCGCCGACAACACGCAAAAGGCCGATGCCAGACTCGAATCCGAGCACAGAGCCCGGCGTCAGCAACGCGGGCCGATTGAGCTCAGACCACGAACGCCGGCCGATACCAGCGAGCAGAAACCATCGACTCCATCGTCGTCTCCGGGGTCTTCGGGCCCGCAGTAAGTAAAAGACCTTTGCACCACGGAGGCGCGGAGGCGCGGAGAAAGACAAACAGGGAAATGGATTTTATTCGGACCGCCGGTTGATGGCTGTCTTTGCCACCGTGTTACCACGCCCTGAATTCTTGTCCTCGAATTTCTGCCGGAGAGAGAAGTTCGAAATATCCAGGTCCTGGTTTTTGGATGCAATCAGGAATCAGCGGTCCAAATAGAACCCATTTATTTCCGCTCTCTCAGCGCCTCAGTATTACCACGCCCTAAATTCTTGTTTTTTTGCGCAAATTCGGGTCACTGGCCGGACTCCTGCGGCAAAATCAGAACTTCCGTGTCCTCATTTTTCTGCTGGAGAGAGAAAGCTGAAATATCCAGACCCTGGTTTTGGATACAACCAGGAATCATCGGTCCGAATAGAAACCATTTATTTTTGCTTTCTCCGTGCCTCAGTGCCTCCGTGGTGCAAAGGTCTTGTCTTTGGTTGCGGCTTCGTCGCGCCGTGACTCCGTGGTGCAAAGGTTTTGTTTGCGCCTTTTGCTCAACCCCGCCTTACACCCTGCTCTTCCATGAATCCCGCCAGCTCTCTCTTCGGATCGTAAAACATATGCCACAGCAGATTGGCGCCATAGCGCGAAAGCGTGGCGAGGTTGGTCTTATACCAGCAGCACTGGGTCATTCTGCGGGAGAACCCGCAGATGAGACGGAACTGCTTCAAGGCGGCCGAAGGGTCGATGAGCATGGCGGTCGTAATGCGGTGATTGCCGTCGAGAATCGTCAGGGGGGCGTCCTTATCGGTCCCGATCAGCAGAACGGCCCGGCTCACCATGTTCCTGCGCACCAGGGGCGACAGGCTGTGGAGCTTGGAGAAAAAGTCGCGGTCCAGACCGCTTCTGGGGCCGGACCGGATTCTCTCGACCGTTTCCGCGAGGCCGAAGCTGCCATGGGCGACCCGCCGCCACTGAGCGCGGGGGAAGACCTGAATATTGTCGATGTCGCCGCTGGTCATTTCGACTTCAAACCAGCGCGTATCGGAAGGCAGTTCGCGCCACATCGCGCCGCGCCGCAGAAAGAGCAGACTTCGCCGCAGGCTGTTCTCGCGGGGATCGTCGCAGTTCGGTTTGTAGACCAGCGACTTGAAGGCTTCACGGTATTGGGCGAATTCCGCATGGTGAAATTCGCTGGCCAGAAAATCGGCGATCACTTCATCTTCCGACAGCGGCCGGAGATAACGGATGTTTCTGGAGAACCTCGCCGTTTCGGGGCCCTGCGCGAAGGAGGCCGCAAACAGGGCCACCACGGTCACCAGCAGAACAGACATCAGTATCAACTGGACCATGACGACCTGAAACAGGTCCGCATGAAAGAAATCGATGCCCGCAATCACCGCGCCGCTGAAGGCGAGCTGTATCCAACTGGTATTGGCGATCTTGCGCGAGATCTCATAGGCGATGACCACGCTGCTGAGCGCATAGATTCCGCTGGTCACCGCATACAGCACCACCAGCACCGCGATGCGTCCATAGCCCTCGAGATTAAACTGCGCGCCGTAGAGGACCCGCCAGAGAAAGTTCGGCATCAGCAGCAGGCCGCCGATCAGCACCGCCAGCACCGCCAGCACCAGCCCCAGAGAGATCATCAGCAGTGAAGTATCTTTCTTCTCCACGGACTGCCTGACCGATACCGGGAACATGCTGTTCACGACGGCCCAGGAACAGACATTGACCAGCCGGCCGACCAGCGCCACTGCGGCGTAAAGCCCCGCTTCTTCCGAGGGGAAGAAGTGCTTCACCATAATGATGTCGAAGTTGTTGATAATCACCTGTCCCGCGAAGAAAGCCATGGCCTGCAGGGCCTCTCTGAAGGGGACCCGGATGGAATCGTTCACGGTGTCTGAGATCAGGCCGGGACGGGCAAGCGCGTAAGCGCCGATGATGGCAACCACGCTCGCTTCCACGGCGCCCCTGACTCCCATGCCCAGGCCGATCAGCAACAAGGCGCCCGCCAGGCGGACAAACCCCTCGAAGAGAAAGTTTCCGGCCAGCGAGGTAAATTCGCAAATGCCCTGGATATATCCGCGGCGCACTCCCAGCGGAATATAAAAGGCCGTGCCCACACCCAGCAGCACGATCAGAAAGCGATTGGGCAGATTCAGAAACGACGAGACCGGCCCCTGGACCGCGACCAGCATCAGGCCGATGGCAATGCCGGCCACCCATGCCATGCGGTGCAGCCGCTTGTAGATGCCCTTTCTGTCCGCGGGAACGTCGCTGCCGGCGATCAGCTTGGCGCACAGTATCTGGAAGGCCAGAGTGATGGCCGAGACCAGCATGAGCAGCGTAAAGACAACCGCGGCGTGACCGTAGCCGGTGGGGCCAAGCAGCCGGGCAACCACAACGTTGTGGGCCAGGTTCATGAGGCCCACCAGCCCGGTGCTGGCCAGCAGAGTGATGCCGCCTCTGACCATCTGGGTGCGCAGGGTCTTCAGAGAAGCGGTTGCCGCTTTCGCTTTGGGTTCGGGCGATGGAGCGCCCATTTCATTGGGTTCGATGGCGTGCATGGACATGGGTATGACAATCCGCCGATTTAAAACAGCCTGACATGGACAACCGGTAAAATCACGGATTTTCCCTGACCGCCGAAGTTGAAGAACATTTGCTGCTGAAGCCCGAAGGAGAACTCCGCGGGATAAGCGATGCGCAAACCGCCGTGTCCGTCGTCGAAGGTCCTGTGCACCGGCCTCACGTAAGAAACCAGGAACTCGCTTTCCGAGTTGTCGTAGACATGGAACCCTTCTCCGCGGGAGAAAGTGGACCGGGCCTGGACGCTCCAGTGAATCCCGGGGTTATATTCGATCCTGACGGCCGGACGTATGGCCTGGGCAATGGCAAAGTTCAGATTGTCCACCCTCCAGGAGCGCAGGTACTCACCCAAAACCGTAGCGGTCAAACGCCTGCCGAATCTGTGCTCGGCCCCGATGTAGGCGGAGGTGGTAAAGAACTCGCGAATTGCGGGACGAAACAGCAGATCGCGGGTCGAATAGCCGGTGAGCATAAAGTTATTGCCCCACGGGTGGCCTACGACGAATTCCAGGGTGGCCGCCAGGTCCCGGGAATGCAGGTCCTGAAGCTGGAACGGTCCGCTTTCATGGATGGCCGAACCCCGAACCGCGACCCAGTTAAAGAATGAGCTGGTGGAGAGATAAAGGAACTGGCGAAACACATTCTGATTCAAAGCAACCGACGAGATGGAATCGCGGCGCAGGGTGTACTGCAGGCCGGTATTGAAAGTCAGAGTGTTGGCGCCCAGATGAAGCACCGGCGCGATTCCGCCGTTGAACATCGTGTCGTAGGTGTTCCGGTCCTGAATTACGTTGATACTGGGGAGCGAAACCTGGCCCTTGGTCATGCTTTCGCCGACGAAGCCGCTGATGGCCGGTAAGCCGCCCAGATGGACGCGATAGTGTTCCGCGCCCAGGACCTGAACGGAATGGCGCGGCGGAGGCAGCTGCCCCGGGGTCCGGGCGTTCAGAAGCTGCGCATCCAGCGCGTAGATGTTGAGGTCTTCGAGCACCGGCGCGACATCCGCAGCGGAATACAGGCTGAACGTCTGATTGATCTGCCGGCCTTCCTCGCCGGCCAGCGCATATTCCGTCCTGACGGTCTGTTCGTCGTCGTCCAGGCCCTGAAGCTGGGTGGCGCGGGCGAAGCCATAGAGGGCGCGCACCGTATCCTGCCGGCTGCGGAACAGATTGGCCTCGGCCATGGTGTAATCGTAATCATCCTTATAGTTATCGCGGTCGCCGAGGCTGGCCAGCACAGTTTTCGCTTTGTTGGAATCGCCCTCGGCCAGATAGGTATTGGTCAGTCCGATCGCGACATCGCGCGGGCTTGCCCCGGCGACCGCCGCCTTTTTGAAATACACTTCGGCCAGGTCGAAATCGTGGATGGCCATGAAAATATTGGCGGACTTGACCAGATCGTCGGCGGTCGCCGGCTGCGCATCGCCGACTCGGGCTTCGGCAAAGCCGAGGCCGACCTGCCTGCGGGCGTCATCCCAGTGGTTCTTCCGCACGAAGACTTCCGCAACCGCCAGGCGTATGCTGACCCGGCTTACATCCGGAGATTCAAGAGCGCCCGCGAACCGCTGCATGGCGGCGTTTTCGTCGCCCAGGGTGAGCAGCGCATTGCCGGTGGCCAGCAGCACTTCGCCGTCGCCTTTGCCCAGCCGCTCGGCCTCCGCGACATTGCGTATTGTTTCGGGCCGGTCATGCAGGCTCGCGTACGACTGCGCCATTTGAGCGTAGATCAGCGGATTATCGGGCGAAAGACTCAATGCGACGTTGTAGGTGGCCACAGCTTCTTTAAAGCGATGCAGATGAAAAAGGCTGTCCCCGAGCGCAAGCTGGGTCACCAGATCTTTGGGATCTTCTTTCAACGCGGCAGTGTATTCCGCCACCGCCTCGGTCAGCCTATGCTGCTGACGGAACCCTTCGGCGCGCCCCAGGGTTGAAACCTGCGTCCTGCCCAGAATTTTGTCGGCCAAATCGAGCTGGTCCATGGCCCGCTGGGCGGAATGCTCCTGAAGATACGCGTACGCTAAGCCGAGGTGAGCTTCGCCGTAATCGGGCTGCAGGGCAAGGGCCTGCTCGAAATCTTTCACCGACTTCTCCGGCGACTTAAGGTCGTTGTAGACATAGCCGCGGCTCACATAGCCGGTGGCCATCTTGGGGTCGCGTTCCAGAGCGCGATTGAAGTCGCCCAGCGCCTCCTGCAACTGCCCGGCATGCGCGTGAACATAGCCCTTGATCAGGGCGAAATCCTTGTTGTTTTTCAGCTTTGGCTCGTACGTCGTGGAGAGCGCCAGGGCCTCGTCGTACTGGCCCAGATGATAAACGTCGTAGGCCAGATAGATCGGGGCCTCCGGATCGTCGGGCATCTGCTGCAGGACTTTCCTCCCGAGGATTTCCGCTTCCTTGTAGGAGCCGGTCAGAGTCAGATAACGCTGGCGCTCGCGCATGATGCGGGGATTCTCATTGGTCTCGCCCTTGGAGCGGTCCAGCCAGTGGCGGGCCAGTTCGAGATTGTGTTCTTCCAGCGCGGCATTGGCGCCCCCCGCGAGAACCAGAGGATTATCGGGCTGGTGCTGGAAGGCCGTCTCATAGTTCTGCTGGGCCGACGGAAATACCCGTTCGGAGGCATATAAGTCTCCAAGGGCCAGATAGGCCCCGAAGCCCTGGGGATTCAGCTTCACGACCTGGGTAAAGAACCTCTCCGCATCCTTATTATTACCGGCTTCCCGGGCCAGGTACCCCAGGGAGGTCAGGGCATCGGGATTGTTGGGGGTGGCCTTCAGCGCCTTCTGGAAGAGCGCCTCCGCCTCATCCGTCCGCTTCAACTTCCAAAGCACCGAGCCGTAATTCATCATCATGGGGACGCTGTTGGGGACCAGGGCCAGAGCTTCCCTGAGGTCCTTTTCGGCGAAGGTCAGATCTCCGGAAGCGGTTTCGATCACGCCGCGCAGTCGCAGGAAATCCGGACGCGCGCCTTCGTTTTCCTTTGCGCGAAGTTCGTTCGCCGCCTGCTGGAGCTGCTCTTTGGCCTGAGCGCGGTCTCCGCTGTAGTCATACACCTGATAGAGGTCAAAGCGAAGCTGTACCGGATAAAGCGGCCCTTCAGGGGCCGCCGACGGAAGGTCCTTCAACGCCAGCCGATATTCCGCGATGGCGTTCGGAATGTTATTGGCCTGCCGCTCGACATGCGCGAGGATCGCATGCAGACGGTAGTGGTCGGGATTTTTCTCCCGGACTTTCTCCAGCAGGGCGCGCGCCGGCTTGATCTCGTCCACATTGATCAGGGCCTGGGCGGCGCTGAGCTGGATATCCAAATTTCCCTTTGAAATCCTGACCGCCTGCAGATAGATGTCAGCGGCCTTCTGTCGCTGCCCGGCCAGCTCATAGGTATAACCCAGTTCAGCCAGAACATCGGCCGGTTTGGAAGGCAGGCCCTGCAGCGTGGAAATCGCCAGATCGTATTGCTGGTTTTCGCGATAGACGCCCGCAACGGCGCGGGCGACTTCGGGATCGCGCGGGGCCCGGCTGCGGGCCTGGGCCAGCAATCGCTTTGCTTCCTGGGGCTTGCCGGTGCGCTGATAAGCGCGGGCCAGAAGCAGCTCGGTGCGCGCCGCGGGACGCATGCCTTCGCTGCGACGCAGAAGCTCGGCCGCTTTGGCCGGATCGGCGTTCAATGTCAGTTCGCCCGCGAGGTTGAGGGCGTTCACGTCTTTCGGAGCGGCGGCCACGACCTTCATCATGAGCTGCCGCGCTTCTTCCGCGCGGCCCGCCTTCGCATAAGTCTGGGCCAGCCCGCTGAGACCGGAAACGGAGCCGGGCTTGAGTTGCAGGCCGCGCTTAAAGGCGTCGATGGAAACGGAATATTGTCCGGCAAGGCGCGAGGCATACCCCAGCAGGAACCAGAGGTCCGCGTTTTGCGGCGCGAGTTTGACCGCCTGCTGCGCGTGGCTGGTGGCCGCGACATAGTCGCCTTTGGCGAGATCGGTCTGCGCGGCCCGGGCCTCGCGGGTCACCTCAATGTTCGAGCCCCAGCCCAGACCCGGCGAAGCGGATTTCTGACTGCCGTTCACGTTAAACGTCTGCCCGTGGAGAGGGAGAAGACCGGCCAGCAACAGAACGCAGCCGGTGGACCAGCGACGGGGCCTCACTCAATCACCATAACGATGTCCTGGAGAAAGCACAGTACCAGGCCCGCCGGCGAGAGTGAGGTCCGCCGGAGAAGAGCCATGCAATCAATGACTTGAACCTGAAGCGACTGGGCCAAAAAGACACCTTCCCCCACCAAATTTGAAATTGTCGGGCAAAACACCGCAATAAGCGTCATATAGGATGGACGCACCCCGACTTTGGCTGCTTCCGCACCGGCGTAAAAAGCCCGGATTCCGCCAAAAAATCGGGAGGGGGACGTAAACCATTTGAGGGCCAGGGCGCTCGTATAGTTGGCCCACAAATGCTAAGCACCCTAACGAACGCTACCAATCGCTTCTCCAGCCGTCCCATTTCGACGTCGACCATCGTGCTGGTGGCCCTCATGGTGCACGGACCGCTGCTGCTCATGCAGCTTCCGGCGGGCTCGTTTGACGCGAACTTTCACATCTTCTTCGCGTCTCACTACGCCCATCACTGGTTCTCTCCGTGGAATGAAAAATGGTTTGCGGGATTCTCGCAGACCACCTATCCGCCGCTGACCCACCAGTGGATCGCGCTGCTCTCGAACGTAGTCGGCCTCAACGCCGCCTATGGACTGGTACAGCTTGCGGCCATGATATTGCTGCCCATTGGCGTTTATCGGTTTGGCAAGCTGTGGGTAGACGATCGTTCAGCCGCCTATGCCGCGCTGGCCAGCATTTTTCTCGGCGCGGTGGCCTTTATGGTCTATCAGGCCGGGCAGCTTGCCACGGTCGCCGCAACCGCTCTTTACCTGAATGCCCTTCCTTATTTTTATGACTGGTCGCGTTTTAGCCAGTGGCGGGGCCTGATTAAAGGGCTGGCCATGAGTCTCGCGGCGGCGGCGGCCCACCACGTCTCGCTGATCTTCGGTCTGGTCTTTTTCGCGCTGCCGGTCTTCGTTCTCGCGCTGATGGACGCCCGCAACGACGAAACCAGAAGGAACCCCGGCGCCGTGGCGTTTCGCGCCGCTGTGTTCGCCGCCCTGGGCCTGATCGGGTTCGCCCTGGTCCTGCTTCCCTACTGGATTGCGCTGCTCAAGCATCCGGTCCACCAGATTCCGATTCCGCACGACAGCCGCAACAACCTGCTGCTCAATTTCATCACGGGCATCAACTATTTCGTGGTCCCCTATGGAGCGCTGATTCTGGCGCTGCCGTTTATCATTCTGCGGGGCATGGCGGCGCGGAGGCTGCGTCCGCTGGTGCTGGGTTTCTGGATGGCTTTTATCTTCGGACTGGGGGGCACCACCCCGCTGCCCCGCTGGCTGCTGGGACGCGCCTTTGAAGTTCTGACCTTTGAGCGTTTCACCTTCTGGGCGACGATTCTCGCCATGCCGATCGCCGGTCTGCTGTTCACCAAACTGCTCGACCGCTTCGGCGGCAGGGCGGTGGCCGGACTCGCAGTCGCCACAGCCGCGACCCTGGGCGCGGCGCTGGCCTGGACAACCAACAATCCCTATCGGCCCGCCTCGGTGCTGGATGTCAAGCCGGTGATTTCTTTCCTGAACCGGGACGGTCATGACAATTACCGCTATCTGACTCTGGGCTTTGGCAGCGCGCTCTCCAGGGTATCGACCTATGCGAACGCGGGCAGCGTGGATGGAGACTACAACTCCGCCCGTCTGCTCCCGGAAATGACGCAGCATGGCTCGGCCCAGCTAACCAACGCCAAGTTCTACGGCACCTCCGGCATGGATTCACTGCGCGACATGCTGAAGCATGCCAACCGTTACGGGCTCAAATATATTTTCGTGCACGACCCCTATTACGAGCCGCTGCTGACTTTCACCGGCTGGAGAAAAATCGAAACCTATAACAGCGGAGACATCACGGCCTGGTCGAAAGACGACGTTCCGCCCGCGCGGAAAATCGAGTCGGATGCGGCGCCGACGGCCATGGAAGGCCTTCTCTGGGGCACCGTTCCCATGGGCTGCAGCCTGCTCGTCATTCTGCTGGAACTGCTGTGGCTTGCCCCCCGGCAGAGAGTCCAGACAACAGGTACGCCGGCCTACGTGCCGGAAAGGTCCATCGCCTAAAGGTGCATCGATGAAGATTGTTGGCCCCATTTTGATTCTCGCGGCGACCGTCGTTCTGGTGGTCCTCGGTTTAACGCAGTCCGGCCACGCCGGAAAAACGGTGGGCGCCGCCTCGGGCGCGACCTCCATCATGAAGACGGCCTCCAGCACACCCGAACTGGCCATCTCAAACCTTCTGACGGAATTGCAGCACCGCGACTGGAATGCCGGCTCATTACAGCTTGCCGATACCAGCGCCGTCGATCCGGCCCAACTGGCGCGGGCCGTGGCGGGCGGCGACGGCAGTCTGCGCTCGCTCTCTTCTCTGGAAAGCTGGGAGACGGCGCCGCTGCATGAGACGGCCACCGAAGCGAAAATTCGTACCACCATTCACTGGTCCACCCCGGTGGGCCCCATCGACGAAACCCGCGATCTGCAGGTGAAGAAATCCGGCGACCTCTGGAAGGTGGAGTGGCCGCCGACACAATTCACCAGTGCGCCGGCCCAGGTAATTCCCGTCAACTATCTTCGCTGGGACCTGGTCACACCCATCGGCGCCAAAGACGACTGGGGCGGACAAAACATCGACGCGCCCCGCGTCCGTATTCTTTCCATGAACGCGGTCGACTATCAGGGCAAAACGGTGGTCATGGGAGAAGTGGTCAACGAAGACACCATTCCCGCATTCGTCAACGTCAACGCAACGCTGCTCGGCGAGAACGGCCAGAGTCTCGACGAAGAAAGCAGCTTCGACAAGATCGCCCACGTTCTGCTGCCCAAGCAGGTATCGCCCTATCGCATCGACTTCCCGACCATTGCGCTGCAATTCGTCAAAGACGTTCATATGGATGTCCAGGTCAGCCTGGTGCCGGCATCGGCCGATCCGGTCATTGGCGTGATGGATGAAAAACAGACCACCGAGGGCCAGAGAGCAAGCCTTCGCGGGTCGCTGCTGAATGAGAGCGGCCGGGTGGCGAATGTGCCGCACGTGATCGCCAGCTTCTATGACAACAACGGAAAAGTCATCTGGGTCTCCGACGGATATGTGCAGCGCGCTCTGCGTCCGCAGACGCCGGAGCCTTTTGCGGTGGATATTCCGCAGGAAGTCGCGGCCCGGGTGAAAAACTATCATGTCGTCGTCAATGAATACAGCATCGGCAGGGACTAGCATGAAGAATGGAATGTTGTCCCTGGCGTTCATGGCGACCGCGCTCGCGCCGGCTGCTTTCGCCCAGAACGACGGACTGCGCGTGCCCGAGAGCGTGGCCGCCAGGACCGGGTTTTCGATTTCCACCTCCGGACCGGGAAGAGCGACTTTTTACCTGATCGGCCCTGGCCATGTCCGCAGACAACAGGTCGAACAGGGGCAGGAAGTGCGCATATCCACAGAAGATACGTTGACCGCGGGACGGTATGTGGCCATCCTGTGCGCGGAGAGTTGCCGCAGCGCATCTTTTTATGTGACGCCCTCGCGTCCGTCCGGATTAAGTTTCCTCGCCCACCCTTCGCGGGTACCGGTGCGGGCGGAGAATGCCATCAGCGGTGTGGCGTTTATCTTCGATGAAGGCCACAACCTGATTCTGACGCCGACACCGGTGGAGTTCACGCTGACGGCGGCCGGCAACGGCCGGTTTTCAAAGTCCATCGCGACCCGCGAAGGGGTAGCGTGGTTCAGAACGAACTCCGGAAGCGCGGCGG
>Ga0137397_10002248_pt1 | contig 13546 bp, 11 predicted proteins | sample czorhiz116metaG_FD_106658 | JGI IMG/M metagenome (GOLD analysis project Ga0137397, IMG submission 106658) | Vadose zone soil microbial communities from Angelo Coast Range Reserve, California, USA - czorhiz1.16 metaG | ecosystem: Environmental > Terrestrial > Soil > Vadose zone | place: USA... | reverse complement strand
TCGACGAATTCGACCCCCGGTAAATCCTGCCGGAAGCGGGCCACGACCATGTCCCGGCGTTTGCGGAATTCGCCCACCATGCGGGTGACATCCTGCTCCACCCGCTCATCGCCGAGGGCGGCGGCGGCGGCGTACTGGGCCGGGTGATTCGCGCCCGTCGTGGTGTGCGACTGCAGCGCCGCCATCGCTTTCGCGATCTTCGCCGGCGCGAGCGCGAAGCCGATGCGCCATCCCGTCATCGCGTACGTCTTGCTGACGCCGGTGATGAGCACCACGCGCTCGAGCAGATCGTCCGGAAGGTCGAGGAATGACGGCGCCGGCCCCGTGCCGTAATGAATCCGCCGATAAATCTCATCCGCGATCACCCAGACCTTCTTGGCCTTCGCCCACTGCGCGATCGCGCGGATCTCGGCGTGCGTGTACACCGCGCCGGTGGGATTGCAGGGGGAGCAGAGAATCAACCCGGTGGCCCCGGGCAACATGCGCTCGAGGTCCTTCACGCTCGCCTTGAGGCTCCACTCCGGATCGCCGGCGATCATCACCGGTCGAGCGCGCGCCAGATGCACGATCTGCGGATACGACACCCAGGCGGGCGATGGAATCGCGACGACATCGCCGGGGCCGAACAGCGTGAAGCAGGCGTTGAAAAGCGATTGCTTGGAGCCGTTCGAGACGACGATGTGGTCGGCGTTGACCGGCCGGCCGCCCGAAAGCAGCGACAGATGCGTCGCCGCCGCGGACCGCAGCTCGAGAATCCCTTCGTTGGCCGAATAGTGCGTCTTCCCGTCCTTGATCGCCCGAATCCCCGCCTCGGCCGGAATCGGTGGCGTCGGAAAGTCGGGCTCGCCCGCGCCCAGATCGATGACGTCCTCGCCCGCGGCCTTGCGCCGCTTGGCTTCCGCCGAGATCGCAATCGTCGCTGACGTCTCGAGATGCTGCAGGTTGGGGGAGAGACCTTCGGTCATCGTCGGATCACTCCATCGCGTATAGGCGGATTGCGAGCAAGCGAGTAGCTTTCACCGCTCAGAAATTAGCACCCTTTGACAATCGAGGCTCGTGTGCGGCATGTCGTGCTGGTGACCCCTCCCGCGGTCGAACGCGCGGGAAAGGCCTGGGAGTTGATGGATCCCCGTGCAGTCATCGTCTGTGCGGACCATGAACAGGCCGTACTCTGGGCCGATGCCGCTCCTGCCGAGCTTCGCGCTCACGCCGTCACAGGCCTCGCCCGCACGATTGCCCTCCTAAAGGAAGGGCGTGTGGGTCTCCTCGCGGGATCTCCCGCCGATCTCGGCGCCCTGGTCACGCGCTCCGCGCTCAAGCTCGACACACTCGAAACGCTCGTCATCGCCTGGCCCGAATCGTTCTCCGGCGAGCTCGATACGCTGCTCGGTGAGGCTCCCGAGGCGCGGCGGGTGATTCTCAGCTGGGACCCGCACGGGCTCAGCGATTTTATCGAGCGTCACGCGCGCCGCGCCGAGATCGTCGGCGACATTCCGCTCGACTCGGCCGCAAAGCCGCTTGGATCGGTCGCGTCGGCGCGCTACGCGGTCGTGCCGGCCGGTCGCCGTGGAGCAACGGTGCGTGATGTGCTCGATGCGGTGCGGTCCGTGCGGCCATACGTCTGGAAGGGTGGTGACGTCGCGGCGCCGACGGAGCCTCCTGATGCCGTTGTTGCCGCCACGTTGCCCACGCGCGAGGAGCTCCGCACGCTCGCGGCGATTGCGCAGCCGCTGGTGGTCGTGCTCGCGTCGCAGGTCCCGTATCTCAAGTCGATCGCATCCCTCTCGCCGTTCGCCTTGCCGTCGCGCGCCGATCGTGCGCAGGATCGCAATGCAACGTTGCGCGCGGAGATCTCGGCACGGCTGACTCAAAGCGACGTTGACGCGGAGCTGGCCGTGCTGGCGCCACTGTTTGAGGAGCACGATCCGGCGCTGGTCGCGGGTGCGTTACTGGCCATCAGCCGTCAGCCCTCAACGGCCGCAGTCAGCCATCAGCCATCTGCCATCAGCCAGCCCGAGGGTGGATGGGTGCGGGTGTTTGTGAGCGTCGGTCGGAAAGATCAAGCGAGCGCGAAGGATCTCGTCGGTGCGCTCATCAAGGAAGCCGGTTTGCAAAAGGGTCAGATCGGAAAAATCGATGTACGGGAAACGTTTTCGCTCGTCGACGTGGCTCCAGCCGTGGCGGAGCAAGCCGTGCAACGAATGGCGGGTGTCTCAGTTCGGGGAAGACGCGTGACCGCGCGCCCCGATCGAACATAGAAAAACGGACCGCCCAGCGAGCGGTCCGTTTGCTGACGGCAGATGGCTGACGGCTGACGGCTACTTCTTGTTGTTCACCGCCTGCTTCAGCTGTTTGCCCGCGCGGAACGCGGGAGCGATCGACGCCTTGATCTGAATGACGCCGCCCGTCTTCGGGTTGCGACCCATCCTTGCAGCGCGCTTGCGCGCTTCGAAATTGCCGAAGCCGGTGATCTGCACCTTGGAGCCCTTCTTCAACTCTGTGGCGATGATGCCCTTGTCGTCGAAGAGTGCTTCAACGGTGCGCGAGGCATCGGCCTTCGACATCTTCGTACGCATCGCCAACGCGGAGGTGAGTTCAGCCTTGTTCACTGCGATCTCCTTGAAGGAGGGGCGCGGAAACCCGCATGAATACTGAAGAACTATGGGATATCCCCCGAAAATCCGCAAGTTTGCTGGACTTTCTCGACCCACCCCTCCCCTCGGGCGTCCGTTGCTCCCCAGCCCGGTCCGCGTGTAACGTCAGGGCCCATGTTCCAACAAGCCAACCGTCCAGGGTGGATCGAAGTCATCTCGGGCGTGATGTTCAGCGGGAAATCGGAAGAGTTGATCCGTCGCGTGCGCCGCGCGGTCATCGCCCGCAAGCAGGTGCAAGTCTTTAAGTCCCATCTAGATGCGCGGTACGCCGGCCTCTTCTCGGTTTCCTCGCACGACGGCGTGACGGTCGAGGCGGAGCCGGTCGATTCAGCCGAAGAGATCTCGCGCCGCCTCCGCGACACCACAGAAGTCGTCGCGGTCGACGAGGCACAGTTCCTCGACGATGGCATCGTCGATTTGTCGAACCGCCTCGCCGACCGCGGGGTACGCGTCATTCTCGCCGGCACCGACGTCGACTTCCGGGGCCTGCCCTTCGGCCCGATGCCGACCCTGATGTGCATCGCCGAGGTGGTCGACAAGTTCCAGGCGATCTGCGTGGTGTGCGGGGGTCCGGCGACCAGGAATCAACGGCTCGTCAACGGCAGGCCGGCACTCTGGGACAGTCCGATCATCATGGTTGGTGGGCGGGAATCGTACGAGGCAAGATGCCGGCACTGTCACCGGGTTCCCAAGCAAGATGAAGATCAGACTGCACTTCTTTGAGCCATCTGCCGTCAGCCGTCAGCAGGCTGATCGCTGATGGCAGACGGCTGACGGCCCATGCTCAACGTCGCCCTCACCGGCAACATCGCGTCGGGCAAGTCAACCGTCGTCGATCTGTTCCGAAAATGGGGAGCCACCGTCATCGACGCGGACGCCCTCGCCCGCGAAGCGGAGGCGCCCGGAAGTGCCGTCCTTGCGGCGATCGCTGCTCGCTTCGGAACCGACGTGCTGGGCCGGGACGGCACGCTCGACCGTGCGGCGCTACGCGGCAAGGTCATGGGCGATGATGCGGCTCTCGCAGCGCTCAACGCGATCGTCCACCCAGCCGTGCAGCAGCGGCGGCTCGAGCTGCAACGGGCGGCGCAGGAGCGGGGCGATGCCATCGTGATCAACGACATCCCATTGCTGTTCGAAGTCCTCGATCCCGCGCAGTTCGATGCCATAGTCCTGGTCGACGCGCCGGTCCCGCTGCGCCGCACTCGGCTGCGGGCGTTGCGCGGGCTGTCGAATCAGGACGCCGACCGCATGATTGCCGCCCAGATGCCCGCCGAGCGCAAGCGACGGCAAAGCCAGTACGTCATCGAGAACGCCGGGACATTGTCAGACCTCGAAAAGGAAGCGAAGCAAGTGTTCACCGAGCTCCGGAAACGGGCGGCGCGTGCGGGCGTGCGCGATGAAACTCCGGGTCAGACCCTGCTGCTCACAGCGCTGGACGCCAAAGACGCCGCCACACCGGTGCTGCAGGCGATCGAACGCCGCTACCGTGATGCCGGAATGCGCGTCCAGCACACGACCGTGAAAGGATTGGCGAAGACGCTGAAGGCCGGCACGCCGCTCTCGATCGTGGCCACCGCGCAGGCCGCGGACGGCGCACGCGCCGCGTGGGAGGCCGCGGACCCGCCACGATCCTGCCGCCTCTATTATTTGTCGCCCGACCCCGACCCGATTGCCGTGCGGCTCGACCTGCGGCCGTGGGGTGAGACCCGCGTCGCCCTCAGCGAAGAAGATGGCGCGGGGCTGGCGCCCCGCGCGGACCTGTTGTAGGCTCCGGTCCCATGTCCAGCATTCCGAAGGACCTGCGCTATACGAAGGACCACGAATGGGTGCGGGGCAGTGATGATCCGCAGGTGGTGGAAGTCGGCATCACCGACTACGCGCAGGGCGAATTGGGGGACGTGGTGTTCGTCGAGCTCCCCAAATCCTCGGCCGCATTCAAGCAGCGCGACGTCTTCGGAACGATCGAAGCCGTGAAGGCCGTGTCCGAGCTCTACTCTCCGGTGGCCGGCTCGATCGTCGAGGCGAACAAGGCGCTCGAGCAGGACCCCGCGCTCGTGAACCGCGATCCGTACGGCAAAGGCTGGATGGTGAAGGTGAAGCTCAAGGACCCCAAAGAATTGGAGGGACTGCTCCGCGCCGACGCGTACGCGAAGCATGTTGGAGAGTGAAAGCCACATTCCACGGACACGCCTGTTTTGTGCTGGAGCGGGACGGGAAGCGCGTCATCATCGACCCATTTCTCACCGGTAACCCCGCCGCCGTCATCGGACCCGACAAGTTGCCCCACCTCGACGCAATCCTGCTCTCGCACGGCCATGGCGACCACCTGGGGGACGCCGTCGTGCTGTCGCAGAAGCACAAGGCGACGATCGTGGCAACCTACGAGCTGGCGCAGTTCTGCGCCGATCAAGGCGGCACGAGTCACGCCATGCACATCGGCGGGGCGCACGAGTTCCCCTTCGGCACCGTGAAGCTCGTGCCTGCGTTCCACGGCGGGCGCGTAGAGGGCGACAAGACGGGGCGGTACACGACCAATCCCGCTGGGGTGGTCGTGACGATCGGCGGGAAGACGGTCTACCACACCGGAGACACCGGGCTCACGCTCGAGATGCAGCTCCTGGCGGGCCCCCCCCGGATCGACCTGATGCTGGTGCCGATCGGCGATAATTACACGATGGGCGTCGCAGATGCCGCCCGCGCCGTGGAGTTCGTGAAACCCAAAAGCGTTATCCCAATGCACTACAACACGTGGGATCTGATCAAGGCCGATCCCGCGGAATTCCGGCGCCTGGTCGGCAACACGTCGGCCGTTACGATTTTGAAACCAGGGGAATCCTACACACTCCCGTAAGATGGACATCGAACGCGATCTGTTTCAGGAACGACACATCGGCCCGTCCGCCGAGGACCAGGCCGCGATGCTCGGAACGCTCGGGTACGACTCGCTCGACGCTTTCATCGACGCGGTCGTGCCGGCGGACATCCGGCTGCGTGAGCCGCTGCGCATCCCCGAAGCCCGGTCCGAGCAGGAAGCGCTCGAGACCCTGCGCCAGCTCGCCGCGCAGAATCAGGTTTTCCGCTCTTATCTCGGCATGGGTTACCACGACTGCTTCACCCCCACCGTAATTCAACGCAACGTGCTGGAGAATCCCGGTTGGTACACGGCCTATACGCCCTACCAGGCGGAGATCGCGCAGGGCCGGCTGGAGGCCCTGCTCAACTTCCAGACGATGGTGTCGGATCTGACCGGGCTCGAGATCGCCAACGCCTCGCTGCTCGACGAAGGCACCGCCGCGGCCGAAGCGATGCACCTGACGGAGGCCGTCACGAAGCACGAGGGCAAGCTGGCGTACCTGGTCGACGTGAACTGTCATCCGCAGACGATCGCGGTCGTGCGCACGCGCGCCGCCGCGCGCGGCATCGACGTCGTGGTCGCCGACTCCGGGTCGTTCAATTTCCAGCAGGGCAACGTGATCGGTGCGCTGATCCAGTATCCCGCGACCGATGGCGCGATCCGCGACTACCGCGCACTGTGCGCCGCCGCGCATGCAGCCGGTGCCCTGGTGACCGTCGCGACCGATCTGCTCGCGCTCACGCTCCTCACCCCGCCGGGGGAGTGGGGCGGGGGGGGCGCGGACATCGCCGTCGGCAACTCGCAGCGCTTCGGCGTACCGCTCGGCTACGGCGGCCCGCACGCCGCCTTCTTCGCGACCCGCGACGAGTTCAAGCGTCATCTCCCCGGCCGCATCATCGGCGTCTCCAAGGACCGCGCCGGGCGGACCGCGTTGCGCATGGCGCTGCAGACGCGCGAGCAGCACATCCGGCGCGAGAAGGCGACGAGCAATGTCTGCACCGCACAGGTGCTGCTTGCCGTCGTCGCCTCCATGTACGCGGTCTATCACGGCCCTGAGGGGCTGCGCCGGATCGCGCGGCGCGTGCACGCGTACACGGCGGCGCTCGCTGCGGCGTTGGAAAAACTGGGATACCGGCTCGCCTATCCCCATTTCTTCGATACGCTGGCCGTCGAGGTACCGCAGGATGTGCTGCCCCGGATCCTCGATGCGGCGCGCGTGAAGCAGATCAACCTGCGGACGCTGTCGCAGACGCGGATCGGGGTCGCGTTTGATGAAACGGTTACCGACGACGATCTGACCGACGTGGTGGCCGCGTTTGCAGCGCCTATGGGAGGCGATGTAGGGGCACAGCACGCGGCGTCCTCGCAGAACCGGTCCGCAATTCCCGAATCGTTGGCGCGCACCACGCCGTTCTGCACCCATCCCGTCTTCAACACGCATCACTCCGAAACCGAGATGCTGCGGTACCTGAAGCGGCTCGAGAACCGCGACCTATCGCTGACGGCGGCGATGATTCCCCTCGGCTCATGCACGATGAAGCTCAATGCCACGACCGAGATGATTCCCATCACCTGGCCGGGCTTCAACCGCCTGCACCCCTTTGCGCCGCGGTCCCAGGCGCAAGGGTACGCGACGCTGTTCCGCCAGCTCGAGGAGTGGCTCGCCGAGATCACCGGGTTCGCGAAAGTGTCGCTGCAGCCGAATGCCGGCTCGCAGGGGGAGTTTGCGGGGCTGCTCGTGATTCGCGCCTACCACCAGCACCGCGGTGAGGCCCGTCGCACGACCTGCCTGATCCCGCAGTCGGCGCATGGCACCAATCCGGCGAGCGCGGTGATGGCAGGGATGAACGTGGTGGTGGTGAAGACCGACGCGCAGGGCAACATCGACATCGCCGACCTCGAGGCGAAAGCCAGTGAGCACAAGGACATGTTGGGTGCGTTGATGGTGACGTATCCATCGACCCACGGCGTGTTCGAGGCGTCGATCAAGAAGGTCTGCCGCATCGTGCACCAGCACGGCGGCCAGGTCTACATGGACGGCGCCAACATGAATGCGCAGGTCGGCCTCTGCCGCCCCGGCGACATCGGCGCCGACGTCTGTCACTTGAACCTCCATAAGACGTTCTGCATTCCGCACGGCGGCGGCGGACCCGGCATGGGTCCCATCGGCGTCGCGGAGCATCTGGCGCCGCACCTGCCCACGCATCCCGTGATCGATGTCGGTGTGCCGCTCGCAGAGAGCGCGGGCACCGTTTCCGCCGGACCGTGGGGCAGCCCGTCAATCCTGCCGATCTCGTGGGCATATATCGCGATGATGGGGCGGGACGGACTGACGCTCGCCACCAAGGTGGCAATCCTCAACGCCAACTACATCGCGCGCCGGCTGCAGGAAGGCGGACACTACGAACTGCTGTACGCCGGCCAGCACGGCCTCGTCGCGCACGAGTGCATCATCGACACGAGGGCCTTCAAGAGCTCGGTAGGCCTTGACGTCGAGGACATCGCCAAACGGCTGATCGATTACGGCTTCCACCCGCCGACCGTCTCCTTCCCCGTCGCGGGCACGTTGATGGTGGAGCCGACGGAGAGCGAGCCGAAGGTGGAGCTGGACCGGTTCGTGGACGCGTTGATCGCGATTCGCGGCGAGATTCGCGAGATCGAGACCGGCGAAGCCGATCGCGACAACAATCTGCTGAAGAACGCGCCCCACCCGCTCGCCGATCTGCTGAGCGACAGCTGGGACCGGCCCTACGCGCGCGACCGCGCCGGCTTCCCGACGGCGGCGACGCGGGACAATAAGGTGTGGCCGCCAGTCAGCCGAATCGATGCGGCCTTCGGTGACCGGAACCTCGTCTGCACGTGTCCGCCGGTGGAGGCGTATGCTGAAGTCTGACGGTCGGACGGCCGGACGGCCGCCTGAGTGGCAAGTGCTCGTGGATGCTCAGGGTCGTTCGGGCGAAGAGAACATGGCAGCCGACGAGCGGCTACTGAACGATGCTGTCGACTCGGGCCGAGCGTTTCTTCGCCTGTACCGCTGGGATCCCCCAACTCTGTCGATTGGTCGCAATCAAGCGATAGACGCGATCGCTCACCGAGGTGCTCCCGTCGTCCGCCGGCCAACCGGAGGAAGAGCGGTCTGGCATGAACACGAAGTGACGTATGCCGTCACGGCGCCGATAGCCACTTTCGGATCACTACGGAAGGCGTATCGAGAAATCCACACTCGTCTCGCCGCGGCACTGCGGTCCCTGGGCATCGACGCCGTACTGGCGGAGGACCGTCCGGCCGTCCGACCGTCCGACCGTACAGCGTCCTGTTTCGCGATGTCGGTTGGGGGTGAGATCCTCGCGAACCACCGCAAGCTGGTGGGGTCAGCGCAGGTGCGCCGCCGCGACGCCTTCCTCCAGCACGGATCGATTCTCCTCGATGGTACCCAACCGTCAGCGCAGCATGGAGCAACCACCCTCGCAGCTGTCCTGAAACGTCCCGTGAGTTTCGAAGAAGTCGCAGATGCCATCGTCAATACCTGGAGTGACTTCAGACCGTCCGGCCGTCAGGCCGTCCGACCGTCCGACATTGCATCTCTCGCTGCGCGGTGAAATGTTAAGCGCCATGCTACGGCGCTCCGCTCCCCCGCTCACGGTCTTCATCGTTCTGGTCACCGCCGTGCTTGCCGGTTGCGAGCGGCGCGGCGGCTGCACCGGCGCGAACTGCGGCACCCTCATCAATGCCGCCATCGGCGAGCCCGCTACGCTCCTGCCGCCCTCGAGCGAGGACATAGTCGCCAGCGACGTCGGCGAGCAGCTGTTCCTGAAGCTCGCTGATGTGGGGATGTCCGAGAATACATTGGGCGACGAGGATTTTCAGGCGCTGCTCGCGCAGAAGTGGGAATGGGACGGGCCGCTGACGCTGGTATTCCATCTCGACCCTCGCGCGCGCTGGCAGGACGGGCACCCCGTCACCGCGGCAGACGTCGAGTTCACGTTCAACGCGTACACCGACTCGGCCGTGGCCTCGCCGTACCGGCCCAAGCTGCGCCGCATCGCTAGCGTGACGCAGCGGGATTCGCTCACGGCCGTCTTTCGGTTCCGCGAGCGGTACCCCGAAATGTTTTACGACGCCGTGTACCACATGCGCATCCTGCCGGCGCATCTGCTGCGGCCCGTCCCGCGCGACCAATGGCGGACGGCGCCGTTCGGCCGGCAGCCGGTGGGTGACGGCCCCTACCGGTTCGTTCGCTGGCAGCCGGCGCAATCCATCGAGCTCGTCGCCGATTCGACCTTCTTCCTGGGCAGACCCGGGATTCGGCGACTCATCTGGCGCTTCACGCCCAATCTCCAGGTCGCGGTCCAGCAGGTGATCGCCGATCAGGCGGATGTCCGCGAACAGCTGGTGACGCCGGAAAACGTGAACCGGGCGCGCGAGGCGAAACACCTCGCCGTCTACACCTACGGTGGCAGCGTCTACACCTTCCTCTCGTTCAACCAGCGCTCGCCGGACGACTCGACCAAGCCGCATCCGATCTTCGCGGACCGCGAGGTGCGCCGGGCGCTCGCCATGGCGGTGGATCGCGCCAGTCTCGTGAAGAGCGCGCTGGGGGAGCTGGCAAAGGTCCCGCCGGGCCCGATGTCGGCGCTGCTGTGGATCTGGGACCCCGACATCCGGCAGCTGCCGTACGACACCGCGCAGGCTGCCCGGATCCTCAACGCCCACGGATGGCGCGATCACGATGGCGACGGTGTGCGCGACAAGAATGGGCAGCCGCTCGCATTCCATATTCTGGTTCCGACGACCAGCGTGTTGCGCAAGCAGTATGCGCTGCTCCTCCAAGAGCAATTTCGCGCGATCGGTGTACATGCCGAAATCGACGCGGTCGAGGGCGCGATCGTCAGCCAGCGGACCAAGTCTGGGACGTTCGACACCGCGATTCTGTCTCGGAGCAACGATCCTTCCCCCAGTTCGGGGATCGCGCAGAGCTGGACGCGCGCCGGCTTCGGCGGCTCGAATTTTGGCCGCTACTACAATCCCGAGTTTGAGCGGCTGGTGGATCGCGCCGTGACAGCCACCACGCGCGAGCGAGCGCGCCCCCTGTGGCGGGCCGCGATTGAAACGCTGAACGCGGACGCGCCGGGGGTATTCCTCTATGCGCTCGACAATCTCGCGGCCGTGCATAAGCGTGTCGACAACGTGCAGTTCCGCCCCGACTCCTGGGCCGCGCTGTTGCGCACCTGGCGCATTCCTCCCGACCGGCTGATCGATCGAGACCGCGTGGAGCGTTAAGTATGGGAGCGGCGTGGCTTCTGCGTCGCCTCGTCGCGTCCATCGCGATCATCTTCGCCGTCGTCACATTCGTCTTCATTCTGATTCACGTCGCGCCGGGACGGCCATGCCCCGAGAACTTGGACCCGGCCGTGTGTAACGAGCTGAACCGGCAATTCGGCCTCGATAGGTCCATCCCCGAGCAGTACTGGCGATACCTGGTCGCGCTGGCGCACGGCAACCTGGGGTATTCGTTTGCCGACGGTCGCCCGGTGCGCGCGGTCATCGCCGGGACAATTCCTTTCACGTTCCAGCTGGCGGGCGCGGCGTTGCTGCTCGATTTTCTCCTCGGGCTCGGCCTGGGCATCTCTCAGGCCGTCCGCGTGAACCGCCTCCCTGACGTAGTCCTCGGGAATGTCACGCTCTTCATCTACTCGCTGCCCACATTCTGGCTCGCCCTGCTGTTGTTACTCGTCTTCGGCGAGAAGCTGCGCTGGTTTCCCGTCGGCGGAGCAAGCGACCCCGTCCTCTGTTCGGTGGTGAACTCGTTGTATTGCGTCGGGGATCGACTTTGGCACACGGTGTTGCCCGCATTCACCCTCGGTCTGGTCGGAGCTGCGGGAACCGCGCGGTTCCAGCGAGCCGCGATGCTGGAGGTGGCGACGCAGGATTACGTGCGCACCGCCCGCGCCAAGGGCGTCCCGGAACGCCGGGTGGTGCTGCGGCATCAACTCCGCAACGCCCTGCTTTCCTTTATCACGCGGTTCGGGCTGGCCTTTCCCTTCCTGCTCACGGGAGCCGTGCTGATCGAATGGATTTTCGCCTGGCCGGGGATGGGGCGCTTGGCATTCAATGCGATCCTGTCGCGGGACTATCCGCTGGTCACGGCGACCGCTTTGATCGCCAGTACTGTCGTCGTCGCGGGGAATCTGCTCGCCGATATCCTGCTGGGCATTGCCGATCCGCGCCTGCGCGTCCGCGCGGACACAGACCTTGTGCCGACCGCATGACGTTCGCCACGTGGCTCGCGCTGTTCGTCGCGCTCGTCGTCGCGGCCGAAGCCGTCCGCGCCTTGCGCCACCGCGGTCTGCGCAGCGAGAGCTGGCGCCGCTTTTTCCGTCAGCGGACGACCTCGTGGGGCGTCGGGATTCTGACGTTTCTCGTCATCGTCGCGCTGGCGGCACCGCTGATCGCGCCTTTCGATCCGGACAGGCAGCTCGACATCCTTCATCTCACGAACCACTCGCCCTCGTGGACCTTCCTGCTCGGCACCGACTTCCTGAGCCGTGACATCTGGAGCCGAGTTGCGTACGGCGCGCGGGTGTCGCTCGGCATCGGCGCGCTGGGCGCGCTGATGGCCGTGTCGCTGGGAACGCTCGTAGGGGCGCTCGCCGGCTACTACCAGCGGTGGATCGATGCCGTCCTGATGCGCGGGGTCGATGTCGGCCTCGCCCTGCCCCGCATCTTCATTCTCTTGATGGCCGTGGCGCTGTGGGATGGCCTGCCGTTTCCGGCCCTCGTCATCACCATCGGTCTGACGTCGTGGTTTGGCACCAGCCGGCTCGTGCGGGCGGAGGTGCTCTCCCTGCGGCAGCGCGATTTCGTCGTCGCGGCGCGTGCGCTCGGCGCGGACACGGGACGAGTTATCTTTCGCCACGTTCTACCGAACGCCGCCGCCCCGATCATCGTGTCCGCGGCCCTGAGCGTCGGGAATGTGCTCCTGCTCGAAGCGTCGTTGTCCTTCCTCGGCATCGGGATCAAACCACCGGGCGCGAGCTGGGGCAACATGATCGCGGATGGCGCGCTGAGCATCTACACGGCGCCGTGGTCGACCGTCTTTCCGGGCCTGGCTATCTCCCTGGTCGTGATGTCGCTCAATGCAGTCGCCGATGGGGTCCGGGACGCGCTCGATCCGCGCGAGGAGCCCGCATGACGACGCCTGGCGCTCCTCCCGTGCTGCTGCGCGTCCGAAATCTGAAGACCTACTTCGTCACCGAGTACGGCAAAGGAACCGCGCGGGCGGTGGACGACGTCTCGTTCGATCTCTATCCCGGCGAAACGCTCGGCATCGTCGGAGAATCGGGGTGCGGCAAGACCGTCACGTCGCTCTCGATTCTCCGTCTCGTGCCGGAGCCGCCCGGCCACGTGCTCCCCGGCAGCCTGATCGAATTCGAGGGCCGCAATCTGCTCGCGCTCTCCGCCCCCGAGCTGCGCGCCGTTCGCGGCAATCAGATCGCGATGATCTTTCAGGAGCCGATGACGTCGCTGAACCCCGTGTTCACGGTCGGGGATCAGATTGCCGAAGCCGCCATCATCCATCAGCACCTGTCGCGCGGCGCGGCGCGGGCCCGCGCGATCGAGATGCTGCGCCTGGTCGGGATTCCCGATCCCGACGAGGGCGTCGACCATTATCCCCATCAGCTCTCGGGCGGCATGCGCCAGCGCGTCATGATCGCGATGGCGCTCGTGTGTCACCCCAAGGTCCTGATTGCGGACGAACCGACGACCGCGCTCGACGTGACGATCCAGGCACAGATCCTCGAGCTCCTCGACCGGCTGCAGCACGAGCTGGGCATGGCGGTGCTGCTGATCACGCACGACCTCGGCGTGGTCGCGGGCCACGCCGATCGCGTCGTCGTGATGTACGCGGGGCGTGTCGTCGAGACTGCGCCCACCGACGCGCTCTTCGCGCGGCCGACGCACCCCTACACCGAGGGATTGCTCGCCGCCGTCCCGCGCATCGACGCGCCGCGCGCACGGTTACACGCCATCCCCGGCC
>Ga0137397_10002247_pt1 | contig 13547 bp, 8 predicted proteins | sample czorhiz116metaG_FD_106658 | JGI IMG/M metagenome (GOLD analysis project Ga0137397, IMG submission 106658) | Vadose zone soil microbial communities from Angelo Coast Range Reserve, California, USA - czorhiz1.16 metaG | ecosystem: Environmental > Terrestrial > Soil > Vadose zone | place: USA... | reverse complement strand
TGGAGGTGGCGGAAATCTCGCGGGAGGTGGCGCCGATTTCGGTCGTCGTTGCCGCGATCTCGTTGGCCGTCGCCTGCTGTTCCTTGGCCGTCGCGGCAATTTCGGTGACCGACGTATTCACCTGCACACCCGAGTGCTGCACGTGCCCGACCAGCGCCGTCAGCTCGTCCGTCATCCGATTGAAGCCATCCGCCAGCACGCCGATTTCATCGCGACGGTGAAGTTTCACGCGCTGCGTGAAATCGCCCTTGCACATCACTTCGACCACCCCGTTCAACGTGGCCAACGGGCGCGTGATCGCGCGCAGCAGATTGATGCCGCAGATCACGGCGAGCACGAGCGCGATGACCAGGATCGTGAGATTACTGGTCATCGCTGCCGAAACATCGCTCGTAATGTTGGTGGAAGAGGCGTCCGAGCTGGCTTTGTTCAGCGCGACCACCGATCCGAGCGCGGTCTGGCCCTTTTCGAATGCCGGGGTGAGCACGGTCCTGATCTTGGCCAGTGCCTCCTGCTGTCGTTTGGGATCCTGGCCGGTCGCCAGCACATCGTCCTGGAGACGCGCGTACTCCACGCGCGCATTCGTGAATGCGTCGAACGCCTGCCGGCCTTCGGCAGTCGAGAGAGTGGTCTGGTACTTCGACGTAAGGGTCTCGATCTCGGCGCGGCTGCGTTGCAGCCTGGATCCGACTCTCTGGCGCGACCCTTGATCCGGCTGCAGCACGTGCTCTTCGGTCAGAAGAAAGTCATCCGACCACGCATCCTGGAGAAGCATGCTGTAGTAGAGCCCGGGGGTGGACCCTGATTGTGCCGCTCTCGTTTCCCAATCGATTCGCCCGAGGCGATCATAGGCGACAGCCGCCATGATGATCATCAGCGCCAGGATGGCGCCGAAGCTCGCGACGATGAGCCGCTGAATCGTCCACGCTTTCATCGTTGCCTTCAACTTTTCACGACCCGGGCCGTCGCAAGCCGGTCCGCTTGCTAGATCGACACGCCGCGAGTCGAGTTGTTCTTGCTGTACTCGTCCAGTTCCCGGGAAAGCGTGGCGTAGCAGGCTGGGCAGATGCCGTGCGTGAACTTCGCGTCGCTATGCTCCATGAGGTACCCGTCAACCTGCTGCCAGTAGTTCTCGTCGGAGCGGATGCACTTGCAGTAGGAGCAAATCGGCAGCAGGCCGCTCAGCTGCTTGACCTGCGAGAGCGCCAACTGCAGCTCTTCGACGCGGGCAGCGAGGCCTTTCTGCAATTCAAGGACGCGGGCGCCGACGCTCACGCGTGCCAGCAGCTCGCCCTTGTGACATGGCTTCACGAGGTAGTCGTCCGCCCCGGCCTGCAGGCCCGCGACGACGTCCTCGCGGGCGTCACGGCTGGTCAAGAGGATGAGATAGCGGTGCGCGCCCGGCGCTTCGCTCCGGATCAGACGGCACACGTCCGGGCCATCCACCTTCGGCATCATCCAATCGAGGATCGCGAGTGATGGCGAGTCCGGTCGCCGCAAGATCTCCAACGCCTCAGCGCCGTCACTTGCGGTCGTCACCTCGAACATCTCCGGTGTCAGCGTGCGCACCAATACTTCCGCGGACATGCGATCGTCGTCCGCAATCAAGATTTGCATCACAACCTCCCCAGCAGACCACGCAATTCGGTGACGAGTTGTTCGACCTCGACGACGAGCTTCGCGAAAAGACGGTCGACGTCGGCGCCACCGCCTCGATCGGCGCTGTCTTCGAGCGCGGCGGCCGCCTCGACGACTCCGAACGCGGATAAGTTGCTGGCGTTGCCTTTCATCATGTGGGCCTCGCGTCGGAGATCGTCAAGACGGCGCCCGTTGACTGCCGACTTGATTGACTCGAGCCGGGCGGCGTAGTCCTTGAGAAACTGGCGGAACAAGACGGCGATCAGCGCTTCGTCGTCGCCGAGCCGCCGGCGCATGTCATTGATATCCATTCGCACGGCGGATGAGGGGATGTTCATGAGCTGCAGTGACGAAAGCGCACAGTATTTTTCACTGATGCACACGCATGCCTGGCGGGGACCATCCCATGCTCAATTCTTATCGAGCTCAACTACGTCTCTCGATAGGTCCGGAGACGCCCCTTGCCGCACGTATTGGCGTAGACATCGGGGCCGCCGCCCGCGGTCAGCCGCTCCAAAAGACCGTCGTCTCGTGACTCGTTGGGAACGTCACGTCGACAATTGGGGTTAACCGATTATTTCGAGTCTTGGAGTGCCCGCGCAGGAGGGCGGAACTATTTCGATCGGCGTAACGTCAGAGGGGACCAGTATCAGTGTCTGATCGCGATTACCCTTCCCATCGTTCAGGTCATAAGCGGTTGAGAGAGGTCGATCCCCATGATCCTGTTCGAAACGGTACTCCAGGACCTGCGTTTCGGCGCGCGCACCTTGCTCCGCAATGCCGGGTTCACCACCGTGTCGATTTTTGCCCTGGCGCTCGGTATCGGCGTCAATACGGCTGTCTTCACGGCGTACAGGGCGTTCGTCGTGCGACCTCTCGACGCGCGCGACCCCGGCACGACGGTCAACGTCGCGCTGCGTCTGCAGTCCGGCGTGATCAATGCCAGACTCAGTTATCCGGATTACGAAGCGTACCGCGATCATCTCCGTTCGTTCAGTGGCGTCATCGCCTTTTCTATCGAGCGGCTGAGGCTCACCGGGGCAGAAGGTCTCGGCAGCCAGCGCAGTGCGGAGGCCGGGTCGCTGGTGGCAAGACTGGGCCTGCTGCGTCCAAGCGCGAACAATGCAGAGTTCTCCAGCACCTTCATGGTGTCGGAGAACTACTTTTCGGTGCTCGGGGTCGCGGCCCTGGGCGGCCGCACTTTCGAATCCATAGGCCTTCCTGAGCTCGCGGCCTCGCCGGCGGTTCTCATCAGTGAAAATTACTGGCAGAGAAGATTTGGCGGCGATCCCGCCGTGCTGGGCAAGACCGTCCGTCTCAATGGCGCCGCCTTGACCATCGTCGGCATCACGCCTCACGACTTCATCGGCACCAGTGCGGCCGTGCCCGACTTCTGGCTGCCGCTCAGCCTCGAACCCTTGGTACATCCTGAGAGCCACCGTCTGCGTGATCGCGATGATCTATGTTGTCGCGTGTTTGGTCGCCTTGCGCCCGGCATCAGCATGGCCCAGGCACAGGCAGAGACCACGCTGCTTGCCTCTCAGCTCCGCACGCTCCACGATCCGCACGCCGACATGAGCAAAGACGTGACTGCCCTGATCTCGCCGGGCTCGCCATTTCCCGGTCAGTTGAGCGCCGGCCTGAGGCTGGCCATTGTTCTGATCATGGTCGGTGTGGCGATGGTGCTGGTTATCGCCTGCGCCAATGCCGCCAGTCTCCAACTGGCGCGTGCGACGACCCGTCAGCAGGAACTGGGCATGCGTCTCTCGCTTGGCGCCAGCCGGGCCCGCCTGATCCGGCAACTGCTGACGGAAAGCGCCTTGATTGGCGTGCTGGCCGGCGGCATGGCCTTGCCGTTGACGTGGGCGCTGATGCACGTTGCGGTCACGAGGGCCGCCGAGGCGTTGCCGGTCGACTTTGGCACGCTGGTGCTCAATGTGAACCCTGATATCGGGATATTTGGTTACGTGCTGGCCATCTCGGTGTTCGCGGGCATCCTGTTCGGGCTGGCACCGGCCATCGAAAGCTCCCGCTCCGCGCTCTTCTCCACAATCCGGGGCGCCGGAACGTCGCCTTTGCGCAGCCACCTGCGCCACGTCCTCATTGCCGCCCAGGTCGCAGTCTCGCTCGCGCTCATGATCGCCGGAGGCATGTTGGTACGCAGCGCCAATCAGGCGCTCAGGATGGACACGGGATACAACGGCGACCACGTCATCGATCTGACACTTCAATTTCCGGAGGAGTCGCGATACACCGCCGACCATAAGGCCGCCCTTGTGCGCGACCTTCGTGCTCGTCTCGCAGCGCTGCCCGGCGTGGCTGGCGTCACCAGCGCGCGGGCCCCAAACGACAATGGCGGGCGAAGGGCCGCCGTCTCAGTTAATGGAGAACCACCGTCGGTCGGCAATATGCGCGCGGTCCTCTACTACACGTGGGTGCAGGCGAACTACTTCCAGACGCTTGGCATTCCCCTGTCATCGGGCATGAGCTTTCAATCGCAGGCCGGCCAGCCGGAGCACACCGTCATCCTCAGCGAATCGGCTGCCCATCGGCTCTGGCCGGGACAGAACCCCCTCGGCCGCAGCCTGCGCCTCGGCACCGACGGACAATTCCATAACAAGAGTGAGCTGCTTCCCGACGGGCCGGCGTGGCAGGTCATCGGCGTAGCTCGGGACGCACGCGGCGTGACGCTTGACGGCAGCGACTCCGAGCAGGTCTACGTGCCATTGCCCGCAGACCGGCTCCAGGATTACCCGATTCTCGTACGCACCTACGCCGGTCCGACGCCCGTGATGCGAGCGACGGAGCCGGTGATTTCGACTGTCGATCCCGGCCTTCTGGCGTCCACTTCCACGCTCCAGGAGATGCTTCGCCAGACAGACGCGTTTCTCATCGCGAGCATTTCAGCTGTGATCGCGTCCTCCATCAGTCTCGTCGGGCTCCTGCTGGCCTCGATCGGCATCTACAGCACCGTCAGCTACATCGTCGTCCTTCGCACGCGCGAGGTCGGCATCCGCATGGCGATCGGCGCGAAAAAACGGGACATTCTCGCCCTGATGCTGCGGGAAAGCGGCCGGCCCGTCCTTGCTGGATTGCTAGTCGGGATGGTGCTTGCCGCCGGCGCATCGCAGCTCCTGCGCGGCGTGCTCTATGGACTCAACACCGTCGATGCGATCTCCTTCGCCGGCGCGTCCCTCTTGTTTCTGGCTATCGCACTCGTTGCGACCTGGCTGCCGTCCCGACGAGCGATGCGAGTTGATCCTCTGGTGGCGCTCAGATACGAATGAATCCAGCGCCTTGCGGTCCATGGTCGCGGCCGGAGAGCTCGGTGTGGGGACGGACTGAAGCCTGTCGTTGAGAGCCACGCCCAATCTACGACCTCTCACGAGTGAATCGTGAGACCTCGTCAGGCATTTATGAGATGACACTAGACTCCCGTTCGAAAGAAATTGACACTGACCGTCGCTAGCTCGGACGGAGGAAACTTGCTCTGAAATAGCGGATCCGCCAGCAAACCGGCTGCTTCGGCGCTGTCTAGAAAGATCGGCAGTTCGACCAGGTATTGATCGGAAAAACCATGGGTTCCGTCGTAAGCAACAGCCGGCGTTTTCTCCAGATTCGCCGCAGTCAGTTCCGGCGGCAGTGTATGCAGCTCCAAAACCAGCAACCCGAATCGCCCAACATACGGCGCCCATCGCCGCAGATGCCGGACAAGGTTTTGTTCGAGCTCATCGGCGGGGATCTCCTGGCCGAGGTGGGCAAAGGCGCCGGTAGATCGCGCGGGGCATGTTCCCTTCACATAATCTGCAGGCGCAGAGTAAGGGCGGTTGTGGTCGAGGAAGGAGCGGACATGCAGAAGGTCGTGAACGTCCAAACCCAGCTTCTCCAGGTCGCTGGCCAATTGCGCAGGACGATTGATGTCGCCGTGAATCACGTGAAACTTCGGAATGCCGGCCCGGCGCAGCGTCTGCTTCGCCACTCGCCGCGCGACCTTGTTGAAATCGGCGCCGACGAGGACTAGCGGATTCTGGTCGAGAACGCGGCCGCGGGCGGTCTGTTCCTTGACGATTGAATAGAGATGTTCGAGCAGGCTGCCGTCGCCGCAACCCATGTCACAGACACCGTGCGGCTGCTGGTTCAGCGGCCGGTTGAAAATGTCGACGATGATCTCGTCAACTTTCCTGAAATACGTCTTGTGCGCGCCGCCGCTGGCCCAGACATTCATGCCGCGATTGACCAGCAACTCAACGCCGCTCTCATCGAAACGCGGAATGCGGGGATTGCCAAACAAGAGCGTGCTCACCACATTGAACGTAGGCAAATACGAGACGGTGACACCATACGAGGTCGCAATCTGCGCAGCGTACCGGCCACAGGAGGTCAGTTGCACTCGATCCTCGTCGCGAGTGATCCAGCCCTGAGTGGCCAGGAGATCGAACAGGCAGGACACAGTGTCCTGGTTGACCAGGAGTGACCTGATGCTCATCGGCCCGTGTTCGAGCTGGCTCAGGACGCCGGCGCGGGCAAGCGCGACCATCGCTGGACCGATCAGCATGCCATCGAGGTGTTTGCGAACGAGGTCGGAGACCTTGAAGGCCAGTGGATCGCGCGGCGCGGTCAGCCCCCAGCGCGTGTGCGATCGACCCACCAGCTCGCGCAGGGAAAGCAGAATTGGAGCGTCAGAGCTGCCGAACAGGAAGTCTTCCAGGAACACGGCTTTTGAAATGAACGAAACAGCTTCGGCGTACAAAGGCGGCGCGATGCCTGCGGCAACGACTCCTTCGGGCGTCAGAGCATAAGCCGGCCCGGAAGAGCTATCGTCGTGCCGCTGCTCCAGCCACCCCGCGCACACCAGCAATCGCAGAGCAACCTTCAGATACCCGCGGTTGCCGTGAGTATGCCGCACGATTTCATCGAGTCCCGTCCAAAGCGATGGCCTGCCGAACAGGTCGAAGACTCTTCTCTCCCAGAGAGCTTTGACAGTGGGGGCAAGAGCGATTCCGGCGAGGTGGTGGAAGACCAATGCCCGAACGCTGGCGCGTTCGTCATCCGCCGGTGATCTCGGAAGCATCTCAGGTCCGGCTCAGGTGCGGCTGGGAAGCTACGCCCGCCCTTCGAACAAATCTCTGCCTTCCACCAGAGTGCGCATCTTGCGATCGACGACGCTGCGCTGCAGCATCCAGAATCCGCAGTCGGGATGGACATACGCAAGCTGCTCGGGTCCCAGGACTTTTACGACGTGCTCGATTCGCTTGGCGATGAGCTCCGGGCTCTCGACCTCGTTGTCCTTGATATCCACCAATCCCACGCCGAGACGGATATCGGCATTCAGGTCGGTGAAAACCGGAAGCTCCTCGTAGCCGTGCCGTGCGAACTCCAGCACCAGATGGTCGGTGTGCAACCGGTTCAGGAACGGTAACAGATCGCGCCAGAAGCCGCGAAGCTGAGGCTGGCCACCGTAGTTTCCAAAGCAGATGTGCACGGCTTTGTCGCTGAGAATTCCATCGAGCACGTGATTCAGAGCCTCGGCTGCCCAGGGCGCGTCTTCCGGATAGCCGGCGATGCACGCTTCGTCCAGTTGGACCACTTCCGCTTCGATAGACTCCAACTGGTGGCGCAGCACGACCGCGATATCCATCGCGAGGTCGGCAATGTCCTTGTAGAAGCAATTCGTCAGCACGCGCGCAAGCATGTGCGGACCTGTACAGGTGAATTTGTACGGCAGCTTCGTCAGCGGGCGGGCGAACTCGTAATCGCTGGGCAGGTTCAGCGTGCCATCCTGGATTTTGCCGACGACCATGCCGGCGGTCAACAAGCGATAGCCGGACGCGCGGTCCGATCGAAAGCGATCGAAGTCCGAAAGCGAAAAATGTTTTCGAATTCCATCCATGCGCGATGCGAAGTAGTCCACCATGCCATTGGTCTCGGGATGGCTGGGGTCGAAGCGCATGAGCTCGCCATCGGTGACCAGATCGATACCCGCGAGCTCCTGCGTTTTCAAAACCGCCATCACTGCGTCGCGCAACACCAATCGTGACGTGTTGCCGACGAGCCACGAAGGAACCGGGTAACTGCCGACCACTGTGGTTTTGATTCTCGCTGGCATGGCTTTTCACTCGCGCCAGCATTCCTGCGGAGAGGTAAGATGATACTTCACTCGAGCTGCACACCGCCCTCGTCTGCCGGAGGCGTACCATAGGTATGAAAAGACTCGACGGTTTTCAGTCCCCAGGCTTGGCCTTTCTTTCGGTCCTCCTCTGACCACGTGATCGGTTTCCAGTCAGGAGCCAGAATCAGGCGGGCGCCGGCGTTGGCAACTTCCACCCGGTTGCCGCCGGGCTCGTAGACATACAAGAAGAAGGTCTGCTGGATGGCGTGCTTGTGTGGTCCTGTTTCGATGTAGATGCCGTTGTCCAGAAAAATGTCCGCAGCACGCAGGACATCCTCGCGGCTATCGACCGCGTAGGTCAGATGATGAAAGCGGCCGCGCGTCTTGGTGTGGTCGGCCGTGTACGCAAAATCGTAGCTCTTGTTGCTGACCGTCAACCACATGCCGCTTTCCGTGCCGTCGTTCAGAACGATCTGCTCCGTCAGCCGGCATCCCAGGTAGTTTTCGAAGAAAATCCGGTTCGCTCTGACGTCCACCGCCAGACAGTTCACGTGGTCGAGGCGTCGCACGCTCACGCCGCGTGACGGGAAGCGTTGCGCCTGGTTCTTCAGCGCCGGCTTGAGCTCTGCCGGCGGGCTGTACCATTCGGTCTCGTAATAGATTTCGATGAGGTGGCCGTCGGGATCGTGGCACGCGAAGGCAGGACCGTGACCGAGATCTCCCTTCGTCCACCCAACTTCATGTCCCGAGTCTTTCAGCGCGGCGACGCGACGGTCGAGCGCCTGCGGGCTTCGCGCGCGGAACGCCATGTGGCGCATGCCCGAGGTGTTCGCCCCCGTGAGCTTGAGCGAGTGATGTTCGTAGTCATCCCAGCCGCGCAGGTAAACCGACTCGCCCTTCCGCGCGGTTTCAGTCATTCCCAGCACTTCGACGAAGAACCGGAGGCTTTCGTGCGGCTTTGGCGTCAACAACTCCACGTGGCCGAGATGTGCTAAATCTGAAATTGGTTCACTTTGCACGCGTTCAGCCTCCAGAATCGTCGCTGGACAAGTCTCGCGCGAGTATAGGGCCAAGGAGCCGTCGTGCAAAGACTTGTAATCACCGCTTCTTAGTTAAGAACGGGGACATTTCTATCGAGTGTTGACAAGTCCAGGGAATGTTCTTGACGGCTGATCGTGGCGGTGATAGAAGTGCCGCTCTCATATCAGATCGGCGGTCACACGTCTGGGTCTGTAGGGGCGAGTCCATGAATCACCAGCGACTCGTGCGTCCCGTCATCGTTTCGGGTCTCCTGCTCCTGCCTGCCGTCGCGTGGGCACAGGTTTCCGATACCGCCGCCATCGCGGGGGTGGTGCGAGACACGTCGGGTGCGGTCCTGCCCGGCGTGACCGTGGAAGCCGCGAGTCCCGCCCTCATTGACAAGATCCGAACCGTGAGTACGGACAGTCAGGGCTTGTACCGGATTGTCGATTTGCGGCCCGGTCTCTATACCGTCACCTTCACGCTGCCCAGCTTCGGCACGGTCAGGCGAGAAGGTCTCGAGTTGACGACGGGATTCACGGCGACGGTGAATGGCGAGTTGAAAGTCGGAGCGCTCGAGGAGACGGTCACGGTCACGGGCGCGTCCCCGGTCGTGGACATCCGAAACGTCCGACAGCAGACCACGCTCGCGCGTACCGTGCTGGATGCGCTCCCCACCACCGGACGCATCAGCCAATATGCGACCGTCATTCCGGGTGCCGTGTTGAACCAAGCCAGCACCCACAGCGTCGGCGGCCTCGACGAGCGCCCTCAGTTTGGGATCCACGGCAGCCGAGCGGTCGACAATGTCCCTGTTCAGGACGGTATGAGCCAGCGCCTGCAGGGAGGCGCGGTCTTCGTTTTCAACAATCTGAGCTTCCAGGAAGTCGTCGTCGAGACGAGCGGCATGTCGGCCGAACGGAATACCGGTGGCGTCCAGATGAACATCGTGTCCAAGGACGGAGGCAACACGTTCTCAGGAAGCATCTTCGCAGGCCTCACGAGCCCGAGCTTGCAGAGCGACAATCTGGATCAGATGCTCCGCTCGCGAGGTCTGTCTTTCGCGCCGTCGGTCAAGAAGTCTTACGACGTCGCGGGGGTCCTCGGCGGTCCAATCAAGCGCGACACGCTATGGTTCTTCGCGGGCCACCGGCGAGCGGTCAACCAGCAATACCAGCAGGGCAATTACTTCAACAAGCTCACCACGCCGGTCGGCGCCGACAAAGAGTGGCGTGTCCTGCTCTACGAGCCGGATTTGAGTCGGCCGGCGTACACAGACGACTACTACCGGGACTACAGCCTGCGCTTGACGTGGCAGGCCGCGCCGAAGCACAGGGTCGTGGCCTCCTACGAAACTCAACCCAACTGCAGCTGTTTTTGGCCTCTGTTGGAGCCGCAGTCGAACGGTGGCATTCTCGCGGCGCCCGAAGCCGTGGCACGGCACAATTACCTGCTCAACTACTTGCCGCTCGTCACGTGGACCTATCCGGCCACCAGCCGACTCCTGTTCGAGGCAGGCGCGTCGGCGAACCTGTTCAACAATTCCACCAGACGGGAAGAGGGCGTCGGGACGGACACCATTCAGATCACGGATCTCGCGACGAACTTCCGGTACGGCTCCCGCGCCTTGGCGTTGACCCATGCCGGCGGCTACAGGGTCCAGCACAACAGGCAATATCACCAGCGGTTCGCGGTGTCCTACATCACCGGATCGCATGTCTTCAAGACCGGGCTCGACCTGAACGAGTACCGCGAGGGCGTACCCGACCAAGCCGACGACCCCAACCAAATCAACGGCGCCAGGTCCTATACGTTCCGAGGCGCGGTGCCCCAGTCGGTGACGATCTGGGCGGTGCCATTCGAGGCTCAGAATCGCTCGAGGGACTTCGGCTTCTACGTGCAGGATCAGTGGGCCATCCGGAAGCTGACACTGAACCTCGGCGTGCGGTACAACAACTTGAAGGGGTCCATTCCTGAACAGCACATGCCGGCGGGCCCATTCGTGCTGGCGCGCGATTTCCCGGCCGTGGAGAATTGGCCGAATTTCAATAATCTCAACCCGCGGCTGGGTGCCGCCTACGACGTGTTTGGCAACGGCCGGACCGCGCTCAAGGTGTCGCTGGGCCGGTTTACACCCTACTTCACGGCTGCGCTGAACAACCCCGCATTGAACCAGGCTGCCAGCACAACGCGAACGTGGACCGACGCGAACGGCAATTACATCCCCGATTGCGATCTGAGGAACCCGGCGGTCAACGGTGAGTGCGGACAGTGGTCGGACCTCACGTTCGGTCGTGTGAGAGCCAGTAATACGCGGTTTGCGGACGATGCGATACGCGGCTTCAACCAGCAGTTCTACAACTGGCAGGGTTCGGTCTCCGTTCAGCAGGAGCTGCGGCGGAATGTGGCGTTGGATGTCGGCTATTTCCGCACGTGGTACGGCGGTTTCCTGATCTTGGACGATCAGCTCTTGACGTCCGCAGATTACGATCCGTACTGCATCACGGCGCCAATGGATAGTCGGCTGCCGGGCAGTGGTGGCAGCCGGTTCTGCGGGATCTATGACATCAAGCCGGACAAGTTCGGCCAGGTCGACAACCTGGTCACCCAATCATCGCACTACGGGAACCAGACCGAGGTGTTCAACGGCGCCGACGTCACGGTCAAGGCGCGATTCGGACAGGGTGGTCAGTTCGCTGGGGGCCTGAGCACCGGGCGCACCGTGACCGACAACTGCTTCGTGGTGGATTCGCCGTCGAGTGTCGTGGCCGGGACGGCCACGGGCAACACCTTCACGTTGACGACGCTGGACACGCGGCCCGACTTCTGCCACATCAGCCGGCCATGGTCCGCCGCGACGCAGGTCAAGTTGCTGGTCGTCTACCCGCTGCCCTGGAAGCTCCAGACCAGCGCGATCTACCAGGATATTCCAGGGATCCCGATCGCGGCGAGCCGATCGTACAACAACGCGGAGATTCTGCCGTCGCTCGGCCGTAATCTGGCGCAATGCAGCGGCGTCGGCGCGTGTACCGCCAATGTCACGATCGACCTGATCCCACCCAACACGCTCTTCGAAGATCGCCTCCGACAAGTCGACGTCCGTTTCAGCCGGTTGTTCCAGATGGGGCACACAAAGGTTCGCGGGAATGTCGATGTGTTCAACCTGCTCAACGCGAGCGCCCTCCTCAATGTGACCACGCGGTACGGGAACCAGTGGCTCCAGCCGATCCAGATCATGGGCGGGCGCTTGTTCAAGTTCAGCGCGCAACTTGACTTCTGACGGAGGACCAATCATGAGAGCGGTTTGAGAGACAGTAGCGGAGCGCGACCGGTCAGCGGTTCTGGGCCGATCCGCTCGGGTTCACCGTCACGGTCACTTCGTGTATCGACTCGAGCTGGCCGTCGCTGGCGATCGCCCGCAGCAGATATGTTCCGGGCGCGCTGAAGCTCACCTTCGTCGTCAGATCGACCGGCTTGCCGTACACGGCCGGAGTATTGTCGGGATCGAAGGTCACTTTGCCAGGGCCCCTGTACTGGATCCATCTGATCCGCAGTCCCTGGGTTCTGCGCCTCCGATTGTTGGGATCCGGATTCGCGGGAGCGGCGGCAGCGGTCGCGATCGCGGCGTTCGGAGTCCGCCGCGGCGGTTTTGGAAGCCCATCGTCAATGGCGGAAACTTTCAGGGTCAGGGAACTCGGCAGCGTGATCGTCTGCGCGCGGCGGCCTTCAACGACCGGAGCCTGGTTGCCCTCTTCGAGCACACCGCCGCCGTTGTTCTCGGAGTACACCCCCTGATTCAGCTCCCATTCCGGTTGGAGCCATCCCTTCGCCACGTCGGTGCGCCCGTGCGACGTCAGGGTCCACGCCACCTTCCGATTCTTGTCCCAGTCTTTCGGCACCGCGACCTTGAAGACGAATCGCTGTCGTCTCGGGTAGAAATGCGTGGGCTGACCTCGATCATCCCCACCCAGGTCGACCGAGTTGTTTGGACCGATGGGGATATCGACCTGCTCGTCATAATTTCTGTTGAGATATCCGAAGACCATATTGAACGTCCCGTCGGGGTTCCGCTCCCAGCCTTCAAAAGCGGGCGCAACGTTCTGACCCCTCGCATACCGCATCTGGGTGCGTGCGCTCGTCGGCGCCATGACGATCAAAGCCAGTGCCAACGCCCACATCGCATGTCGGGAATGGATTGTCATGGCAACCGTCCGCGATCAGTTCCCCGTGTTCTTGATCTTGGCCTGCCGCGCTTCGACTTGCTCCTTGTACTCTTGGTCGGAGAGGTAGTACCAACTCATCCACGCAAAACTCATGTCGTCGATCGTCCGCTGCCCGTAGGTGACCAGGTTGTCTGGATCGGGGTTGAATTTATTGGCGGCCGTATTGTTGTGCCACCCGATGACGTGCAGGACGGTCCCGGCGGGGAGCAGCGGCTGCGCATCGTCATCGTACAGGTAGACGACGTGCCAGGCGAACTGATACCGATCCACGCAGCTCAGCGTCTCCACGCGGTTCTGCTGCTGCGTGTTCCCTGTGGCCGGGCTGCCCGTAGGCGGATAGATGGCCTCCACGCACATCGCCTTCCCCCGGTTGTGCATGTGGGGCTGGAACGACAGGAATCGGGCCGGCCTGGTCAGAGTGAAGTAGCCGTCAGATCGGACGTTGTCGGTGTTGGCCGGAATGTCGAGGTCCTGATTTCTCCCGATGCCCTCCGAGTTCTCGACGTACTGCGGGACGTAGCCTTTGGGATAGAACTTGAGACCAAGCTCCACGTTGG
>Ga0137397_10002245_pt1 | contig 13548 bp, 9 predicted proteins | sample czorhiz116metaG_FD_106658 | JGI IMG/M metagenome (GOLD analysis project Ga0137397, IMG submission 106658) | Vadose zone soil microbial communities from Angelo Coast Range Reserve, California, USA - czorhiz1.16 metaG | ecosystem: Environmental > Terrestrial > Soil > Vadose zone | place: USA... | reverse complement strand
ATGAGATGGCGACAATCCTTTGCAATCGTACTTGTTGGGAAACGCATTTTGCTCAGAGAAGGACTTGCTAGAATCTTGCGTTCAGTAAATTTTCGTGTCTTGGCCTCGGTATCGAGTGCCGATGATTTGCCTCAGAACAAACTCCAACTACACCCGCTGTTGTTTCTCATCGTCCATACCGGCGAAGATTTTGACGCCGCGGTCGAACAAATCGAGCGTCTCAGCGACCGGCACCCGGGCGCGCGCATTGCGATCGTGGCCGATCACTATCGGCTTGACGAGTTGGTTTCAGCATTTCGTGCAGGCGCCAACGGTTATCTTGTCGACGTCATGACGTGCGATGTATTCATCAGATCCATCGAATTGGTAATGATGGGTGAAACAATCTTCCCGCCGGCATTTCTGTCATTCGTTCTCAATCCCGACGGCAACCACCTGGACGCGGCGGTGTCGCGCGACGAAAACGATCTCGTCACGACAGAGGACACGATCGGGCCGCAGCTTTCCCCGCAGGAGAAATCAATTCTGCGCTGCCTGATCGAGGGCGACACCAACAAATGCATAGCGCGAAAGATCGATATCGCCGAGGCGACCGTGAAGGTCCACGTCAAGGCGATCCTTCGCAAGATCCGGGTCCAGAACCGAACGCAGGCGGCGATTTGGGGGATGAACAACGGATCGTTGGCACGACCGGCAAACAACAAGTTCTTGCTATTAAACTCCGATGTGAACAAGCGGCCCCCAAACCACGTGGGGGAAATCCCCGAAATCAAGCGAGTCGACGCGCCGGAGCCTCTCGGTGTGATCGACCACGAAGCAATTCGGTTGGAAGCGCCTCGCGCCGACCGCCTCATCCGCAAGCTAAAAACTGAGGGCAGGATCCGGCTCCACAAATAGCCGGCGTTTCGGCGCTCTTTCATCGCACCGCTCCAAATGAATAGAGTGTCACCCGGTCGACCCGGCGTTGATGATCTGCATTTCCAGCAACAAAGTTTACATCTTGAATCCGCGGCTGGACATCAGGACCGCCGCGCACGTTTTCGCCGAGGACACGCATCTGCATATTCGGCCCTTACATAAGCAACGCTTCCAGGGACGGAACCAAGCTGGCGGTGCGTGCAACGAACCGCCAGGGCGAATTTGTCGCTTTCGCCTACGACATCTCTACCCGGGGGAAATATCCCGATATTGAACTGACGAATTTGGTCCGGTCGCAACGGATATTGCACAATCTCGCTGTCAGGCCATTACCTGTTCTGCGGTCGCGGGGACTGCGGACGCATACGGCCGATATTGGCAAGCGCAGTCCGGTTGCGGATCGAGAGCTTCTGGAAGATATGATGCAGGTGGACCTTGATGGTTGCTTCTGAAATGTGGAGCCGCTTCCCAACTTCCCGATATGAAAGCCCGGTTAACACCAATTCCATGATCTGCCTTTCGCGGGCGGTTAGCGCGATCACCAGTTCTTCGGGCTTGCCGCGCATGGGGGATCTCTGGGCATTGCGGGCCGCGAGCGGCACCAGCAGCTGCCCGGACATGACCTGCCGCAACCATCGTACTAGCGACTGCGGCGCGCCGTCCTTGGGAAGGACGCCGCTGGCGCCCATGGAGAACGCTCTCCCCGCGTCGGTGGTGGATGCAAAGACATGTCGAGCAGCGCCAAGCTCGGGGAAGAGCGCGCATGGCCGCGATACTGTTATTCGGCGTGGACGCCGATGCGGGGGGCAAAGTTGAACGCCGATTGACACGATACATTCGGCTTCGTCCTGGCAACTCGCCACACGCTTGCCAGTCGCGCAGGAACATAGGATTGCGATCGGCAATGACGACACTGTTCCGACGCTGTTTCTTCTGCGTGTCGCGCGGCACACGGGAAGTGGACGGGACCCATGGCGCCCTCCGGATGAAGCGTGACCGTGTCGCGGCCGGCATGGATCGTCAGCGGCCATCGGTGCAGTCGCGGAATCTTGAAGCCGGGATCCGCTGAAGCCGAGCCATGCGGACATCCGACCGGCGACGCGTGACACTGCGACCGCCATACTTGGCGGTCTCAAATAACTGATCTATGGCACCCAACCTTCTCACATCGCGGTCTCATCATCCGATACAATCGATACGCCTGCTCTTAGCGGCGCGACTACCGCGGGACTACCGTGGGAACGAGTTGCTTCCCATATGCCCTGTTCCTCTCTGCGTTCCTTTTCCAATTCGATACGACTTGCCGCAGTTAATTCTTAAGAAGTATTTCGAAAGGAAGAGTTCAGCCAGCATCTACGATCTGGTTTGGGGCAGATAGAACAGCATCAGCCCCTTCTGCTGATAATCGATTCGGGCAGCGATCCGCGGGGGATGGCCAACCGCCCCGCATGATCATCGGACCGAACTTCGCCACCAATGCAGACCGCGTCCGGCAAGCCGAGCCGGCGACCACGCCCGGAGGACTGCAGGGAGCGGAACGGACTACCGGAGCAAGCCTCTTTCGGCGAGCGAGGAGAGCAGGATTGCGACTGCCAATGCGGCAAGGATCGTCAACGCGAAAAGAAGCATGGTATTGGGGCCGGATGGCACCGTAACTGCTTTCGCCGGCAGCAGCGATTGGCCGGCAGCGAACCTGACCATGTCCTGTGCCACCACTGCTTCTCGTTCCTCGGTCACAATCCCTTCCCCTGCTGCAGCCAACCCTGCTTTCAGGCGCCCGAGTTTGGCCGATCCGTTGAGATAGCTCGGGTGGCGTGGGCCGAAAACCGACGAAAGCGCGGTCATTTCTCGTTCGGCCACGGCATACGCCTCGGTTGCCTGTTCCCGCAGTCGTCCGCGCAGATACTCGGACACAACCCAATTTGCCAACCGGGCGGCGCGCTCCGGATCGGACGCGGTGACCGCGACCGTTATCAAATAGGACCGCGGATCGTTGGCTACCGTGGTCTGCCTTATGAGGCGTGCCACGGCAAGATCGTGCGGCGTCGGCGCGGGCAGCCCGAAAACCGACCAAACAGACGACAGCGCTCGCGCCGGAAGCGACAGGCGCGTATAGGCCGGATCATTGTCGAGCCCGAGCGCCGAAACGACCGCACTGGCGGTCCCGCGCGAGCGGATGATACGGGCCGCGCTATCCACAACAGAGGCCGCGTCGACGGCGGCAGTCGATTGGACCTTCTCACCCGCAACAGTTTCGTTGCGGGTGAAATCGAGCTGGATCATGGCTTCGCCGGTGTAGCGCGGCGCGATTAGCGCGAGCGCTACCGACAGGGCCGCTAAGGCGATGCCGAGAACCGCGGCAATGAGAAGCTTGTGCCTCCACAGCATTCGCAGCGCGTCGTACACGACGCGTTCGTAGTGGATGCGCGGGGCGTAGATTGCGTTCGTCTCGAACGAAGTGGACCTTTTAGCCATCCTGATCTCCCGGATAGGTACCGTCCCATAATCCCTGTTGCCGCATTGCGCCGGACAGATTGGTCCCCTTCCGCCACTGGCGAAGAGTAGCAGGAAGGGTACCTCCTATTTCCCAGTTCGCCCGGCTGCCGTCATCGCACGAAAATCCTGAAAGTGGCGCGTTCGAAGAGGGCGCGGACGATCGCCCGAACGTTGGGATGGTCCGCAGCTCGTAGCAGGTCCAGAAACAAGGTGTCGCCGTCGGTTTCGTTTGCCCTTTCGATCGGGTCACAGCCCGGTCCGCAGTCGACAAGCGTACGTACGATATCGAGCAGGCCCCGTTGATAGCGATAACGCGAAACCGCGCAGCCCAGCAGTCGCGCCTGTCGCCGGCAGGAAATCTGGGCAGGGGCGAAGCTGCGCGCGGCCGCCCGGAACATCGGCAGGTCGGCTTCCGTGTCGCCGATGGCAATCGTCTCGGCATCCGGCCCCAAGACCCGGTCGCGCAAAGCCGTCAAGCCGGTCCCCTTGTCGGTATCCATCGCCACGATGGTGGTGTCGATCATGGTATGATGGAAAGAAAGCCGGTCGAGCCGCAGGTCCGTGATCAGGTGGTTCACGACGAGCGTGGGCAGCGGGGTCGGCTCTCCCAGACCGACGCCGAACGAGCGAATCGAATTCAGCAGCCGCAAAAGCAAGCCGTGCGGCCGCTTCTCGAACATGAACGCCCGAATGGAATATTGGTGACGGTCGTCGAGGAAGACCCCGGGGATCCGCCGCAGCTGTTCCCTGAGTTCTTCGAGCTGGACCATCGTTTCTTGGTCGATCAGGGGCTGCCCGCACTGGGCGACCGCGTCCCACAAATAGGCGCCGTGCTCCGCCACGCCTCCTGCCAGGCCGTATGCTTGGCAGTAATCCCTCACTTCAGTGGCCGACCGCGCCGTGTTCAAGGCGACGGAACATCCGCGGGCTGCTAGCAGCGAAAGGGCCTCCATACCCGCAGCCGTCGTGCACGGATAGCCGAACACGCGTCGGTCCACGACTCCGTCGACATCGAGCATGACGAGCGGCGGACGCCAGCGCACCGGCTGGGATGGCCGGCAACGCGCGCCGCAGAACCGCGCGGTCTGGATAGTGAGGAAGTCCCAGGCGCCGAGGAAACGGCGATGCAGTTCCTGCTGCCGTTCGGCGGCCTGCATCGCGCCGAAGAGATGCTCTAGAGCCGATTCCATCGTCCAGAGGCCGGCGAGCAACTTATTGATGAAGAGGCGTTGCTCTACCTCGGCGTCTCCGGAGTGCTCGACGTATCGACGGATCAGCCGGCTTTCCTCTTCGGGGGAAAGCGCGAAACTGAGGATGGTCTCGGCGAGATCGTAGGCGGGATCGATCGCGTTCAGTTGAGTTTTGCCCAAGCCATGCCCATAATAGCCCGTCTTCAACGGACCGAACTTGCCCTCGATCCATTCGGCGTACCCCATGTTGCCGTCGATCAGGGTGGGGAACGGGCAATTCAACCGGTATAGCCGCTGCTGGATCCACGCGCGCATTGGTATGTCGAGCACAAACCGTCCGTACGCACGGCCGAACGATTCCGCCAACAACTCCAAGCCGTTTTCGTGCACCGCCTTGCCCGGGCCGCGGCGCTTCGGCAGACTCAATAAGCGGGTTCGCGCGGCGACATAGGCCGCCGTCGTCTCGATCCACGAATCGCGGTCCGACCGGACGTCTCCATTACCGGAGTGCTGCGGCAACCATTCGGTGTAGAGAATGCCGTCGCGGAGCCCGAGGATCGGCGGGACGAAATCGGAAAGCCTGTGCGCGGCTAGAAAGGCCTGGTAGCCGAGATACCCAAGGCCAACGCTTTTCGCCAGCACATACCGGGTTTCGTTCTTCCCCTGCGGCGTCGACAGTTGCACTTCGAAGATCCGCTTGAGCGTTGTACCGCGCTTACGGTTCGAACCGTTCTGGAGCCCTACGTTAAGCTCGTCGGCCCGGCGGCTGCCGACCACCCGGACGTCGGTAAATCCCTGCCACGTGAAGTATTCGGCCAGCCGGTTCTCTACATTCTTGGGATCGAGCAGTTGCTGTTTTCGCCATCGTTCCGGCTCAAGCGTGATGACCAACCCATCGGGCAAGGTCTTGGCCCAGTTGCGTGTCGCAGGATGCGTCGGAACCAAGGCCTTTATCCGGGCAAGGTCGAACCCAGCCTGGCATGCGATATCGACCGCCAGGACAATCGTGCCACCGGTATGCGGCGGATCATCCACTATGACGATCGTGAAACCCTGCTTTGCGTACCTCGTCAACTCCTTGCGTTCCCGTCGGCTGGGGCCCTTTTTCGGCTGCACAGTCAGCGATGCGACTTGCCGATAGCCTTCGGCCTTGAAGAAGGAGCGCAGCAGTACGGAAAAATAGGTGCCGGCCGTGCGCAGACCCAAGAGAAGAATCGGATGCGACCTGTCGGGGTATTGCCGCACGAATCTTCGCCCGAGCGCCAACACGTCGAAATGAGTGAGATCCAGCCGGCTGAATGCGGACGGCACGCCGAGACGCAAGTCCAGCAAGTCGGAAGGGAGCGGCGATCGCAGCATTCCAGATAATTTTTGGGCGGATTCCACGAACGTCACTGGATCTGAGTCGCATCGAGCCAAGACGGCGAAAAAGCCGTCCAGGCCGTTCTGCCACTCTTCCTTCCAACGGGAGACTTGCGCCCGACTCTGCTTCGGGAGGTTTTCGGCAACTTTCTCTGTCACCCACATGGCGATGCGCCCGGGTCGGGTCCTTGCCAGTTGAGCGGGCAGCCGCAGCGTGTGCCCGCGCAGATATTCGTCGATTCCGTTTAGCAGCGAGCAGGAAAGCAGATACGCGTTCGTCGTGACTTCGTTGGTCTGCCACCCCGCCGGAGTATTCGGCAAGCGGTCGATTTCGCCGGCAAGACGCTCAATTGCATCGGCAACCGTTAGATGCGGATCCAGACACCAATCATAGGCGGGATAGAAATTCGTCTCGGCCGGCAACAGGTCGTGTCGCGCCGGCAGCCGGTCAGACATCGCAGGTTTTGTCATTGTGAGCATCGTGCGCTTCCTGCAATTCTCCATTGTCCTATGACGCCGATACGGTATCCATCTCGTGCAAATCATGCCGGGAGTATCTGTCGACGGCGCGTGCGTAGATTGCCATGAGCACCTCATGGTTCGCGTCGGCGGTGAAATTCTGATCAAAGGTCTCCCGAGCGGCCCGTCGCATCTGCTTAAGCGCGGACGAGTCCAAGAAGAGGCATCGGACCTTCGCGGCCAGGTCTTCCGGATTGCCAGGGTCGAAGCGCAGTCCGTTGCGGCGGTCGTCGACGATTTCGGCCATGGCTCCAAGTCTGGAGACGACGACGGGGGTACCCTTGGCGAACGCCTCGATCACAACACGCGGAAGCGCACCTTCGTAACATTGCGACGGCAGGACTAGAAACGCCGCCGCTCCGATCAGATCGTAGACGTTCTCGTGCGAAACGCCTTGCAGCCATTGGATCGCGGCATTTTGTGCCGCCGCCTCCTGAACCGCGGGCGCCAGCGGACCGTCGCCGGCGATCGTCAACGGCACCGCCTTCCCGAGGCTCCGCCACGCCCTCAGAAGGGTCTCGACTCCCTTTTCCGCCGACAGCCGGCCGACATAGACGGCATATCCGCCGTTTCCCGCGCCCGTGCCCGGCTCCGGATAGGCGAAGTTGGATTTGACGGCGATCCTGTCTGCGGGAAGCCCTCCCTCGAGAAACTTGCGCCGGCTGAATTCGCTCAGGGCGATATATGCGTCGACTGCGTTGCGCCACGTTCCGATTAAGCGATGCGCCGCGATCATCGCCGCGACAGCGGCGCTGGCGGCGCGGCTGTCGCGGTAGCAGTTGTGCGCAACGCCGCGCCAGGGGACCGACTTACCGAGGCAATCTTCGCAAGGCCTGCCATCGCGGAACAGGAGGGCGTTGACGCAGAGAAGCCGAAAGTTGTGCAGCGTTTGGACGACGGGAACGCCCTCGGCCCGCGCGGCGTAATAGGCGGCGGGAGAAATCAGCGGAAGCGTATTGTGGAAATGGACGATCTGCGGGCGATGCACGCCAATAAGACGCCGCATCTCGAGAAATGCCGGGCGGCTCCAGATCGTGCGGCCCGCGAGCTCCAGGCGCCCCATGCCGTCGGTTGCGTCGTTGGACAGGCAATATTGCGTCACACGGTGCCCGTGCGCCCTTAGCATTGCGATCTCGGCCGCGACGCATTGGTCCTCGCCGCCGGGGAGCTTGTAGAAGTTGTGCGCCACCAGGATGTTCATGATCGCCTCACCCTCCGGCCGCGGCCGTTTTCGCCGCCTGCGCTGCTTGGCTGAGCACCGTAACCGACGGCATGGACATCCGGCAGAGCTGTCCGTTCGTAAGGGCGGGGGCCTGACGCACGAAACCGCCCATAAAACACAGGACGTCTTTCAGGCGCTGCCATTGGCTTTCGTCCTGCAACTCCCAGGAATGCCCCCATAGATGAAAGACGCCGCCACGGGCGATCGCGTGGCGCAATAACGATTCCGCCATCACGGGCCATTCGGCCGCGCGACCATGGACGACGTAACGCCAGAGATTCGCCAAAGCCTTCCGCTTAATCGCGTTTTTTGCGAAAGCCGAAAAGCGGTGCGGAAAGGCCTGGACGGTTGTCGGCATCAGCATGAGCCCCGCTTGCCGCCGCGGGAAGTCGAGCGAGAGGAATTCGACGCTGCGCAGGCCAAGATAGCCCGCCTTTCGGATCATGTGCAGGTGCAGGCTTTCATAGCGGCCGAGCGGCGGACAGAAACATACGCACGAAACGCCAGTGTTATCCTCGACCCAGGCCTTGGAATCGGCGATCTCCTGCCACGCCGTCCGATCCGACACGCGGGTAAGGTCGATATGATGGAGGGTGTGGGCGCCGATTTCGAAATCGTGGACCAGTTCGCGAAGTTGGGCTGCTGACATCGTCCCCAACTCCGTCGCCGCCGGCACGTAAAAGGTTCCTGCGATCCCGCATTTCGCCAGCAGGGCGGCCACGCGCAGGTCCATAGGATGGCCGTCGTCCCAACTGGTCGTGATGTAGGTCGGCGATTTCATGCCCCCCCTCCAACGACGACCCATCGGCCCCGCGACCGCACGCTCGCTAGAACGCGGGCGAGCAGCCGGTCGATGCGGCGCGTCGCGACGTGCCGCTGGAGCAGGCGGTACAGTCCGCGCGGCGACCACGGCAGGTCGAGCGCCTCCAGTTCTGCCCGCGCAAAGGCACGGACTTCCTCGATCAGCCTCCGCTTTTCCTCCGGTGCATCCACCGTCGTGAGGAAGGCCAACAGGATGCTCTCGGCAAACACCCGCTTGCGCGACACGACGCGGCGGTCGGCGGTCCGGATATCCGTTCCCACGTCGTAAAGGACACCGGCCAAGTCGAGGGACGCCGGGTACCACTCCTTGGGTACGCCGTCGCGGACCGAAGCGCCTGACGACGTGTCGACGTCGATAAGCGAAAGAACGCGATCCGCGGGATCCCAAAGGATATTGTTCAAGGAGAGGTCGCCGTGCAGACCTCCAGCCGCCCAGTACGGCCGCATAACCGCGACGATCGCCCGCGCGGCAGAATCCAGCATTTCGAGAGGCAGATCGCCTCTGTCAGCAAGAGACTTGCTGAGGTTCGTCCCCGCGGCCATGGTCATCACCAATGCCGGCGGTGATACGGACGCGTAGAGCGGCAACGGGGCACGGGTCTTCCAGCCGTCAACGGTCTTGCCATCCACCGTCAAATGCAACCGCGCCAGCGCGTCGAACTGCCGCCTCGCCATATCTGCGCCGGCCGGTCCATCCGGTTTGTACAGCTTGACCACAAGATCGCTGTGCCCTTGCCAGAGCGGGCCACTTCGACGCGAACCGACGGCGTAGATCTTGCCGTGAAACCCCTCCCCGAGCGACCTGATATCCCAGTCGGCCTCAGCGGCATGTGTCAATCTCTGCAAGACCCTCACCACCGATGCGTGACCGCAATCCGCTGGATCGGGCCGCGCGAGAACGGCCAGGAATGCTGCCCAGCGGGCTGCGGCCCCGGCAACGTTTCCTGCTAGAAATCCATAGGCCGCCCCCGGCAGACCCCATTCGACGGCAAGGATCCAGACTGCTGCCAACGTGACTGCGGTTCCGACCGACGTCGCCAATACGATCGCCTGCGGACGCTCCATGCTCGCCAGTGCATTCGAAGCCGGCGCCCCCGCTGCCGCGGCCATCATCGCTACCGCCAGGACAGTAACGACATGGCCTCGCCCGCCGTATTCCGGCCCGTGATAAACGACACGCATGAGAATGTCGCCGCCGAACAGGATCGCGACGCAAAACAGTGACATCCCGCCCACGAGCACGAGCGCATCGCGAAAGGCCTGGCGACGCAAATTCGCGCCGCCGCCTTCCTTGAAGGCGAGGACCGCCCGCGGCGTCAGGGTATTGCGGAACGCGGTCAGCAAAGGGTTGGCTAGGGACGCGATACTGGTGCAGGCGGCATAGACGCCGGTCTCCGTCATGCCGACGAGCACCGGCAGCAGCCAGTAGCTGGCATAACCCTGCATCGTGACTGTGATCTGTCCGGCGCACAGCCATTTACCAAGACCCCAGCTCTCTCGGGTCGCCTGCCGCACCTGGTCCGCTCTGATCACGAAATTCGACCGCGCGCGGTACAGCCAGACGAGGCTCGTTAGCGCGCAGGCACCACCGAGCGCCGCGCAGGCGCCGACCGCGGACAACCTGCCGGTCAATCCCAGCCAGCCAAGTATGCCGAGCTGCAGCGCCGCTACGGAGGCGTCGAGGATCAGGGCCTTGGCCACGTGCAAATGCGCGAACGCATACCCTCGGCCGAACTCCCGCTGCATCGCGGCCGGCACGGTTAGCACTAGTGCCAAAATCAACCAGATCAGGCTCGCGTCCACCCCGAGCACCACCCCTCCAGCGGCCGCAAGCGCCAACGCCGCCGTGGCCGCGGCTGCCAACAGCCCGCTGTGCAGCAGCGAGATCCCGGCATGTTCGGCCGCAGTGCGCGACGGGCGGTGCCGTTGGATCGCGTACGGAAGTAGGATCAGCGCGTCTTGGATCGCGAGCAGCGATCCCAATACGGAAAGTCCGATCGTGTAGATGCCTAATTCGCTCGGCACGGCCCAGCGGCCGACCAGCACCGTCGACAGCAGGCTGGCGCCACTGACCACCGCCTGATCCGCCAACGCCAGGAAATGCGTTCCGAACACGACTCGCATAAGCGCCGTCCAAGGCCCGCCGCGTTTCGCGCCCTCGTCGCCCGACGACTCGGCGACATGCAAATTCAGCCGCGGCAGCGGCGCTTTGCGGTCCGCATCACTCTCCAGCGGCCAGCCCATCGCTCCCGTTTTTTGCATGCCGACCTTCGGTTTCAATGGTACTCGCGCGACAGCGCCTTGCGGCCGAAGCCCCGGCTGCGCACTGCGCGGCGCAACAGTTCGCTAACGGCAAGAAACGCGAATCCGGGCACAATGTAGGCGTAGCGCCGCCACAGGCGCCGCGGCTCCGAACAAAGTCGGAACAGCCACTCGAGCGCATGACGTTGCATCCACTCCGGCGCCTGGCGTTTCGTCCCGGCCAGGAAATCGAATGCCGCGCCGACGCCGATCATGACCGGTGCGTCGATGCGCCCGAGGTGTTCCGCCATCCACCGCTCCTGCTTCGGCGTACTCAATCCCACCCAGACGATGTGCGGCCGCGCGGCATTGATCGCATCGACGACCGCGCGGTCCTCCGCGGGCATCATCTCCCGGAATGGCGGGCAGAACGTGCCAACCACTTGCAGTCCCGGGACGGACCCAACCAAAGCTTCTTTCAGTTTCTCGGCGACGCCGACGTCGCCGCCGAAGTAGAACTGCCGGTAGTCGCACCGACCGGAAACCGCCGTCATTTCCCGCATCAGGTCGGGTCCATAGACCCGTTGCGTGCGCTTCTTGCCGATCAGACGCAGGAAGTACACCAGAGGGACGCCGTCGGGCGTCACCATGCCGGCCTCGTTGTGGATCTTGCGCAGCAACGGGTCACGGCGGCATTCCATGACGCCGTGGACGCCGGTGACGCAGACGTACTCGCGACGTCCCTCGCTGATCCAGCGCTCGAGCGTCGCGATCGCGTCGTCCATGGCGATGGCGCTGACGTTGACGCCGAGAACGTCGCCGTGATCAGTGCGCAGGCGGGCCGCCGCGCTCACTGGGTGAACTTCCATACGAGCTTGTTCGCCTCGCGCGAATTAGCCAGCAACGCGTCGAAATAGTTGATGGTCTTGTTGAGGCCTTCCTCCAAGGTGACCTTGGGCGTCCAATGCAGAAGCTGACGCGCGCGAGAGATATCCGGCCGGCGCTGGCGGGGATCGTCCTGCGGCAACGGCCGGAATTCGAGACGCGAGCGCGAACCCGTCAGCGAAATGACGAGCTGACCCAGCTCGCACATCGACATTTCCACAGGATTGCCCAGGTTGATCGGCCCGTCGACGTCGTCCGACACGTTCATCAATCGCGTCAGTCCGTCGATCAGGTCGTCGACATAACAGAACGACCGCGTCTGTGCCCCCGACCCGAAGATCGTGATGGGTTCGCCTTTCAGGGCTTGCACGATGAAGTTGGAGACGACGCGGCCGTCCTGAGGATGCATATTCGGGCCGTAGGTGTTGAATATGCGCGCGACCCGGACGTCCAGCCGATGCTGTCGGCGGTAGTCGTAGAACAACGTCTCGGTGCACCGTTTGCCTTCGTCATAGCAGGCGCGCGGCCCAACCATGTTCACCATGCCGTGGTAATCCTCGGTCTGCGGATGGACGTCCGGGTCGCCGTAAACTTCGCTAGTGGACGCCTGCAGGATGCGAACGTGCAGCCGTTTGGCGAGCCCCAGCATGTTGATCGCCCCGAGTACACTCGTTTTGGTGGTTTGGATGGGATCGCGCTGGTAGTGGATAGGCGAGGCCGGACAGGCGAGGTTGTAAATCTCGTCGACCTCTACATAGAGAGGGAACGTCACGTCGTGCCGCAAGACCTCAAAAGCCGGTTCGCCGAGTAGCGGTTCGATGTTGCGGCGCATGCCGGTGAAGAAGTTGTCGACGCAAAGCACCTCGCATTCCTGCTTGAGCAATCGCTCGCATAGATGTGAGCCGAGAAAGCCAGCGCCGCCGGTCACCAGAACACGTTTTTTCACGATGCGTCTCCTGCCCGTTGCATGTCCGCCGGCGTTGCACCGGCACTTGTCATCTTGACGAACACCGGAGACGGCCAACAACCGCGCACATGGATGTCAGCAAGGCGCATAGGGACTATCGGAAGCAGAACATGGGTACTCCGACAGGAGTACTCCCGAGGAGCGCGACGATAGTCCCTGTTTTTCAGCAACGCAGCGCACGCAACGACTAGTCTCGGCGCGTATGACGAGGTCGAACTCGGGTCAGGCCGACAACGCATGGAGCCGTCGTGGCGCAAGATCAGGAACTGAATTCGACAACCTCCGGAAACACAGGCGTCGCGGCCGCATTCCGGCGCTTCTCGCAGGCGATCTGTCTGGCTGTCTTGCTATTCCCCGCCGCGCTGTCGGCCGAGAGCGTCGATGGCCGCGCCTACCGGCTGGCTCCGGGCGACCGCATCACGGTGACCGTGTTCGGCCAGCCGGACCTGTCAGGCGAGGTGCTCATCGATGACGCCGGCGTCGTCACGATTCCGCTGACCGGTCCCATCGAGGTCAAGGACCTGACGCTGCTCGAATGCCAGAAACGCATCGGCGACCGACTTGCCGACGGGATCCTGCGGAAACCCTCGGTGAGCGTGCGCATCGCCGAACTGCGACCGCTTTACGTGTTGGGCGACGTGCGCCTGCCGGGAGCCTACCCATTCCGTTACGGCAGCACGGTACAAAGCGCCGTGGCCCTCGCCGGAGGATTCGGCCCCGGCGAACTGCTGCGGAACACCGCCGTTTCCGAATTCCTGTTAGCCGAGGAGCGCGTACATCAGCTGACCTTGCAAAAACGCACGCTGCTCGTGCGCAAAGCCCGTCTCGAGGCGCAGCGCGACGGACAGGACACTTTTTCACTGCCCGCTTTTGCCGACGCAGCCGAGAACAAGGACACCATTGAGATCGTGGCAAACGAAAAGGAT
>Ga0137397_10002244_pt1 | contig 13550 bp, 16 predicted proteins | sample czorhiz116metaG_FD_106658 | JGI IMG/M metagenome (GOLD analysis project Ga0137397, IMG submission 106658) | Vadose zone soil microbial communities from Angelo Coast Range Reserve, California, USA - czorhiz1.16 metaG | ecosystem: Environmental > Terrestrial > Soil > Vadose zone | place: USA... | reverse complement strand
TGGGGTGGCACACCTTGAGTGGTGATCTTCTCGTTGATGGCGCTGCGACCCACATCAGGGACTTTTGCAAGTGCCATTCGAGCCTCCTCTGTTGTCCATTTGTCCAGCCTCTGTAACGCATTCTCAACGTTACCCCTCCTTCTTAGCTTCTTGAAACACCTCTCTGGTCAAGCGTGAACAAAAAATTCATTTATCCGCTCGAGATCAACTTACGTGCTTGTCCCTGTTTAATCTCCTCTGTCACGACGGCTAGGATGGAGAGTAATGCCAACATGATCTTTGCGTTTGTTTCCTTCGTGGCGTTAGTTGTCGAGATCTCGGCGTAAGTCTCGGTCTCGATTCGTCGAAAGAAATGTGCTAAGCGTGCGAAGACATTGGTCAGCGCATCCTGATTGGCGTCTACCGCTTGGGCCGTCTGATGAACTTAGGTGTTACAGTGGCCCGAGGACAGCAGTTAAGGAAGATACTCACCGAGAGCAGGACACCAATGGCAGCAAAGATTATTTTCGCAGGCGATAGGAGCTGAAAAGGGTAAGTAAATCCCACGCACTGAAGGAATAACCCTCAATAATTACCAGGCCAACGTCTTCTCCGAGAGTCAACGAAAGCGTATGAATGGCATTAACGACCGGGCTAAGCCAGTTCGTCCATTTCTCCTCATTTCTGGCTTGCTCTTGAAGCACATAAAGAATGGCACTCGGAGAATCGCAAGATTGCATCCTAGCGGCTAGAGGATGCAAAAAAAGGTCTTCCTTGGTTCGTTTCTTGTACGCCCGCAAGGCGTCGTTAAACGTGGATTGAAAGTTCGAAGGTGCGTTAGTGGGGAGAGCCATGGTGATGGGGACGGTGGGTGTGATGGAAGTTAGGATGATAGCTGGGTACGGGAACGGGGGCAGGAAGTTGGACCGACAACATGCATTTGCCTCACCTCCGGACTTGGGTGAGTGGCAACTACCACTGGCACATGAGCGCTACAAATCAAGGTTCGAGGTACGCTGTCAGTCTGATATAGGTCCGGATGAAACGATGAGACATCATGATCCCAGGTGTTGGCGCCAAATATAGGGTGCTGTCGACGGGTAGGAGAAAGAAAACCGGGAACATGGCGTCTAAAATCGGTTTCCCACGGTCAGTTACGTGATCCTTGACGGACCCTTTCAGTTGATGGTGGACGCTTTCTTTGATGAACGCTGTCACTGTATGCAGCGGTGCACCAATAGATATGCTCCTCTCATCGTCTGAAATAGACGCATATACACGCCAACTCATACCATTACCATCGCCAACCACGAGACTCTACAGTTCACCGTGACTGCAACATGTCCCGGTTTCAAGGAGAGGTACTGAGGCCTGAGGTACCGCAATATGACCGAATTCTTGTCTTTTAGCTTATGCCAGCCCCTTTGCCACTGCCACTGCCAGTGTTTGACAGCCGTGGAAAGGACTATCCCGCATATGTAAGTGGTTCCGATCACCATTCGTATCGCTGTGAACATATCTTAACCCTTCATTGTGGCCCATCACTATCTCACCCCATCTTCTTTCCCTTCCTTGCAAGTGACGACGACTAACTCAATGCAACGAGATATCGACCTCGAAGCTCACGCTCATGATCGTGGGGTACAAGGTACATTTTTTATTGTCATGCAGCTGTTCCCTGGACTTAATGTGCTCTTTAGAGCACGAACGAGCAGCGGGTGAAATCTTCAGAACGAGCACCCGTCAGCCTGGACGCGAGGATACATTAATCGAAGAGGAGCTCCAACCCGGTGAGACACCGCCCCTGGCTCAGCGTGATGCGAGTCTGGGTTTTGTGGGTGTCAATAATCTGACACACCGCAACGAGACAGATATGGACAACGCACCTAGAGGTGGTGGCATCCGTGAGAGTAGCTCTTCCCAAGAATCACGGGAAAATCCCATGGTTGAGGACTTCGATGATAGTGCCAATGCGCTATGGTTGCTTTATGGAAAAGAGGCCAAAGGATACGACGAGGCTACAATACAGAGTACAAAGGACGATATGGATGGTGTCCTTATATTTGTGCGCATTACTTTCCACTCTTCTGGGGGCTTGCCCATGTTGATAAATCGACCCATCAGGCGGGCTTATTTTCTGCTGTCCTCACCGCATTTATCATCGATCGCTCTCAGAATATACAACAGACTCCTGCGCAGCAGTCGGCTTTTTTCCAGCAACAATCACTCGTATTGCTTGACCAAATCTCCAAGCAGCTTTCCTCTCTTGGTGCACAGACCCCTCTCCTATCCAATGTGTCGCTCTCAGGTCCCACTGTCAGTCCGTCAGCGTCTGACATCCGGGTGAATATCTTCTGGTTCACCAGTCTTGTGTTCAGCCTTTGCGCGGCACTCCTCGCGACGCTCGTCCAGCGCTGGGCCCGGGATTACATGCGCATATTCCGGCGTTACAGTCACCCATTGAAGATCGCCCGGATCCGGCAGTACCTACATGAAGGTGTTGAAGGTTGGTACATGCCAGCGGCAGCAGAGGCGGTTCCCGGACTAGTCCATATATCTCTCTTCCTATTCCTCCTTGGCCTCACCGACTTCCTTTTGAACACCTACACCGTTGTGGGTAAATTCACGGTGTTTCCGATATCCTTCTGTGTCACGCTCTACGTCTTCAGCACGGTCGCACCAGTCGTGAACCCGAAATCCCCGTATCGCACCTCATTCTCGACCCTGGTCTGGTGTTTATACAGGAAGCTGCGTAAACGCTCGTGCAACAATCGTTTCGGACTTGATCCAAAGCCTTTGAGTTCGAACATGGCAGACGGGCAGATGCAGCTAGCGATGGAAAAGAACGACGGGCGCAAAGGCCGCGATGAACGGGCAATTCGATGGCTGGTCAACAATCTCACTGAGGACGTCGAAATGGAATCCTTGGCGTCTGGGATCCCTGGTTCCTTCGACGCCAAATGGGGTGTAGAGGTATGGAAAAGCGATCCTGCGACCAAGAAGGACGAAAGCACTGCCGCAAACCCAGCTGCACCTCAAGCTGCACCACCGGGTGATGGTATACGCGCCCCCCGTCCGGCCTTACAACCCCAACGCCGCAGTACAATCAGTAGTTTTCTTGGTCGGACCTCCGCACACCCCGATCCCGATACTATTCTGCAACCGCCTAGTCCCCCACCTGCCTGTGGAGAGGTCGACGACGAGTTGTGCCAGCGTCTCCAGCGTTTGTTTGAAACTTGCAACCATCGGGGCTCCTTCATGAACGATGATGAATGGCGCAGGCGTTCACGAGCTTGCGTCGAGACCGCAGCATCATTTGTGTTCTGTCTGGACGCTGACATCATCTCGTTTGGGAAGATAGGCAAACTTCTCAGCGACCTTGGCAGTGCCGAAAAGACTCGCGAGGTATCAGCGACAAGCCTGAACCGGCCGTTTACTACGCGCTGGACATGCCTCTCGCTCGTGGCCACCCGGAAAATGCTGAACTCCCCACAACTACAGCAGTACGCAAGCGGCACCATACTCACACTCGGGACGTTCTGTGGTGTCGGTAACTTTACTCCCTTTGAAACGGCGCTCAGGAACGCCCAGAAGATAGACGAACAATTCGTGGCGGCGTGTGATTATGTGGAAAAGCTACTCACTGAATTCAACGGTTTGCCTGAAGAAGGCAGGAGAGAGGAAAGAGTAGAGGGAATACTACGCCTGCATGAACCCGATCTCAAAAAAATCCAAGAAGAAGCCGATGACATTAAACTGGTGGATGAACGCATTTGCGACCTCCAGAACCAGATCGATGGAGTCACTTATAATCTGAGTCGACAATTGCCTGGCGTCACCTTTGATGACATCACAGGACCCACACCCCTAGCGCAAGTCTTCGACTTCCTTGCGAATCCCGTCCGGTCCCAGCTGATATACATGTCTCCCCGACTCCTTGGGTTGTGCACTCTCATGCAGAGGCGGAGCAGTCATGGGTACCGGGAAACGATCAAGGTATTGAAAGCCGTAGAAAAAACCCTTCCGTCCCTGCGCTCAGTTGTGCGACGGCATCATCTCATGGAACGACAACTATGGCGTCTTCAAGACCTAAGCATCGGGGGCGCTTTCGGCTTTACCCTCGAACTCTACTTCCTTTCCCTCAAGAAAATCCTGTCGACGTTTACACCACCGCCCAGGGAGATCCACATTACCTTTTATATCGGCGCATTCAAGGCCATCACGTCCGACTGGGAGCGGTTCAAGGATTCGCTCGGGACCCAGCAGATAATCCTCAACCTAGTCTGCGACATGGCTGTGCGAGATCGCGGCATGTTTTCAAATTTCGTGTATCCCGAATACATCACGAAGGAGCTCCTGGAGTTGTTGGGAAAAATGGTCAAAGGACAGACGAACCGTTACATTGATGCCGCGTTGAATGAGCTTCGGGATGTCGGATGGAGACTTGGTGACCGAAGTTTCCGAGACAGCGCGTTGAAGACAATTCTAGATCACCGCCCACCTTCGGACCCCTCGTAGTTATTGATTACGCAGATGTGTTTGTACAACACCGCTTGTGCGTAGTCACTTCCCTTCTTTCGGACTACGTATCTACGAAATTCCAACTATACACGATTTCTGTATCTTCACGACTCATTGCAGGTTGCCTCAGTAACGGAACTGCTGATGGAAGCACCCGACAGCCGGCGCGCCTGTCATTTAATACACATTCGTCGAAAGCCATTGATCGCTGATTAACGTATGAACTCTGAATTCAAAATTCGGTCTGAGTCCCTATGACGAATGGGCCGACGTACCCCAGCCGCGATGGAAACGTGTTCAATTGGTCACGGTCTTGCGGCTGCCTGCATCTTGCTCTGTTAAGGGCTTGGCAAGACTGGAGGCGCTGTAGCCATCCCTTTGGAGAGCGTATCCTAGCATCACGTTTGCCGTGGCCAACTTCAACATGTGTTTTGACACAATGCCTCAAAGAGATGCTCGTAATCCCAAATCAATCACCAATCTACCTTATCATTGACGCGCTCGATGAGTGTCCCGATACCTCTGGCATGCCATCCGATCGCGAACGGGTTCTTCAGCTTGTGAAGGAGCTCGCCGACCCGGGTCTTCCAAACCTCCACATATGCGTCACCAGTCGGCCGGAGGTTGGCATACGACATATCCTTGAGCCTCTCACCCCTCGCGGCATATCGCTTCACGATCAAACTGGACAAAAGCAGGACATTGTGGAATATGTCAGATCTGTCGTTTACTCAGATTCGGAATCAATCATGAAGAGATGGAGGACGGAGGATAAGGAATTCGTGATTGAGACGCTCGCTGAAAGGGCGGATGGCATGTAAGCGATTTGCTTTATGTTCATAGCACTTGTTCAAATTGCCAAACAGGTACCGCTGGGTATTCTGTCAGTTGGAAACCCTACGACACTGTCTCCCACCAAGTGTCCGACGTACCCTCGATGAATTGCCCGAATCTTTGGACGAGACATACGAGCGTGTACTGAGGGAAATCAAGAAGCCCAACAGGGACCATGCTCGCCATCTACTGCAGTGCCTCGTCGTAGCCATTCGGCCGCTTCGTGTGGAGGAGCTCGCAGAAGTCCTTGCAGTTGACTTCGATGATGTCGACGGAACTCCCAAGTTGAACACGAGTTGGCGGTGAGAGGACGAAGAACAAGCACTTCTGTCCTCATGCTCTAGTTTGATCGCGATTGTCGGCACTGGTTATTCGCGCGTTGTCCAGTTTTCGCATTTCTCGGTCAAAGAATTCCTCACCTCACTTCGCCTTTCTACTTCAAGTGGCGATGTCTCCCGTTATCATGTTGCCCTTGAGCCCGCGCATATAGTATTGGCCCAAGCTTGCTTGGGCGTTCTGCTGCGGTTGGATGGTCGCAGTGTAGACGGCCACATCGAAAATAGCTACCCTCTTGCTGTATATGCCGCGGAGCACTGGGTTCCTCATGCCCAGTTCGAGAATGCGGCGTCGCACCTACGAAACGCAATGAAGTCCCTCTTTGACCCAGACAAACCACAATTTGCGGCATGGCTCCAGTTGTATGACATCGATAACAGGCTTACCATATCGCCCTTTCTCGAATTCACGATGGGTTCGAATCGCGGCGGCTCAACACCTCTCTACTACGCGGCACGCTGTGGATTCCAAGACCTCGCGAAATGCCTCATGGACATGCATCCTTATTACGTTAATGCTGATGGCGGCCAATATGTTGCACCCATTGTGGTAGCGTTGGCGGCGGGACTTTTTCAAGTAGCGCAGCTGCTCTATGAGCGTGGTGCAGACGTCGATGTTCAGGGCCATGCCAAGCGTACACCACTGTATGGTGCCTCGGGCGACGGAAACCTTGAAATCGCTCAGTGGCTACTTAGTCGCGGTGCAGATCCAAATATACCAGGCGAAATACATCGCTTGGCTCCGCTTCACCTGGCGGCTAATTGCGGGCACATTGAGGTCGCCCGGATATTACTCCGATATCATGCAGATAGAAATCCCCAGAATACCATAGGCCTCACTCCATTACACCTTGCGTCTCAAGGGGGGCATCCCAAGGTCGTTCGATTATTGCTCGAACACGATGTCGATGCGAATACTCAGGATAGCGCGGGCAAGACTCCATTACACAAGGCATCGGCAAATGGATACCATGACGTCGCTCGATTGTTACTCGAACACGGTGTCGATGTGGATGCCCTAGATAAGCACCTCTCTACGCCGTTGCATCTGGCATCACACAACGGGAATTCAGAGACGGTGCGCATGTTGATTGAACACGGTGCAAATGTAGATGCCAAGAACGACGAAGGCAGGACCGCACTTCAGCTTGCATTGACGAAAGGACATCAAGAAATTACAAAGTTACTGTCAGATCATGGTCCCAAGTCAGAGGTTACATAGTCGTATCTACGACTCTATTCAACTATGGGTACCTACGTGTAGGAAGACCGCTTCTAGTATACCTACCGTATGCGATAATATACAAAGCTGAAATAGTCTGCGCCGTTTCACCTGTCATCAGATAATGGCACCCAAAGTTGGGCACCTGTCGCTCGAAACATAGTGGGAATGTCGATGTCACAGCAATAGATATCTAATGCCGCAGGCCTTGGGGTTACAAAATCCCATAAAGGAGGGCACGGGCATGAGAGGATTGAAAGCACTTGGAGTAGAGCGGAGCGCAGTATGACGCGTTCACCTGGCGACCGCTTTTTGTGCGACACGTCGAATTGACGCCGTAAGTTTGTCTCAGGCGGTAAGGCCGCGGTCTTCCTATTCCCCGAGTCCTCCTAAAAATATAGAGCGACGGATATGTCGCGTGGGCCAGAAATGCTCCTTTGTGGGCTCTGTGACGGCGAGAGGGGGAACATCGTCCCCCTTTTTTGTTCGTTCGTCAAAAAGGATATATTATTCGCCTTTGGGCGTGGCCATGCTGATCCGGGACTACGGCGGGCGCTGGAAATACAGCGACCGTAGTGCCCACGGCGCCACTCGCATGCGTGAACTGTGGCACGCCGTGGTTGCGTTTCCTGACAATCTTGGCGGCCACCCCTCCGCGGTACGATGTTCATCGTAGGCCGCAGGCAGGGTGAGTATGCCAAGAGGCAGGGGTGAGGGTCGTCCCCTAGGTCGAGAACGTGAGCTAGGAACGTCCGGAGAGGGCTAAACGATACTTTGTCGGCCTCAGGCACGTCGGGGTACGTGCAAGTGGTTCGGCCATTTAACAGAGGGTTTAGCAAGTCCAGCACGACCCAGATCAGATACTCCAGTTCTGAGATTGTTCTAAGCAGTTCTGAGCCGTTGGTGCCAGTGGCGCGGATCTAGTAGGATCGGAACACTCTTTCCGAGTTAGACATTATGTAATCATGGTGCTACACGTTGGCAGCACGCGCCTCCGCTCGGACTCATGATCAGTACTCAGGACAGTACTGGACTCTGAATCTAACCAGATCCTCGTGGAGGAAAGAACGATCCTCGGTCGCTCGATCAGAACTCTTCACCCTTACCATAGAGCGAGTATGTGATCCAAACGACTCCATCCATCACATCACCCTGCCTGTTCAACACCATATCACCAGACCAAAAAAGAATTCGCAGGACTTCCAGAAGCGCAATAGCCGTAACGCACTACACCCTCGATCCGTCCTCCGCCCTTCTTCCTCGGCGACTACTCGCAGAACAAAGCGAGGAACGTGGAATATGAAGAGGCCTTGACGCGTCTCTCGCGGTTCGTTTGAAAGTTGTTATCGAAGGCTGCCGCCGCCGCCGCCGCCGCCAGCGACCATCTTCCCTTAATCGCCACCATCTCTATCCCCATTTTCTCGGATGGAGAGAGCTGAGACCGGAACGAGCAGTTAACTTGTCGCCCAGGCGACGGCGACTGCCAAAAGTAAAATTCGGAACACACTCGAATCTTTGGGTAATCATACACGTTCTCTCCCGCAACACGCGCACCACCACCTCTCCTTCCCCCGGGGTCTCCTGACCAACCCCCACGATTCGCCACTCCATGCCTGGATTCTATACGAAGGGTGAAACCTTCAGCAAATGCGCCATTATCTCTCGGGCGCGAGACGACGTCTCCTCCTCAGGCGCCCAGTGGTTCACGTTATCTTCTCTGTTGACACGCGCGGGGACCTTGTTCCAAAGTACTCACCGGAATTCGCCTGTCCGAACTTCCGACTCTCTCATATTCCCCCGAGCATACGCCAAGAATATTGTACAGTACCCCCGGCCTCAGTCCGCTTTGGATGGGACGGTAAGGGTTCATTATCCTCACCAGGCTTCCCCTAAAACTTATCTAGCCCACGTTGCGATCAACACCTGGTCGTTGGTTATCCGCAACGCATGGCGCGGCCACCTTCCCCAGGCGCCTCGTTGACTGTCCATCCCCGTGCCGATCAATCAATCTGCGCACATCACAATTTGCTCTATAAGTATTCTGTCTCGGAGAGGGGCTCCGCTTCTTCCATCCTCCCGGTCGGTGGTCGGTCCATCAGCGGAGCGTACGTGAAACCTGAACACGGTTGGGTCTGAGGGGAAGCCGGGGCGATAACCACGGCCCTTCCATTCGCACGCACATATTTGCCCCGTCCTCGTTTCCGCGCCGCGCGCCACACGCCACACGCCACACGCCACGCCAAGCACTCCAGCCGGGCAAGAAGTCATGTAAGTCATGTTCTATATGTTCTATCGTTCCGTCGTGTCCCAGCACACACGCCACGTGGATTGATCAATCCGTTTCGTTGGGCCCTGATCGAACGCGTGTGTGCTTTTGGCTCGTGCCCTTGATTTTTCTTGCCCGCGCTCACTTTGGCACTTGTACGATCGATCGACCGAACACTGTAAACCGCCCGCCCACACCTGAGCCACGCACACACGCGTACTTGATACTGTAGTTACGAGCGCTTCCAGGCAAATGACTTCCAAAAGCGGACATGTGCTCCACCCGCGCGCCCTCTCTAACTCCGTTTACGATTGCGCGCTCGTCTTGTGACGGATGATTTATTCGTCGTCTCTTTCTCATTTATTTTTTCTTTGAGCCCTTTTCTCATGAGCGCGCGCGGCGCATCCGGTCAACGAGATCGGAATACAGGAACGGCCGATCCCTTGTCACTGGACGCAGCCTATTGCGCTGGGCCGACCGTTCATCCCACGCCATGTTCTCATAACTTCCCCCCCCCCCTCTTCCTCCAATTGCCACGCAACGCAACACAACGACGAAGTAGCTTGCAACCTTGTGGCTTCTAGGTTGGTCCACGTCATCGACGTTCCTTTCCTCCGACTACGTCAACCGTGGGGTTTCGTGAAACGCATGGCAACCATAACAGAATTCGGGCACGGGTACTTTACTTCTCCATCGTACGATACCTTCAAACAACCGCACCTCGTTGAGCTGACATCAGGAGGCGTACTGTACCGTCCGCTTGGTCATACGTCGGTGGTAAGAACCGGAGAGGGTGAAGAAAAAGAAAAAAAGAAATCTGACCACCGTATTACTTGGGCGTATTGACACGCACAAACATCGTTCGATTTCTTTTCTTAATAAGTGATGTAAGACAGCTCCGTGTAGATCCCGGCTTTGCACGAGCATGGGGGAATATGACTCTATGAGGTATACGGTGTAATCACAATCACCTCCTTTGGTCACGGAGTTCCTGGATTTGTCCCGAGTTCAATATCCAACTGGGGGAACACTATATATATATATATATGCGTGTGTGCGTGCGCTGTCATACCGTAAATTGTTTTCATGCGCTGCGCGCGCATCAATTGAAGTCGACTGTTACTTAACGCGTATCAGTTTTGTTGCCAAGTCATAATTACGGTACTGTATACAAGTACAAGTCACTTTCAATGCGTACAAGTACACGTGTCACCTTCCTGCTCGTTCTCATCGTCGTCTCTACAAGTAGTTTCTCTGCTTCCATGCCTGTTTCGTCATTCATCCTCGGGCGTGTACCACGTGGTCACGGTCCCTCCCGCAGCCTAAGCGATACAAGTTCTCCGAGTCAATTCATTCACAAAAGTATTTATATCCGTCTTATAACCTGTGTGAAACCCGTCGCGCCGCCCTGCGTTCACTGAGCAGGCTATCTCAGGCTGTCTGTCTGTCTGTCAAACGCAATATGTTGCCCTACGAGCCTGGCGACCAAAACAAATTATATCTTCTTTGTTTCCTGCGAACACGACAACCAAACGAAGACTCGTTCGACTTTACGCTTCTAATTTTTATATATAGAACAAGACGTCGGACCGGACCGGCGAAAAGGTTGGAGCGGTTGGTGCTTCTGGTCCAGACAAATCGTGGGTCGTCGGACACTGCTGTATACTGTACCGCAATATACACTGTACTTGTAGACGTATGTAAGGCAGTCCAATGCCGAGAGACCAAGATCTGGTTGCCGTGCAACTGGACTCGAGTTCAACGTAACTGCGCACGGTTGCCGTCTCTCGGTCACCGAGGTGATTATTATGTCTTAACATTTCATCATACCATCAATCTTCTCATCGTCCGTGCGTGACGAATCGAGGGGAAGGGAAAGAGGTAAGAATTGCCTGAAAATAATGAAAAGGCGCAAAGGCATTATACTTGTCACAGGGCGAGCGCTGGATAGTGATACATGGATTACCAAGGGATGGTACACTACACCCGGGAAATAATAGATAGGTGAACGAAAGGAGAAATGATGGAAAAAAACAGAGAAGGGAAGGCGAAGACTAGAAAAAGGAAAGCGAGCTGGACCATTGACGAGTGGGAATTGAATTGAATCATGAATGTGGATTGGGTGGTGATGGATTACTTGAAATGGATCGTTGCGTTGCGTTGGGGGAGTTGTATGATACGTTGATGATAGGAAGGGATAACGTGGTTGACTGGCGGCCACGCATCTACACCAGCCAGCCATAGCCGATATTAAAATTGGAATCCGTCGTCTGGAGGTGGCGGTGATTGCGGCGATGAAGAGCGAAAGACAAAACGAAAACGACTTTTAGCGCGGGCGGCTCTGCGCAGCCATGGGGTTATCCATGCCGCCCACAACATCTCCGCTCCCCTCCCTCCAATTCAAAAAGGGGCGAGTCTACACCCCCCGTTCGTCTTCCTCACGAATTGAGCTGAGTGAGCGCATACGGCCGTGAATGCGGCGTGATGATGGGGCCTGCGGAGGAGGGGATATATGCGGCAGTGGAATCGCCGGGGTATATGCGGGCGCTGGCGCTACGGGCTTAGATACAGGGGGTGAAGGCGACGGAGATGGAGGAAGCAAAGGCGGAGACGGTTGCGAAGTGCCAGGAAGGGGAGTGCTGTAGATGAGATAAGGCTCATCATCCTCGTCCGAACGGCTGGCAAGAGAAGGACTCGAACTGTAGTAGAGAGTAGGTGAATCTGCAGAGTCGCGCTGCGGGGTATAGTTGTTGTAAGGTCTAGGGGGAGGAGGGACGGAGTTCGATGGCGTTGACGTCGAGGATGGTGATAATGTGGGAGTCTGCGAATAAGGCACGACATATGTCAGCGCTGTCTGTAATGGCTTTTTTGTTACCGACATCAGGGGATCAACGGGTTCTATTGAGAATCGTGCCCTTGAAGGGCCCGAAAGAGCATGAAGCCGAAAGGATTTGCTCAACTCACCGAGACATGAGAAACGCCGTCTACCCATGCAACCACACGACGCATCCACTCGCGGCGCCGGAGAAACTCGATACGACGGAGACGCTGGACCTCGAGCTCGCGCTCACGCTCGCTCGCCCCCGAACTCGTGGACAGGTAATCTTCGTCCGCGAACGGATCGAAAGTGAAGGACTGCTGCAGGGCGGGATGGTGGGTGGTGGGCGGGGCGAGGGGCGAGTTGAAGGCGAATTTGGCCAGGGCTGCGGTCGGGGGAGGAGAATACGGGTTGTATGCGAGCGGATCTACTTGCACTTGCATGGCGTGGAGGCGGAATAGGGGGTCGTTATCGTGTGGGTGGGGCGGATAGGGAGGAACGAAGGGATCAAAGTCGAGCATTTGGAGGGAGTGAGGGAGAGGGAAGGGAAGGGGGAAAAGGAAGACGCTGAGGGGTTTAATATACGTCGGAGAAGCTGACTCAAGGGATCGCTGTCAAATCAAATCAGACGGGTACTCTAAGGGGCGACTTCAGAGGCGAGTTGGGCCCGATCAGTACATTCTAGATCCGACCCAGTCTACACAGCCTTTCTCTTCGCTTTAATATTTTTATTTTTACTTTTTCTCGTCCCGGTTTACCCGAACCATCGATTATGCCCGCGTCAACTCGGGCGATCACCGCAAAGTGAGCAACCCCCTTGGCCCACGTGCCAGTTGTTTTCTGCAACCTGCAACCATTTGCTTGCACGCTTGCTTTATGCGCCTCCGCTTACGGTATTTGCGGGTGAAACGCTAGGCCCCTGCGGCTTCAGCCTTGAGATCGCTCGGTTCCTTACAATTCAGCGGATCATGTGATGCCGAGATTGTTGTTTGCCGCAGCAGCACTGTACAAAACATCATAGGACACGTACACGAATTGATCTCCTTGCGGGCGCTACTACGATTAACAAACTTTGCCTCTCCCCAACGTGGTAAAGTGCTGGGAGTGGGAAGAGAGAACCCTCTCCCTCTGTAATGTGTGTGGCACACAACAGGTCCCACATGGCTGCGGGGAACGGGTGGCTATGATGTACGGTTGCTTCATTCGCGCTAGGATCGTACAGCCCCAAATAGTGGCGTAGAATGGGCGCGGTCAGGGGCGCGAGGGCGGAGGCGCTGTGCCAATGAGCCACGCGGATTCCCTCCACCCATGACAACGGTGATATAATATATGATGAGGGCCCCACGTCGGCGATGAACGGACCATTGGCACGTAGTCGGTTATTGTCTGGCATATTGGAGGGTACAGTAGGGCCGCCGAGGACCCCGGAGTGATCACACACATGACTTGACGCCCAAAGGTTTCAACTTTTTTGTTGTTGTTGTTTCTTATCCCCTCGTTCATTTCGGCCGGCACGCTCGAGCTCGCTCAATCCCGACTCGACTGAGTCCCGTTCGGAAAGTGTGGCTGGCTGGC
>Ga0137397_10002242_pt1 | contig 13554 bp, 15 predicted proteins | sample czorhiz116metaG_FD_106658 | JGI IMG/M metagenome (GOLD analysis project Ga0137397, IMG submission 106658) | Vadose zone soil microbial communities from Angelo Coast Range Reserve, California, USA - czorhiz1.16 metaG | ecosystem: Environmental > Terrestrial > Soil > Vadose zone | place: USA... | reverse complement strand
TGCTGACTAGCCAAACTATCATCTCATTTATTATGGCTATAAAGCCGCACAGCCCTCGTTACACAAAGAGGTCACGAGCACCGTTTGACCTCGGTCTGGATGATGTCCTGCCCAAAGGAGCGGACGGCTCTACTTTGTAAACGAGTCAGCGCCGCGTGGACCGCGCCAAAAAAGCCTAATGAGACATCCAATCCGATTAGAAGACCTGATTTTTCTCCTTGGGAATAAGTACTGTATGGAACACAAAGGCCGTTCACAGGTCAATTCTGGTTTCAAGACGTTAGCGAGTGGCACAAAGGAACAGTTGGGGATCGGTCGGGTTAAATTTTGTGGTGGAGAGTGACGAAAGCGGTAAGGAGAAGGTGGCGTACTGTAGTGCGATAGATTTTCCGTGTTCTCACCTTTCTCGTCGGATTGAGTCCGCCCTTTTCGAATTTTGGTTCGAAACCTGTGGATGTCTCAGCAACAATCCGCTCCAAAGCCTTCGCTCCAGGGCGTAAGAATCAAAGCAAGAAAGGGCGCAGTCAAAGCGCATGCGAAACACGAGCCCACAGGTAAGCGCTTTTCCTTACCTGCGTTCTCTGTTCTCTGTGTTTGCCTGCGACGACGTCAGATCTCTCATCGTCATCGCTCCTGCTCCCCCGATCCGTCGTGTTCTTGTAGTATTCAGAGATCAGGTGTACAAGCACCTCGAGGCTATTCCCCCAGGTGACTACGACGCGATTGCCAACAAGCTCATCCAAGCCGGATCGACCCTGGAATTCCTCAAATATGCAGACGCACTCTTCGACATCCTCTTCGTCGGCGGCCTTCTCCAGCCCGGTGGCTTGTACCTCGACGCAGAGGGACCTACGTCTCCCTTCTCCCTCTTTCAGATCGAGGTCTCCGCCGAGCCCGACGAGATAAAGAAGTTTGTCGAGGTCCTCAACAAGCTGATCAGGAGGTAAAACATGCGATTCCTTCTTCTTCTTTCCCCCTTCCCGTCCCGTGTTCGCAAACAGTAATCATATCGCGCCTAACAAAAACAAAATTGCCGGTTACTTGTTATTCAGATATAAATACCTCCAGAAACCGCTCGAGGACAGCTCTCTTCCGACGCTTTTGCAATACGCCAACAAGTGGGATCCCGAGAAGAGGGACAGATTCGCTGTCGCCATCGGCCTCATCATCGCGCAAGGCCTCGCAGGCACCGCGTGCTTGCAGAGTCTGACAAAGGACCACCTCATCAAAAATGGTACCGTACCCAACTCCCTCACTCCATCGCCATGCACACAAATCTCATATCGGGCTGTGTTTCTCTAGACATCTCGGTGAACGTCCTAACGTCGATCTTTCGCGCCTACCTCGCCGAGACGTCGATGGACCATCTCGCCGGTGCGCTCAAGAAGCGCGGCATCAAAGATCTGCTCATTTTCTTCCAACCAAACCGGCGCTCGGATGCGATCCTCGATGCGCATTTCCGCAGCGCAGGCCTCCCGCAAGTCGCGGATTGGTGGACACGCAAGCAGAACGCAGTCATCAAGGAAGATATTGGCAAGGCCGTCAAGGAGGCCTTGGAGCGTGAGGATCAACCCTCCGACGTGCGCCATTTTTTCCACCTCGTTTTTCTTTTTCAGTTCTCGGTGCTGATGAGAAATAGGTCGTCGCTGCTGTACGTGCGGTAGTTGAAGAGCGTCCGCTCCCGGAGGCGGAGCTCGTCGGGAGCCTCTGGCATGGTCTCATGGCTCAAGTCGACTGGAGCGCACGCCCGGATCAAATCGAGGGCCTGGCTCTGCGCGAAGTCTCGGTACGCTGCCCGCCATTTGCCCTCCGTTCCAACAACTAACCAACTAACCCAACCGCGCAGCGCTTCTCACCGATCATTGAATCATTCTGTACGGGCCCCAAGACGGAGGTCGCCCTCATCAACACCGTGCAGACGTACTGCTACGAGGACACGCGGATCATGAAGGCGTTCCCGCAGATCTTGAAGGTTCGTCCGAACGCATGTAAACGCAGGCACGTCTCGGTCAGACGCTAATTGTCGTCATGGTTTGCAGGTCTTGTACAACAAGGACTGCGTGTCCGATCAAGCGATCATCTATTGGCACCAGAAGGGCTCGAAGCCGCAAGGTCGCCAGCACTTCCTCAAGGCCACGGAGGGCCTGGTGAAGGTATATCCCATCATATCCCCCCCCCGGTCAACGTGACGGACATCTCCCCTGTTTCCGTTTTCTGACGCCCTACATAGTTTTTGCAGGAGCAAGAAGAAAGCGAGGAAGAGTGATCCGACGACGGCAGGTGGGGGTGCTGTTGTGGAACGGGAGCTCGGACATATTCATACAGGTGACGCATACATGACCGCGGGCGGAACTCGGATGAGATCATTTCTCGTTGTAATCACCACGAATTACTCCGCCACACCCAGTTTGGCCCGCTCGGGTTGGTGAAACACGATTTATTAAAAAAAAGAAAAAAAGGTTTGTGCTGTGCCAGTACTAGTATAAATGATTCCCTTTGGCGTTGCGGTGTTCCGACGCCCATGACGGTCTTGTAGAAGTCGTAACTGTACGTAGGACTTCGGACGGAACAGCTGTGACACGGCGTGACTGACGCCCGGTGAAACGAACCACGTGGCACGCCGTATCATACGGTAAGCGAGTCATAAACCCAAAAATAAACCCAAACAACAGGGTCCATCACGTGTGATTCTCGGAGCCGACAAAGTTGACTCGATCATCGGCCGGCCGAGTTGCGATCGGTCACGCCTTCTCCACAAACGACAAATTTGTCAGTCATTTTCCCTGGGGATCCGAATCAAAAATATTTTATTTCCGTATCAACGAAACGCTTCTTTTTCACGACTCATAACATGCATAACCTATTGAAACGTGTATGCAGAGAAAATGAACAACAGACAACGTTGGAAGTACACGATCTTTTTTTTTGTACCTTTTTTGAAGATGAGATAACCAAGCGCGAGATGGGGCGAACACTATGAGCAGGGCGTTAACGGTTGGCTGAGAGATGGCTGGGGAAAGCCCTTCATCCCGTGGGGACCAGCGTTCCGCGCCGTGTGCGGGCTCCGCGATCAAATACAAAGAAAAGGAGTGGAACAACAACAACGGGATAAAACATTACAAGTCAAGTGGAAGAGAGCTCTTCACCACGCCTCGGGCACGGGGGCAAATTCGCCTGGCCAGCCGGTGCCACGGCTCAAATTCATGAAAATACCGTCTGAGCCGTTCACGGGCCACCCGAGGTCCGTCAAGCTCTGCTCCTGCAACCATACGGGGATGTCCGACTGGTGCAGCGGAGGCGGAGCCGGGGCACCCTGAGGGAAATGCAGGCCGAGCTCCTCCATCGTGATCGGAGGAGGGGGCTGCTGAGGAGGCACCATTTGTGCATGCGGCGGGTCTGCGAAGGGCTGGCCCTGCGGTTGACCACCGAGCACCATCGCGTCGCCAGGACCGCCAGGATGAGTGAGGCCCATTTTCCGTCGCAGATTGGCGAGCATGACGCGCAATGTCAATGCGTATCTGTCCCAATCGTTAGTCGAGGTATAAAGACGGACATAGAGCGAAAAAGGAAATCAAGACGCACCGTTCTGCGGCGACTTCAGAGAGCAACTGCGCGAGTTGCTCGACCTGTCCGGTTATTTGACCGAGATCGAGCTCGGTAGGGAAGAGGCCTGTCATCTTCAACAGGAACAACCCCGAGAATGCGGCCGTGATGAGGTTGTCGTGGCCAGCGTAACGGAGAGCTGCGCGATAATCTTGAGATCCAAGGAAGATGGCAAGGCAGTTAGACGCGGCCTCCTTAGCTTGAAATGCGAGCTCGCGTTGTTCAAATGGCATCTTGTCCCAGGAGACTCCACGGAGAGCGACGCAGACAAGCCACAGTTTAGCGTAATGAAGCTCGCCGGCGAGGATTTTGACGAGTAGGTTTTCTTCATCCATTGATTGACCTGTTGCCTTGGTGTCACAACGAGATCAGTAAACAAGGAATTGAGGCGTACGGTGTAATTCGTCACAGTCGCGCCACCATTTGTCGAGCGATTCACTCGCCCGACGGATGAAGGCCAAAGTATTGTGGTTAACTTGTCCGTTCATGGACGTTAAAGTCTCGTAGATTTGAGCTTAGGGGATGATTCAGATTAAAAACCTGGCCGAAGGCTTGAGAATAGGTCTTACTCTTCTGAACTATAAGCTCGACAAGAGAGACAAGTCGAACGTCATTCCCCGATGACAATGGGTGGCGTAGTAGGGCACGGCAATGCCGGATCGAGCTCTCGTCCCTCAGTACAATCGGCCTACCCGTTCCCAAACTCATTCTGGGAGTTGGAGGATCATCAATACGGATGAATCACACCACGAACACTTAAAAACTCACTGATGGTCAAACCAGTAAACGCACAACCAGATACGTGAAGAGACTACGAGATCGCGCTCCTCTTCCTCGCTGCGCTTGCTACTGGTATCTGCAAGTTTTTCGAGAGCGCGATGCAAGCCCAAATCGAGAGCCATGCGCATCCCATGACCGCTTGGCAGCCAACTGTTCGTGCTCCACGCGGCGAGGAGTAGCATCCCTATAGACACCCTGTGAACATCTCCCCCACAAAAGTTCACCGAGAATATACCTTGTACAGCCTCCTTACGTACGACGGGGCCGAAAAGTGAAGAGCGGGCGATACCTTGAGCTTCTTCTAATGCCTTGTAGAATGACGGGGCCGGAGGGTTATTGCCGCTCTTGATCTTGCCAGCGACGGCGAGAATAGCGTCAAAGGTCCAGGGAGAGCGCTCCATCAAACCGTCATAAGAGTCGTACGAAACATCGAAAATAGGAACGAAGAGGTGACAGCCCGAGAAAAAACTACATTGCATGGTGACACGAGTAGAGAGGACAGAAGGATCAACCTTGCTTACATATGGAACAATTCCTTGGCTTCAACATCAGAAACTAGTCCCTGTGATGTGGTATTAAATTAATGAAGGCACAACAGATCAAAAAAAACTCGCCTTTTCTACTACGTGGGGAAAGGCATTGCGAGGAATCGGCTCGGTCCTCTTTCGCTTCTTGACACTATGGCAGAGTGATAATTTGTCCACAATGAACGGTTGAATCACGCATACCGAGATGCAGAAAACGAAGGGGCGGCTGCTGCCTCTGCTGCTGCATTAGCGAGCCCTTGCAAAGCTTCGATAGGGGCATTTGCGGTGGACCGGGGAAGTGCTTCCTCGGATTCATCGTCAGAAGAGGCCGCGGTACTGGTGACGATGCCATAAGTAGCATACTTGTGGGGCTAAGGTACACGTGAGCGTGAGCTAAAGCAATGAGCATTGACCGACCGGTGGGAAGCCCGGAAGCGGGGGGAATGTGCGCTGTGCAGGGGAACGCTGGTCCTGCATAAGGGCCGGATCATATTGAGGATCAAGGCCAGTGCGGGTCCCAGACACATTAGCGATGTATCCAGGACCCTCACGAATCGGTTGAGGATAAATGGGAGCACCGGGAGGGATGACACCGGGAGCACCGGGTTGCGTGACGGCGGCAAGAATGCGGTCCAAAGAGGTTTGAAGGCCAATCATTTGGCTTTGCATGACCTTATAAAGGGTGACAAGGGGGAGGAGGAATGGAGAGAAGGATGGACTTACGACATACTGGCCTTCCAGGCGGGACAAACGTCTATGAGGTGGGAAGAAGAAAAGTGTGAGAAAGAAAAGAGAACGAAGGGGATATGGTAGTCGCACTCGACACTGGCTGTGGAAAGTAGCTGGCCATTTTTCTTCTCTGGTTTTTCGAAGATGCAAGGTTGACCGCTCAGTTGACAGCGACGACAAGGAGACTGATGTTTTCCGGGCCGGAACGGTAGAGACGGGCCAGAGAGCGGTGAGCGGGACGGGGGACGGCTCGGGCGGATAATCAACCCACCTCTCCCTCACATCTGTTCTTCCCTTTGCGACAGGCGGTACAGGCTCGGGCACCGCGCTTTGGGATATGACCGGGGGCTGAGCCGCCCGGGGTTGTTGGTGATTCGTCCATCAGGGGTTGCGTGACCGGTTGGTTCGTTGGTGCTCTGCGTCGCTTTGAAGGGATGACTGGACTAGCAACTGTGGAGTTTGTAGAGGACAATGACATGGAGAGGGGACAGAAGTACCCTAGAGAATGGGACGACTTGAGTTTCTCGCCCTCAGTGCACTATCAACAAGGCAGATTGGTAGGGACGTTAAGGTAAGTAAGCCCACTCACCCACTCGCCCACAACTCAACTCACAACCCCTCGGCCGGCCCGGTCCGGTCGGTCCCCGCCGGCCACCTCCGACCTCGGTAGTGCTGCCACGTCCTTTCTTTTTAAACCCCTGGTTCACGGCAAAAACTCGTATATGGAGAAGCTCACGCAGTCGTCAAAAATGCGATGCAACGCAACATTCAGGTCTTGTCGTCGGTGACACGATTTTCGCACTCTTTTGTTTACGTTGACCCATTACAGCTACGATCCAATAACCCCGCTTGTCGTCTATGTTCGGTTGGCAACCGAATTCTGACTCGGACTTGAAGTCATTTACTTTCTGCGACCGGGTAACCCAGTGTCAGGTCCCTTGCCCACCACTGCGTTTCTTGCCGAAAAAAGAATATTACCGATCCTGTATGTTCGCATCAGAACCTGCTCCCCACTCCCTTTCTCCACTCATTGCGATAGGCGACCTACATGTACTTCCACCCTTCATTTAATCAGTTAGATGCATTTCCGAAGGTGCTATTCTCAACTACGGCGTGCATGATACGAAGACGGTTATCAGGGCTCACTGCTTAAGGCGACATAGGTTGTATTTGATGGGATCGAATATCACTACAAGTATGCCCTATCTGAACCTGCCGAGTCCAGTATTGGGCATGATACAAAGTTGGTGAAACAATGGCGCACATTGATTCTGAAAATACCACCGTATTTCACTCCAGCACGCTAGCCGTGGATCGGGGACCTTCCATTCGTACACCAAACGGACACTGCTTATTCTGTGAGGTAACGCAGCTTGACGTTCGGAAACTTTACCAACCTGACAATTCGTCGGAATTCGTGGGTGCCAGGCAAAGCTAGTAAGTTCCCATGAACCTCTGCTATTTTTACGTCGAACGGCTGACCTCAGGCCAACATATTTTAGCCAAAGTGACTTTTCTTCCTTCATCAGGTGTACGGCCTGCATCCGTCGACGAAAAACAAGTAATTGTAGCGTGTCCGCGAGGATTTGCGATAACCGTGGATGCACCTCGCTGGAGGGGAGAATAGTGTACAAGTGAGTTTTGGGGCGCAGCCTCATCGCGCGCGCGTGCATTGTGATATAGCGATTTACAAATGAAGGCAAAGGACTGACTCACTTCTCAGGGCTTGTGGGCACCGCGCAGTGCCACCGTAGGGCATCGCTCAGCGATGATTAAACCTATGTACATGTCTGCCGTAACGACCATCACATCTGTCTCCGAGACTCGGAGCGTATGACATTCGTGCTCGACGGCAAAAAAAAAAAAAGGCTTTTCATTTCAGTCAGACGAGCGCCGGCCTATGTGGAACTCGACAATGCACTCGTCATGTGTTCTACACAAGGGCACAGGTCGAAGAACATACATTAGACAAGAGGAAAATGTCAGTGTGTCAGGCAGACTCGGACCTAGTCGGGATGCGATAGGCTATGGTAGGTTATCCCACAGGTCTGGGCTAACGCGACAGAGGGCCAGCAACGAATATTCTCTGGGGAATAGCTCGCCAGTGCTCGACTTACGGGGATAACTATATATATGCACCTTTTCTCCATATCTTGTGGTCCCAAGTTCATTTTGTTAGAACCTAGGTAGTATTCCTATCCCTCAGTCACTGCAGTGCATATGAACTTTATTGTGTACATAGGTAGTGTTCCTATCTAAGTACAGTTAGTTATGTTTGTTGAGGGGAAAGGGGGGGTATCGAGTCACGTGTACACGAGATTGAGCATCGTGACTACCGCGTGATCACCAGGCTCCAACACTCCTCGATGCGACATGAGTGTAAGCGCGTAGGTCATTGAGGGTGTGCGAAGTGTGAAATCAAAGGTAAAACAAAAAGAGGGTGTGGCCAGATGGACGAGGCTCCAACACATTTTCCCCATAAGAGCACCTGTACAAACGCGCCACTTTGGATGTGGATGCCTCCATCCTTTCGACACCCGGAGCACGTCATCTTGCGTTGCGATACACAGGCGCTGACGTGATGCAACTCCCCTCAAGGAGAGCCCAGAAGGCAGTGTTGGGAGCCGCCGACGAGATCCCTGGCAACCAACTTACTATCCAGGTCGTGTCCCATCTATCCCTTTTGTTTCGAGCCTCGTCCTTGTTTTCATTGGCCTCCTTCAATTTTCGCCGCGACGCCTGGCACCGCGCTGCTGCACAGTCCCAGGGTGCCCTTCCACGCCCCGGACCCTTTGCCTTGGTCCCTGATTCGTCCGCTGCTTCCTTGACTCCGTGCACAGTCCCTAGCCGACGGGCGTCGTGACCTCACCTCTTTCGTTCCTTTCGGCTCTTTTGACCGCCCGTCGCCCGATATACGCACGCTACTCTCGATAAACAACCCGCCTGGGTCCTTGAAAATGTGAGCCACTCTCGTGCGCTCTCAGACTCAGACTCGCGTTAATTGTCTCAGGCGAAACCACGTCGCATGCTCTAACGTCTCCCGTCTTCCCAGTCATGTTTTCACCAACACTTCCGCGCATTTTGTGGTTCGCGCCAGTACAGACAAGGTACCGGGTGATATCCGATATCCTCATTTACATACATACTTAACCAGCTAGCTCCTGGACGTATTTCTTCCCAAAGGTAGGGTTAGCGATGAGGACCGAAACCCCTAGTCAATAGGTTACTCGCGAGTCACTTTGGCCACTGCCTGGTAGCGGCCAATACGTGGTCGCCAAGCAAAGGTCGACCAGCCGGTGGAGGAATTGGCAACTTCATTACCAGATCGGGGTAGAGCCATAAAGGAATATGAAAATGCAGAGCACAGAACGCCGATATAGGTATGTGAAAGCGTGGCGGCTTCGGTGTTCCACAGCTTCTTTCAGAAGTGAAACTAGTCACGATTCAAGTGGGCACGAAAACTTGTATATTATCCCTGATTTTATCTGCTTACGCTGTTGTGGATAGCAGCGGCTGCAAGAAGTTGGTCACACATGTGAAGCACGCCACTGGCAGGGTACAAGCGGCTCTTTAGTAATAACGCATTGGATGGATAAAGCCCGAAGTAGGGTTTCCACCGTAGACAATTGGCATCCATGTCCTATTGAAGTATGGGGATATTTAACCGGATCCCTACATTTACACTGCGCCTGGCAGGCGCCTACTCGGATCACGCGCTCTCCTTGGGCGTTTAGTCCTGATGTCAGCTGTTCCCATCCGAGTCCGCAGCACCGACCCTTGACCTTGCGTCACATTACGCTTCGTGCATCACGGCAGATGACTCCACAATTCCGAAGTTCGAGATCCATAAGATCATGTTGTAATAGGCCTCGATGTCGCCTTTGTCAAGGTATCGCTGGCGCCTCCCGGCTGAGCTCCGAGAGCTATGAAAGCTCACCTACCGCCCCCAAAAGAAACCCACCTCGTGGTTTTTCGCTCCTAGGCCCTAACTGCATCATGAGACACTCCTTAATTTCCATGTTTGTGACCATTGCCTTGTCTACAGTGGCATCGGGGCGCAGCATCACGGTGCGAAACGCATGCTCGTTTACAATTTGGTAGGCTGCCGTTCTTCAAGTTGTGCCTTGCCTGATTGCAGATCATCTTTTGCAACTGTAAACCTCCAGGCCCGCTGTAAGCACCTGCCTAAGACTATGAATGCTGTGCCGTACAACACCTCACGCGAAAACAGATTTTCACTTCACCCGCCTCTGGCGCGATACCCGATTATCCAACCGGGTATGCTCCCGACTAGATTGCATGTAGCCAGCCTCATCCCAGACGAATCTGTGACAGTTGGGAGGCTGCTCCTTCGACTTCAGTTACCTTCAATGTGTCAGACAACTGGCAGAATGCCCGTATATGGGTACTGGGTTATTGATTGTCATGGATCGGCCTCTGACCGTGCGAAATCAAAAGGGCCGTCGTGCCTGTAACTTCACTGTCACTGGACCCAACTCCTGTCTCGATGGGGGCTGTAATGGCGGCCTACAATGCGATAAGACGACCGGCACGGTGCGTAACCTATTCGACCTGCTAGCGCTCCTTGGCGAATTCACCACATGCCTAGTAGGGTGTCCCTCCGGCAACCCTTGCCGAATTTTCACTTAGTGGCGGAGATAACCTTGATTACTACGATGGTACGTGGCCAGCCAAATGTCTCTGGTTTATCTGATAAACTCTTTTAGTCTCACTTGTCCAGGGATACAATTTGCCAATGCAGATTACAAACTCTGCAGGGTGCCACGTTGCGTCATGTCCTCAAGACCTTGGCCCGGACTGTGAGCGTCCTTGTCCTCCTGTATTCGGTGTCGTCGTACCTCACCATTGAACTTTCGACAGGCCCCAACGGACTGAAGGGTCCGTTCGACTCTAGTGGGTTCCCCGTGGGATGCAAGAGTGACTGCTTGGTCGATCCCAACCCGGCCAACTCACCAAGCTGCTGCTCGGGATCTTACATTACCCCTCAAACTTGCCCGAGTTCTGGCGTTCCCAATTACTCCTTCTTCAGTGCGTCCTTCCGGTCCCCCCTGTGCGGGCCTACTGTGTGTAACACGTTGTACTACAGAGTCAAGGTGCCCGAATTCATACGCGTATCCATTTGATGAATCGAGTGGGACTGCGCTTTGGACTTGCCCCGACTCGTCCAATGCGAATTACACGATTACCTTCTGCCCTTAGGTACTGGATTGTCTTTGTCTATCGAAAGTACCGAATATTTTCTCTTTTTCTCTTTCTGTATTTACAGTGGTGATAGCACCAGCATGGACGAGGATTAAATGTAGGCATCGAGCGATATCATGATCCTGGTTTTCATACATACCTACCCAGAACTTGAATGTATTTCTCCTGAACCTATAGCGATCCCCCGATCGGGATAGCAAGTCACTCGGGACGCAACTGGATCGCGACTGAACGGGGGAAGAGCCTCGTACACGATTATGAGAACGCAGAACGCCAATGCCGGAACGGGTTGGGAAAGCCAGTGGAAGATAGGAACATAAAAGCAGCCTTGGGGTTCCACCGCTGTATCGAAAGTGAAATTACTACAATCATAGTATCTCGTGGGCACGACGCACGAGATCTTATCCGCTTCACGACCACGTGTAGTACAGGCAATGATAAATGAGAAATTTCGACTGGTTCCAGGGGGAAAGACTATCATAATAGTAGAAGGGCAATAGGTCAAACTGAAATAAAAGCACGTGAAAGTTGTAGACGGCATCAAGGCTAGTCGGGTTGAGTTCGGGCGTGCGCGCGAAGGATCTTGGAGCGCATGAGGGTTAAGCCGGTCAACACAGGAACTGAGGATGCAAATGGTTTGAAACGGCTATCTACAGCCATATACATGAGTGCCTGGTAATGTCTGGGATATGAGTCCAAAAGTAAAGAACGGCTACTAATGCATGCTGAGTGATGTTAGTCCGGGGTATGCCGATCTACGTGCTCCACCGCGCGCTCATGCGCTCGGAGTTTGCATGTGTACTTGACTACCCTTGACCTGTCCTACAGTATTTTCATTAATGCGTTCGTTGGTCACACGTGAAGCACTGGCGCTTTATTTGGGGCGTAAGTAAGTAATAACGCATTCGAATCGTCAGTTTGAATAAAGCAGTAATAAAGCCCGAAGTAGTGGTCTCCACAGCTACAGTAGTCGATTCAAGTTGGCATACACCGCCACCGTGATCCATGGTTCTATTGAAGTACCTAGAACGTGAAACACCGAATTTCCACAGATGCTGTACTTGTAGTTACACTGGCACTGCAGGCGCCTGCTCCAAGGCCTCCATCACGCGAGCGTTTCGTTCTGGTATGGGCTTTTCATATTGGCGCAGCAATTTCGAGTCATGGCAAGTGATTCCACAGCTCCAAAACACCGGTTTCCATAAAATCATGATGCCACATACCCCCGGCCAAGGCATCGCCGGCACCTCACAACTGACGCCCGGGAATACTATGAAAACTGGCCCATCGCCCCCAAGAGCGAACCATCTCGTGAACTTTCACTCCTGGCTGCATCATGAAACACTTCTCTGCCTTCATACTTTCGACCATCGCCTTGTCTACAGTGGCAAAGGGGCGCAGCATCACTGTGCGCAACGCATGCCCGTTTACAATTTGGTAGGTCTTGATCCTTCAAACCGTGCCTTGCTTGATTGCAAATCACCCCTCACCAATGTAAACCTCAACGTCCAGGCCCGCCGTAAGCCCTCTTCATAGGTCATGTGCCGTGCCGTATCTTACATGAGACAGATGTTCACTGACCCTAACACTGGCGGATCGATACCCGATTATCCTACTGGGTACGCCCGTGACTAGCTTTCACGTAGCCAGCCTCACCTCAGATGAATCTTTGACAGTTGGGAGGCTGCTCCTTCAACTTCGGTCACCTTCGATGTGCCAGACAACTGGAAGGCCGGCCGTATCTGGGTATTTCATTTTCCATTGTCATGTATCGGCTTCTGACCGCGTAAAATCCAAAGGGCCGCCGCGGCTGTGACTTCAGCGTCAACCCTGGCCCCAATTCCTGCCTCGATGGTGGCTGCAATGGTGGACTAGAATGTGATAAGACGACCGGCACGGTGCGGAACCCATTCGACTCGCCAGCGCTCCTTGGTACTTGGTGAACTCACATTCCCTAGGGTGTGCCTCCGGCTTCCCTTGCCGAATTTACGCTGAGTGGGGACGGTAATCTTGATAATTATGACGGTCTGTGGCTAGCCAAACTCCCCCTCTGGCTTTAGCTGATATGCTTTTCCGCAGTGTCACTTGTCGATGGGTTCAATTTGCCGATGGAGGTCACGAACAGCGCAGGATGCCAGGTTGCGTCATGCCCTCAAGACCTTAACCCGGACTGTTAGTACTTGACCTCCTGCGTTGTGTCGCCCTATCTCACCGCTGAAATTCCGAAAGGCCCCGACGGACTCAAGGGTCCGTTCGACTCCAGTGGGACCCCGGTGGGATGCAAGAGCGACTGTTTGGTCGATCCCAACCCGGGCGATTCACCAAGCTGCTGCTCGGGCTCTCACAACACCCCTCAAACTTGCCCGAATTCTGGCGTCCCAAATTACTCCTACTTCAGTACGTCCAGATTCCGCTGCGTAGGCCTTCTGTGTAACACGTTGTTTTACAGAGTCGAGGTGCCCCAATTCATACGTGTACGCATATGATGAGTCAAGCGGGACTGCACTTTGGACTTGCTCCGCGTCGTCCAATGCGGCTTACACGATTACCTTCTGTCCTTAAGTCTAGCATGCACTGGATTGTCTTTGTCTATCGAAACACATGCCCACCATTCATTTTCTCGTTTTCCCTTCAGTGGTGATGGCACCGCACAGACAAGGATTATATCTAGCCATTGAATGATATTTTCGTT
>Ga0137397_10002240_pt1 | contig 13556 bp, 28 predicted proteins | sample czorhiz116metaG_FD_106658 | JGI IMG/M metagenome (GOLD analysis project Ga0137397, IMG submission 106658) | Vadose zone soil microbial communities from Angelo Coast Range Reserve, California, USA - czorhiz1.16 metaG | ecosystem: Environmental > Terrestrial > Soil > Vadose zone | place: USA... | reverse complement strand
TCCAACGGGGGGCCGGTCCCCGTAGCGATGGGTACAGGAGTCAACAATGGACGGTCTAATCTTCCTCGTATATAAACGCTACCTGTTTGCCCGGCGTACCCGCTTAAGCGGTGGGAACGCCGTTTTTGTTACGGTAGACGCGAAGAATAAAGACCAAGCATTGAGCGCTCTTGTTCGCACATGGCCCCAGGTTCCGCGTTCTGATTGGGATTTGCTTGAGGAACTAGACGAGGAAGCAGAAATCGGCGCGCTCGGGGACCATATCAACGCTGACTCTCTCATTCAACCTGTTTATTTACACTGAGGTTTGTTATGGCAGAAGATAGGGGCAATAAGCGTCCTACGGTTGAGGAATTGTGCAGTGATCCTCGATACGTAGAGGAGAAGAATTTTCTGTGGGGCTGTTTCGATAAGTATGTTGCAGAGAAAGCGGCGCAACAGCCACCGAAGAAAGAGCCAGGATTCCTAGAAGGTTTGCTCGGGCCATTCGCAGAATAGGAGGTGTCTTGTGGCATTTGATTTTGATTTCCGCAAGATGCTATCTACTGGCTCAACGGCTACGGATAATAATAACTCGCCTGCAAGCGGCGCTTCGATTAACCCGGACACTACGCAATCTGCCGCAATCATCAACGAAAGGGTCGCACGACGCGGTAGACCTCCTGGAAGTGGCTCTAAGAAAACTGAGAGCGGAGAGCGTGGCCTATCTCCAGAAGAACTCAAAGCGTTAGATGCAGTATTCAATCCTGACGCGTGGCGTGGACTTGTACGACTCCCGTCCGATGCTGCCACGATGCTTACCGGCTCGAAAGTTTGGGAACTTAGCAAGCCAGAGATTGACACGCTTGCGAGCGGCGCCGCGACATGCGCGCGGTATTTTGTGAAGGCGGACCCGAAATGGATAGCATTAATGCTGTTTAGTTCCGCGCTGGTGACTGTGTACGGTTCTAGATTTGTCGCGTACAAGGCGGAGAAAGCAGCAAAGAACGCTATCCAGGGTCCGGGTAACACGGAGACGGTACAGTGAAAAAATGGCTCATTTGGGGTGGCGTAGCATTGCTGGGATGGTATCTGCTTTTCAGAACTGAAAGAGGCCGCCAGCTTTTGTCTGGCGTAGGAGTGACTACAGCCGATGTTCCAGCGAGCGGTAGTAGCTTTTGAGGCAATACCATTGCTGCTGTTTTTGCTGGCGGCTGTTGTCTTTGTGCGCCACCGGAAGCAGATTCTAGCAGCGATGGTACTCTCACCTATTCCACCCATACCATGAAAGAACGTTTCCTGCTAGTAGCGATTCTCGTTGTAACGACGGCGACGCTTGGTATTATGATAGTGCTCTATCACAAGGCGAAGCCCCTCATTGAGCACGTGCAGACGTTGACCGCGCCCGGAACTATACTCGGAAACCTGTTCAAGTGAACCGCGAAGTGATCCTTGTCCTAGGCAAGACAGGTTACGGTAAATCTGTCTGGAGCAAGAACTATACTGCGCCTATTCAGCGTTTACTGGCTTACGATTTGTGCCAGGAATACCCTGTGCGCTACTGTGAGGGGGATGAAATTATCGACATGCTAGGAGAAGGCGAGAATGGAAACCCGATTACAAAGCTTATCGCGCGCAAGCAGGGCGGGCTCGGAAAGACCTTTCGTCTTGGAGTGTGGAAAACAGACGACGCGCCCCTGGTTGGGGCTCTTGCGTTCATGGAAGGCACTTGTACGCTGCTGCTGGAGGAATTTAGCACGCTCTACGGACGCGGCGAGCGTATGCAGCCGTGGCTATCTGAAAACGTTTTTCTTGGACGCCACAGAGAAGTTAGCATCTTGGGAACAGCGCAGAGAGCGGCAAGTATCCCAATCGATTTGCGTTCACAAGCATCGAGAGTAATAAGCTTCCGACAAACGGAACATAATGACATGCAGTGGCTTGAGGATTACTTTGAAGGCCACACCGGCGAAATTAGTTCACTTGGTAAGCTAGAATGCTTAGACGCTTATCAAGGCTCTGTGAAGCGGTACAGCATCGCGTCCTACATTAAAGGCGTGAAAGCGGACGCTTCTTCTTCTGTACAACCACTCAAGGAAACAGCATGAAATTCGGCCGTCTGTTGGGATGGGTAGTAGGCGCAGTGCTTATGGTGATTGTCGGAATCTTCATCATTCGCCTGATCCCGCCGTTGTCGCGCTTCGTTTTCGGCACGACCACGACAACCACGTCAGCGTAGGAGTCAACGCATGCGCGAAGTTAACGTGTGGGTAGACGGGCGAGTCGTCGCGACATGCGCCGACGAAATTGACGCCCGTTACGAGGGGCAATACTGGTATACCATTGGGCGCGAAGGTGGCACTAAACCTCAGATTGGTTATACCGTTCGCTACGTCATGCCGTTCAATGCAAGTGGCGTGCAGGATGTAGTGGAATTGCCATTAGGAAGTGTGGAGCAAGTGGCGCAAGACAAGAAGCATGTCGACGCCGTTGCTGCGTTCGATAAGGCTACAGCTGCGGCGAAAGAAGCCACCGCTAAAGCCGCTACGCCGGGGAGATAATAGCAAATGGCACTAGTACAGACTCCAAGCAAGCCGTCCGGTGCGCGCGCGCCGTCTACCGGGCGCGGCTATATCGAAAGGTATACCGCTCTGATTGGCGCAACACTCGCAGGTGGATCGCCTACTGTCTTTTCCAAAGAACTACCACTTGGGGAAGGCTGGTACAAGATGAACCTGCGCATCAACGAAGTGTTTGTGGTAGGCACGGGAACCACGCCTATTACAGAGGGTGAACTGCTGTACATCAAAAATGTCCAGCTGAAAACGGATAGGGGCGAGATTATCTGTAACCTACCCGGTCGTGCTCTGTATAAAATTGCCGCCTACAAGAGCGGTTCGCCGCCTGCGAAGGACGCGATTGCGGCGTCTACCGCGACCTACACCGTAACGTTGCCGATCTATTTTGCCGAGCACAGGCTGGCGAGTTTCCTGCGCTTGACGGATACGATTCTGAATACGGCGCGTTACAACACAGTGACACTTCAAGTTACGACTGGTACTACTGCGGATTTGCTGGGCACGCCTGGCACGTCTACTGTGGCGCCTACTCTCGATGTGGAAATCGAGCGCACCTTCGGCCCACTGCCCGATCGAGCACTGCCGAAGTATCACAGCAGCTATGATTTCCGTCCGCCGATCGACGCATCTATCGGGCCTCTCAATATCGACATTGAGCGGTCCGCTGATATGGCGATTAAGCGGCTGTTTGTGTTTGGCTGTACTGGTGGGAGCGCGGGTGTGCCATGTTCGGGACAAAACTCCGACGCGGTACAGAACCAAGTGACCATAAAGGATCAGAATCGCTTCATCGACTTTCAGCGTATCCACGCAATGGTACAACGTCAGAACAAGAACGATCAGTTCTTGGAGACTGTCTTGGTTGGCGTAGAAATTTACGACTACGTCAATGACGGCAGCATTGCGAGTGCACTGGCGACGGCGGAGAAGTCCGTGCTTCAGTACACATGGACTAATCAGGCCGGCCAGGTGACGAACAATCTGGTCACGCTCGTCGAGGAGATGATTCGTACGCTGAAGTAATCCCCCCATCAAGGGGAACTATTGGGGACCCGCTTGAGGCAACAGGCCTCTTGCGGGGAACCCCTGGAGATAAAAATGCCTGTTGTTCAAGACCAGAATCGTATCCTGGACGCGCTACAAGGCGCTGTGTCCTGGAATATTTCGGAAGCTATCAAGACATCGGGGACCATTCAGGAAGCAAACGATTCTCCGATCGTAGCAATGATCGGCTCGCTTGCGGGTGGCGCCGCCGCTAAGACGACAAACTCTAACGTCGAAAGACGCTTCACTCTGTTTAGCAACGCGGGTCTTGTCTTTGCGCTGCTGGGCGGCGTGGCATTGTTCTTTTTCCTCCGCTCATGAGTCTCACTAACGTTGTAATCAAATCTCGCGCTCTGACGATGGCAGAGATTGCAGCGTTAGGGCCGGATAACGGCTGGCATCTTGAGCGCAAGCCTGATCCGCGTTACACGTGGAACGGCGTGCATTGGGATTTTTTGTACAAGCCTACGCCCGACGCGTTTGGAAATATTGCGCCAGTCAATCCCCTGATAGGATTGCCTCTAGGCTGGAAGCCTGATCCATTTACTACTGCTGTGCAGGGAACGCTATCGAAGATTTTCGGTCAAGGGTATTTGCAGAGCAAAGCAAACCCGCCTACTATCTCACGCCTGTCGGCGCCTAACTGGTATCCGCTGCGTCCACTATTGGCATCGGGACCGGCAATAGTAAACCTAAATCCTTATCCTGGCACCGCCAGCCCGGTCATGGTGTATTTGGTGCAGACGCCTGCCGGACCGATGTATCTAGTTCCTGGCTGGTGGCTCTTGAATGAGGGATGGCAATCTCTCCCACCAGCAACAGCGAGAGAATTTGGCGGCTATCCATTGGGTGGAGAATTACGTATCATCAATCACACTCCTCCGACCGATTCGCGCGGGTATCTTTTTGCGTACAATCCCGGCATGTTTTTACCTACCGGATTGGCGAGCGGCGCATATCAACCCGGCCAAAATGTTGGTAAGGAAAATTGGCAGGGCGCTATTATGGCGGTAGCGTTTATTGGTGTGTTTGTTGGTGGCGCTGTGTTGCTGGGGGCTAGTGTAGGAGCGGCTGGCGCGGGTGCGGGCGCGGCGGGTGTAGGTGCCGCAGACGCCGATCTATATGCAGTAGCGGCGGGCGCCGATGCTTTGACGACTGGCGCCACAGGCGGAATTGAAGCTGCTACGCTCGCACAAGGCGGTATCTTAGCTTCAGCAGATTTGTATGCTGTAGCGCCCGGTGCCACAGCGCTAGTAGGTAACGCTCCCGTGGTTGCTGGGACCGTAGTGCAAGGCGGCATACTTGGTACAGGCATTACACTGCCTACACTGGGCGAACTAGGAACTACAGCGCTCAAGACTGGGCTTGCTGCGGGGCTCGGTAAGATCACACAGAAATTGCAGCCGACACCAAAGCCTAAGATTACTGCCTCACCTGTGCAAAGCGCTGGCGGGGCACCCTTCACTTCCACGCTCACGGGACAGCTACTTGTGGCCATTGTGGGCGGGCTCGCCGTTGTACTTCTTGCAAGGAAACTGTTATGAATTTGCTCGGCACAGACGATAATCTAGACGTCATAACGTTTGATGGTGGTACCTACAACAACGACAGCATTAGCACTGAGGCACCGCCTGTCCCCTATCTTGATACCTACGTCGGGGATAGCTATACAAACTTTAGTGGCACTTCAGGCAACACAAACTTTGACTCCGGGAGCCCAGTGTGGGGGGATTTCTATCAGGCCAGCGCGAATGGTGGCGGGACCACTATGCCGCAGAACGCGGAGCCATCTTTGCTAGATCGCCTCGGTAACACGTTCAACGACATCGCGAAGAACCTGCAAACAGGTAAGGTTAAAAGCGGTTCCGCGCAGATGGATAAAGCGCTGGCGCCGCTCTTTGGTTTGACCAATCCTGCGCCCAGCAACAGCAATACGAACATGGCGAACAAAGCATTGAACGCCTGGACAACTATGCTTCATCAACTTAACTTTGGCTCCGATAGCTCGGTTCCTGGTGTAGGTGTAAGTCAACAAAAGTCTAACTACATCGTGGGGTTGATCCTGGGAGCTATCGCGTTGTTCGTAGTATTCAGTCTAATCATCAGGGGACGCTAATGGCCGGTACACGGAAAAGAAGTTTCATCAAAACGATCAGTCAGAACGCGCCAGACTTTCTACATAAGCTGGATGGCGAGAGAGTCTATTTGCTCATCGAAAATCGTTCTACTGCTAGTGTGTATATGCAATACGACAACATGCCTGCACCTGACGGGACGGAAGGAATCGAGATTGTGGCGGGCTTTAAATATGAGCTATGGGCGCCCTTCGCTCCCGCCAATGAGCAAATTTACTTCATTGGTTCCCTAGGCGCCGCGCTGCAACGGTTAAACATCACAGAAGGGTATCGCTGAGCGTGGATGTAGAACAGGGAGGAATAATTTTCCATGACAATTGGATGCCTTCGCGGGCTCGCAAGCGTAGCTTCACCTTGTACACCTCACAGCAAGCGCCAGTGTTTTTGCGTAAGCTCAAGGGGGTACGCATCTATTTGCTGGTGGAGAATCGCGACCCGGCGGGCGCCACGATTTACATGGACTATAACAGCATCCCACAATCGGACGGCACGGGAGGAATCGAACTCGTTTTCGGGATCAAATATGAACTCTATACGCCCTTCGCGCCCGACAACGAAATTATATGGTTCGTGGGTTCCTTGGGCGCAACGAAGCAACAGGTAAATATCACCGAGGGATATCAAACTAATGCCCTTTTTCGGTAACGCTACAACCGCCCCTACGGCTTACGGTCGCGGAAAGCAAGTCGCTATAGATGTTACGGCGACTAATAGTACAACTTTCACGGTTCGCGGGACCGCATCAGGTTTGATATCTAGTGGCCAATATGAGTTTGATGTGGGCAACGGGTTCATACGTAGGGCTACACATTCGGCAGATATAGCGGGGGATATAAGCGCTCAGGGAGTGAATGGACGGGATAGCGTTGGAGCTCTTGCGGGCAACTCCTGGGGATATTTTTATGCGCTACTGAAAACATCCGATCTAACGACAGTAGCATTTGTCGTTAGTGCGAATCCACCAGCCACCGGACCCGTTCTAGCGAATGCTCTGAGCGCCTATCAATCACCGATGTTTTGCGGCGCCGTCCGTATAAACGGAGCAGGAAACTTCGCGCGGGGATATAGAAGGAATGATATTTGGCGCTATGCTTCGTCTCTTAGTGATGGGCTAATCTCTACCGTTACAACTTTGCCTACGACGGAACAGACGGCCGCGCTTGCAACCGTTGTTCCACCAACTGCTGTACTTTGGGTGCTTCATTCCTTAACACAACTTGTCACGGCGGTTGTCGCGAATTCCGCTCAACTAGAGCTTAGGAATATTACAGCCCTTGCATCGCTTCGATGTAATGGAGTCGTCATAGAAACTGCCAATCAGCCGGCAGTAGCAGACGACAATGATATAGTCATGCCATGCTTAACGACGCAAGACTATCGCTATCTATGGTTGGTGACTGGGACACAAGCCGCAGGGACATCGGGCGTGCATTATTGTTCTGGATACGTGGAACCCATTACATGACAGCCGAATATCGTAAGCGAGCCTTTTTCTCGGACGATGGAGTATTGATCGCCTGGGGATACTTTATATCGGACCCACATCCAAATTGGGTGTATGTCGATCATGAGTTCAATTTGCAGCCGTTACGCTGGCGCTATGACAATGGCGAGTGGTCTGAGGTTCAAGAAATTTCGCCCCCAGCTAGACGCTGGTGGCATCTCTGGAGAAAATAATGTTCATTGCGCCCCCCGGTATAACCTTCATCATCACAGACAGCCTGACGGCCGATCCTGGTGCGGTGCAAGCTGGCGCTACACCTCTGATTGCTGGCAATATGAACAACATCACAAACGCTCCGGCGACTGGCTCCGTGCTTCTTCCTCCTGCTGTAGGCGGAGGAAAGTGTACAGCCGTGACCAATGTCAGCAATATAGACAGCGTGGGTAATACTTGTATTGTCTTCCCCAGGCCAGGCGAGCGTATCAGCAGCAATGCCCCTAACGCAGGCCAGAACATTACCCTAGGCCGATCGCAGTACTATGTAGACATTCGCCCAGGCGTTTGGAGCGGGCCGCTTACAGCATGACGCCCCTCGTTCCTTTGAGCGTAGCGACGGTTCTGGCTTTGCTGTTGTGGCCCCGCAAGAGCGTAGCAGCATCTATCACTGTCGGAGAGGACTTAGACGTGACAAGCAAACACAACACGATTGAAGGATTGACGCGCGGAGAGCGCAACAAAAACCCAGGCAACATCGCGAAGAACTCCGCGAACCAATGGGAAGGCGAGGTGGGCGACGACGGGACGTATGTAATCTTCGATACCGACGTGCATGGGATCAGAGCCATCGCTCACGTGCTCAAGTCCTATCAGAAGCGCGGCGTGCGCACCATTCACGACATGGTGTACACCTATAGCGGAACCGATCAAGCGGCATACTCTAAAAACGTTGCAGACGCTCTAGGCTTGGAACAAATGGACTCCCCCGACCTCGCTGACCTGAATACTCTTGTCAGCATGGTGACGGCAATCATTCATCAGGAAAACGGGCGTGTAAGCTACACGCCTGAACTTATCACACTCGCTGTTCAACTCTGAGGCAATGACAATGGCACAAGGGCAAAATACCCAAGCAATAGGCGGCTTTGTATCGAGCATCGTGCAACAGTACGCCGATGCGCGTACTAAGCCAGGATTTAAGACTTCCGAATTCTGGCTAAGCACTCTAGTCGCTGCTGTGTCTCTACTGCCGGGTCTTGTTCCGCCGCAGTGGGGTCCTGTCGTGGCGATGGTAACGACGCTCGGCTATACGCTCTCGCGTATGTTCGTCAAGCGCAGTTTGCCGACGCCTATCGCAACCGATGCACCTGTACCAGTACTAAATAACGCTGTGGGGCCAGACAAAGCCTATCAGCCCGGGCGTATGTAATGGTTGATTTCTTGCAATGGCCGGTCCTCAACATCTTCAGCATGCTCAACTTCTTTGCACTGCTGTGGATAGGCAAAAAACTCTGGTCCCTTAGTGAGCGCATCTCGGACATCGAGGGGTCGATTGATAGACGGAGTAAAGGAAGATGAAAACGTTCATTCAACTGTTGAAGTGGGGCGCAATTGCTGCGGCTATCGCCGTCGTAATCTATGTGCTCTATCAGGTTATCCAGGCTGTCAAGGCGGGCGCCAACGCTGCTCAGGCCGCCAGAGATGCTATCGCGAAGGCGATGAAAAGCGCGAAGGATTTCGTAACGGACCCACTGGGGGCGCAAAGTTCAATCCCAAAAAGCGGGGCTGACATGCCTCCAGAGATGGCGAATAGATATGCCCAAATCATGAGTGGGCGTCTAGATGTGGGTCCGAATCCTAACGCGCCATGGTGGGAGCGCAAGATTTTTTCTCTGCCTTCGTGGCTCGGTGGGACCAAGGGAACAACCCAGACCCTCGGTAGTTCCCAGCAATCAGTCAATGTGGACCCTATCAACATCAAGAACTTGACGCCTGCCAATCAAGCAGGAGAGGTTACAGCCCGGCTGATGGGAATGAATGGGAGTGTTGATGGCCAAGCAAATCTAGCCACAGGGACCGGAAATGACCTGCCACCGGCCAGCGTCAACGTAGGGCCAGCTAGTCCGCTCACAGCAGACATAACGGACGTTATAGCTCTGAACTACACAGCGCCAGGTGCGGGGGCTACCGCTAGCGGGGCCACGGGAGGATTGAACCTAGCCCCACCTAGCGGGGAGCCCGACTACTCACAGAACCAATTTTTAGGACAATAACGCGACTACGAGTTCTGCCGGTTGCCCGTCAGCGGCTTCTCCTCCCCCGCTGGCGGGCCTTTTTATTCCTTGAAGTGCAGATGTCCCACGCGAGGGATAAAGTCGTTTGCGCGCCATCCTTGCTTGCCGCGTAGGGCTTCTTTGAGGCCTACTACATGGATGTACTTGTATTCCTCGCCCCCATCTATCAGCATACACTCTAAATCCTCTAGCTTTCCTCTGAAGCCGTGCAAGGCGTACTTCGCAATGTTCCATCCTTTACGCAACGACGATACCGGCCCATCCCTGGAATATATAACATACAGTTTTGGTCGCAGGATGAGCGCGTCGCCGCGCGCTTCAATCGTGACTCCGCCCAGGGATTTATCGGAAGTCTTTGGCGTAGTTTTGGCAGCGCAAATAATGCCGTCTGTAGCACTATGTAAAGCAGTATAGCGATGCTCAAGCCGACACAGAGCAACGCGACAATGCCCAGTGATAAGAGCGGCAATAAAAGGATTAAACAGACCTCCCGCACGTACTGTAATATCTTCAACCAATTTGTTTTGATCGATGTCGAAGTATGGTTCATTCTCTACCCTCGTTTGAATGGTCTTACCATACAAACCATTTAATAAAAGTTTGGCGACTGCGCGCTGCGTGCTATCCTTCGCCGCATTCTTTTTTGTGAAGAAATGACGCGAGTACTCTGCCATCGGCGCGACATTTCCATCCATTGCAGCGTCATAGTGATAGCCTTCGCAGTATATGGAATCGGCTTGCTCGAGATCAATAGCCGCATTAACCTCGAAGCCCGTAGCCCACACCTGAAACGCACCCGGTTGTACGGGTTTAAATCCCTTCCCAAATAGAATCGGCCATGGTGTAGCATGCATTTCTCCTCTAACTTTGTAGACACCCAACAGAGGAGGGCGCCCAGACCCTTTATATGTCTTGTATGCTCGCGCTACAGTAAAGCTAGGCAGCTCTGTCATAGCGTGCGGATAAGCGCTAACCATATCGAGACTGACACAATTAGGCCAATATCCACGCCCGAATGGGGCACGCTGAATTCCTCCATGATAGGCCCGCATCGCCGCATACACTGTGGGCATACCAGGTAACAGTATTGGTTGTTCGACGAAGTGCTTACGGTACACAAGAGACGCAAGATTGCTTCCGCTGAATGACATCGGCACATTATATTGTTCATGCCACGAGATGATTTGCTGCCCGAATCGTTCGGCGATAACGGCGTCTCGCAATGCATACTCAATAAATTCCCCATCGCCTTTGGAGAAAATTTTGTTTCCGAGGTTCGCTGGCAACGCGAGTTTTGGTAGTTCCGGGCAAACGTTCTCAGCAATGAGCGCAAGCTTTTGTCGGCTGATGGTAAAGCCTGCCGTATCAACCATAATTGCTCTGCGGTTTTTGCCCTTACGTAAGTGCATAAACGAAGGTCGCCCATACACTCCCGACACGAGCCAGCCTTTCTGTTCAAACTTAAAATAGCCATTCGCCAGTTGCTCCATTCGCTTAGGAAAAATGGAGAGAATATCGAACATCAGATGGTGTCCAAACAATACATAAGTTACATGCTTGCTTGTACAAAACGCATCCAGCATATCGAAAAAAGTATCCTCTGCCGTGTCATCATTCACCCACACAATCAACTGATGGGTCCCGCACGTCAACTGCAACGTCATAGGCTGACCGTGGATTGTCTCGGTATCAAACCCTATCGCTTGTAGACTCAAGTGCCCTCGCTTCAGTGGTTGTATTGCGAAAAGATGATCGGGGATTATCAAGTTAGCGAAATTTACGACCACGGTCTTTGTCTTGGCGATGAAAGCAGAGAATCTTTACCAGAGTCCGCTCTGTTTCGTAGTGGGCGTTATGCGATGGCAGCCACCAGTCAACAAGCTTCTGTACTCCGCTCGTTTTAATCCATGTCGCCCAACGCTTAGGGGTCTTGGGGTAGCTCTGATGCCAGAAATTGAGCCCCTTGTATGTGTACCCTACCGCGTCGTCATGTAGGAGAAAGTATATCTTGACGCCGTGAAAAGGCGTGCGCGGTAGGTCCCCCCGATAGACGAAACGATAGGGCGTCGTCTTTGGATAAAGCAACGCGATTCGCTGCGCGAAGTCTGCTACATCATACATCTCTGCTGTGCGATCTACCATGATGTATGGATTCCTATTTGGTAGTTGTGTGACACGGCTGTAGCTTCAACGCCTATAGTCACGTACTGAAACACCTCACGATAGGGACGCGGCAACAGATAGGAGATTACGGGGTGCGCTATAAGCACGCCCACAGCCAGCAGGTTGACCTTACCCACCGATGGGTGTGAGCCTAGCAAGGGGTTAAGCTCGCTCCACTGCTGCGGGTTTGCGGCTATGGTACGGGTCTGCGCGAAGTCTGTAGCAATGAGCCCTTCAGCTATCACCTCTCGCACTGTATCGCCTGTGCTCCAATCCGCCGCACACGCGAGACGCGTAGGAACTATTAACCCACCAAGAACAACGCCCAAAAGAAACATCAAAGCATATGAGAAAATTTTCATGGTGAACCCCCTTCGTCCTCTAGTTCATCTAAATCCTCGATATCCAAATCCGATTCCAGCATAGCCCGCGTGCTAGTCTCGCTTGTATCATCGTAGGCGCCCGTGATCTCTTGATACTCTTGCATAAGTTCTACCGCGTCTGCTTGATCCATAGCCGCGAAGAAGCCCGCTAGCAGTTCCTCTAATCCGTTGTTGCTTTGTCTTGCCATTGGATATCGTCCTGAATAAGAAAACGGCCCCCATACAGGCGGGCCATGAAATTACTCTGCTGCGATGTAGGCGGCGAATGCTTTGAAGTTCTTCCCGCCCTTGATAGGGATAAGCCCTTGGAACTCGATGCGAACGCTATCCCCTATGTTCGCCTCTTCCATGAACTCATGCAGGCTAGAACTCTCCCATACCGTCCAGGCAGTCCCTTCCGAGTCCTGCACTTCCATGCACCACTGCATCGGGTTTTGCCCCTTGCGAGCCAACTTGTTCGCTACCTGCTGCAAGCTAGTGACCGTGCCTTCGAGCACTTCGCCTTCATCCTCTGGGGCCCAAGTAGTCCCGAACGACCTCCCCACACGCTTGTAACGCGTGCCGTCAAACTCCACAATGCTATTAGCGGGTTTTGCTCGGCTTGCTGGACTTTTGCGGGGACTGCTTTTGCTGTGAGATATTGCTTTGCTCTTCGCTCTTGCCATCTTTGATTACTCCTGCCGGTAGTGAAGCAATTTTCGACTTGATAGCGTCTGCTACAAACTCCTTGACGGTCTGCTTAACTCGCGCCGACGCCATCTTAAGCGCAACGTGCAAATCCTCAGGTATAAACACAGTCAGCGATTTAGGCATCGGAAGCCTCAAAACTGAAACTCGCTACCTCCGCTCGCCTTCTGGCCCGTGTATGCGTTCTTCAATTTCTCGCATGCGGCGCCTATCGCGGTCAACATCATCTCAACCTGCTGCGGGGTGTACTCGCTCTTGCCCGATGCAAGCTTCGTCAGTGAATCAAGCGCCTTGAGCGCCTTGGGAATGCGCCCGTTCGAGCCATTGCCAACAGCCAGGCGAATAAACCTGTACGCCTTGCTCTCAGCCTTCAGCGCCGCCTTGCGCACTTCTTTCTCCGCCTCACTCAGCGCGGGCTTGCCCTTCCTCGCTTGCTTTGTCATAACCCTCACTCTCCAAAAGACCAGCTATACTACGCGCGTTGAATAGGGCCGCGACGTAAAGCCCCTGGATCATATTGGACGCCAGCAGAATACGCTGACCCTCTATGGCCCTTAACACTTTGCTATCCATGCTTACCTCCATGTGAAACGCGGTGGCCTACGACCCCGAGGCGATTTGCTCCTCTCGGAACCACGCTGAATGGTCGAAGGAAAAAGTGGTTGCTGTAGCGAGATGTTGCTTCGCATCTTGCTCTGCGAAAAGACGCGTGTAACGATATTCCGAAGATTGCCAAACGACTTTCCTGCCTTTGAGAATGATACCGCGATAAACCGTAACGTAACTCCCATCCTGCTTGTGAACATTTTTAGCTCCCATATAGTTTGACCCTCCAACCCGCACCATGCGGT
>Ga0137397_10002237_pt1 | contig 13562 bp, 10 predicted proteins | sample czorhiz116metaG_FD_106658 | JGI IMG/M metagenome (GOLD analysis project Ga0137397, IMG submission 106658) | Vadose zone soil microbial communities from Angelo Coast Range Reserve, California, USA - czorhiz1.16 metaG | ecosystem: Environmental > Terrestrial > Soil > Vadose zone | place: USA... | reverse complement strand
TAGCGGCGCCATCCGCGATCGCGGCGACCTCCTCCATCCGTCGTAAGACCTCACGCATCCGCTTGGTCTGATTCTCGGTCTCGGCGGCGAACGTCGTCGCAAACTGGACCGTAGCGTTCAGATCGGAGAAGATCGCATCGAGCGCGCCCTGGACCGTGCTCGCCACACTGCCCACGCCCTTCGCCGCCTCGCGTCCTTTCTGCATGGCGTCCACGACGCGATTGATCTGCTCTTGCGTCGCGCGCACCTTGGTGCGCACTTCCTCCGCCGATCGGCCGCTCTGCTCGGCGAGCTTGCGCACTTCGCCGGCCACGACGCGGAAGCCGAGCCCATGCTGTCCGGCGCGCGCGGCCTCGATCGCCGCGTTGAGCGCCAGCAGATCGGTCTGGCTGGCGATACGGGTGATGCCGTCCACGAGCTTGCCGATCTCGCGCGATTCGCGGTCGAGCACGCCCGCCACCTCGGAGGCATGGTCCATGTGCACCATCAGGTTCATGAGCAGGGTGCTCGCGCGCGCTACCTCCTCGCCGCGTTTGTGCGCCTGGAGAGCGATCTCGGTGATCTGCCGCTCGGCCTCCTGGGCGCGCGCGTGCAGCGTCGTCGCCAGGCCTGACGCCGCCTCGGAATCCTGGCGACCGTACCCGATGAGTTGGCGCTGGCGCTCGGTTCCCTCGGAGAGCTGATGCGTGGTGTTCGAGATCGACTGCGAGGCCGCCTGCAGCTCACGCGCCGCCGTGGCGAGCCCGCCCGCCATCGCCGCAAGCGCGCCGCCCTGGCGCCCGATCTCGCGAATGATGTCCGCGATCGCGGCGGTGGTGCGGTTCACGCTCACGCCGAGGAACCCGAGCTCGTCGGTGGCGGCGTCCGCCGCACCGCTTTCCATCTGGCGCGTCAGATCGCCCCGCTCGATCTCGCCCAGCACGCCGCGCGCCGTCCGCAGGCGATCGACGATCTGCACGAGCATCGGCACGAGCGCGACGCAAACGAACACCAGGACGAGGCTTTCCTGGATGTAGAGCGACCACCCCCATCCGTGCCCGGCGACCTGCGCCAGTGCGGTGACAAGGGTAAAGGCGGCGAGATTGATGATCAGCGCGCCCCACGCTTCACGGCGCTCGAGGTACAGCGCGGCCTGCAGCGGCGCGATGATGTACGCGCCATAGAGCACGTGGCCGTTCGGTCCCATCGCGAACAGCACCGCGGAAATCAGCAGGCACCCGACGACGAGGTTGAGCTGTGCGTACCACGGCAGGAAGTCCCCGCGCTCGACCAGGCGGCGCACGGCGGCATTCGCGCCCGCGAAGCTAGCCGCAAACGCGAGAATGAACCACGGCGAGATGGTCGCGATGCCGGCGAGCTTGACCCCGATCAGGAGTGCGCTCCCGAACCCCACGAACCCCCAGCGGGCGCGCGTGTTCGCGAGCACGTACTGGCGGTGCTTCGCAAATCGCTCGTCCTGGAGCTGAGCTCCTAGGCTGATCACATCCGGAACAGGTAACTGGCTTTGAGGAAGAATCCGTCCCCCGTGCGTGTCAGGCGGCCGAAGTTGAACGGCTCGGGCTCCGTGAGCGACGTGCCATAGCCGAAGAACAACACGGTGCCGGGTATCGGCCTGTACGAGAAGAGCAAGTCGTTGCGGAACTCCGTATCGGTGCGACGCGGCTGCGTCGTGCCGTTGATGAGAAGAGGATCGCCGTTGCGCGGATCGCGCAACGCATCGACCTCCTGGGCGGTGTACTGGCCGACATAGCGGAAGAAAATGTCGCGCCGCAGCTGGTACTCGATCTTCACGCGCGGAATGTTTGCGGTCGAAAACCAGCTGCCGTCCTGCGCGCGGGTCAGCCGTTGGTGGACCCACTGGCCATCGACTCGGAGGGCCGACGTCGGCTTCCAGGTGATGCCGACGAACGCGTTGAGCCCGCGCGACTCGGCGGCCTCGGAGAAGATCACGCCTTTCCCGGCACCGACGTCGCCATTGAATGTCAGCGCGCGGTTCGGCGTGTTGAATCCGATGTCGCCGCCCCAGAGGTTGTAGCGCCCGTGCGGCACCGCGAAGGGAATCGGCGTGCCGCTCGAGTCGACCTGATAATTCGCGTAGTCGGGCGGATCGAAGCGCTGGTGGTTGTTTTGCCAATGGGCGCTGAGGCCCCATCCGCCGCGCAGGGTGAAGAGCCACTGGTCGTTGATGCCGCCCTCGAGCGTGCTGCCGAAATCGAAGAAATCGCGATAGCGCCAGGTCGGGTGGATGAGAATGAATGTGGTGGCATTCTCCAGCGTCGCTCCCGGCTTCCCGTACCAGGTGAACCGGTTGGCGAATCGGCCCTGGACGATGTTGACGCGGTTCACGAACCCGCTCAGCGCCGCAAAGTTGGGACTGATGCCGACCAGCTCGGCATGATTGCCGTAGGAGTAGCCAGTGCGGTCGTAGAGCGTCAGGTCCCACAACGCGCCCGACCGCACGCCGGAGCCGGGCGCGTCCTTCGTCCAGGAACCCACGATTTGCGCGTCGGAGAACCAGATCTTCTTCCAGATGAATCGCACGTCCGTGCCCAACACCCGATTCCAGGCGCTGCCGACGCTTCGATCGGTGTACGCCATCCCGATCGTCGAGTTGGCGCCGAGATCGCGCCGTAGTCGCAGCAGATTCACGAGCGGATGGGGGGCGCCGGCTACTCCACCGTTGTCATCGACCGCCCCGATGTACGCGACGGCCAGCGGTCCGACCTTCCCCGTGAGTTTGGCTCCTGCGACGGGGTCGATGATGCGCCGGGTATAGATCAGCGCGTTCGGCGTGTCGAACTGCTCGAGACCCTCCAGAAAGAACGGCCGCTTTTCGGGAAAGAAGAGCGCAAAGCGCTGATTCACGGTGACCTGGCCGACATCGGCTTCTACCTGAGAGAAGTCGGGATTCACGGCTCCAGCCGCGCTCAGGTTTTGCGTGATCCCCCAACGCACGTTCACGCCGACTTGGGGATCGATGTTGGCGTAGCGATAGGTGGTCGGCGAAGCCGGCGCCCCTTCGAGCCGCGACGTGAACTCGGGACTCACGTCCATGACCAGACCGCGGCGCAGGCCGGTCAGCGACTTCAAGGTCCCCGATTGGATGAGGAAGCTGGCGCTGGCGCGGACGACAGGCGTCCAGGTGTCTTCGTAGCCCGAGTGCTGCGTCGTGCGGATGAACTGAATGCCCCAGTCCTGCGTGGCGCCGCTCTGATACCGAAGACTCTTGAACGGAATCCTCACCTCCACCTCATACCCCGACGGCGTGACGCGTCCCTGCGACTGGTAGACGTAGTCGGGGTTGAGATCCACCACGCCATCGAATCGGAACCCGGCGTTTTGCCCGCCCGCCGCACCTGCGAGACCCTCGCTCCGCACGCCGTCTTCCTGCGCACCGAACGGGTTGACGGCGAAGAGGAGCGCGCGACGCCGATCGTTGAAGGTGTCGAGGAGGATCTGGATCTTGTCGTCGGCGTCGATGTTGTCGCGGTCCGCCAGCGTCGCACGCACGACGTTGCCATGCGCCTCGTAGGCGCGGATCCCGAAGTAGATCGCATCGGGCGCGTAGAAGACGAAGACCTCGGTCGAATCCTCCGCGGGCCGGCTATCGACGGGGCGGTACTGCGTGAATCCCTTGAGGAGCGCCGCCCGCCGCCAGACTGGCTCGTCGAGCACGCCGTCCAGACGCACCGCCGCGTCCTCGATGCGTGGAAGGTGCACTGCGATGTGACGCAGGCGAGCGTCGTACACTGACTGCGGTGCGCCTGAGGACTGTAAGAGAAGGAGAAGGACGGAAAGCATGGGGAGAAGATAATTGCGGATTTGTTAGAAAGTACGAACCTGCCGACTACGAATCGTCAGCTGGTCATGCCAATCCGCAATCCGAATTCCGGAATCTATTCGTACCGCAGAGCCACGATCGGATCCAGCGACGCCGCCCGCCGCGCCGGCCAGATGCCGAAGAACAGTCCCACGATTGCGCTGAAGATGAACGCCGTCAGGATGGCGAAGACATTGATCGACGTATTCCAGTGCGCGATCTTGGACAATCCCACCGCGCCCAGCACGCCGAACAGCACCCCGATCAGCCCGCCGACCATACAGAGCACCAGCGCTTCGACCAGGAACTGGAACAGGATGTTGAACTTCGTCGCGCCAAGGGCCTTCCGGACCCCGATCTCACGCGTTCGCTCGGTCACCGACACGAGCATGATGTTCATGATTCCGATGCCGCCGACGAGCAAGCTCACCGCGGCGATGCCGGCGAGCAGGTACGTGAACGTCTCGGTCGTCTGCTGGAATGTCGCGAGAATATCCGACTGGTTCCGAATCTGGAAATCGTTCTCGCCGCCCGGCCGGATCTTGTGCTCGCGCCGCAACACCCGCTCGATCTCGATCATGGCCAACGTCATTTGTGGCACGCTCGCCGCATCGACCGTGATGGACCGCAGCCGGTCCGTCCCCATGATGCGGTAACGGGCCGTCTGCAGCGGAATGAGGATCTGCTCGTCGGGATTGCCGAATCCGCCCGCCGACCCCTTGGCCGACAGGACGCCGATGATCTCGAAAGGAATCCCGCGAATCTGGATTTCCTGGCCGATCATCGCGGTGGGGTTCGCGTTGAACATGTCGGGAATGGCCGAGCCGAGCACCGCGTAGCGGCGCCGTCCTTCGTCCTCCCCGGCCGTGAACATCCGGCCCGCGGTGAACGTGTAGTTCTTCACGATGGGATAATTGGGGGTGGTGCCGACGATGCTCACGTTGCCGTTTTGCCCGGGGCGCTTGATCTGGAGGTTTCGGGTCAGCTCCGGCACGACGCCTTTGACGTACCGGGCGTCGCGTGCCAACGCAGCCGCGTCGTCCACGGTCACGCTCACCCGCTGGTCGAACATGATCGCGATGCCGCCGCGGAACGACTGGCCGGGATAGATCGAGAGCAGCGTCGGGCCGAGGGCTGCGATGCGGGCCTGCACGGCCTTCTGGGCGCCGGTCCCCAACGCGACCATCGTGATTACCGCGCCGACGCCGATGATGATGCCCAGCATCGTCAGGAACGACCGCAGCTTGTTGGCGCGGATCGCCTGGAGCGCGACCTGGAAGATTTCGCCGAGGAGCATCCTAGGGCCTCGTCGTCGTCTGCGGCCGCTGCTGCGTGGTCGGCTGCTGCTGCTGGACACCAGGCAAGCCGCCGCCCGTCACCTGGCGCATGCGCTGCTGCATGTCGCGCTGCGCGTTGAGCAGCGATGCGCTGGGCAGCACGAGCACGGTATCCTGCTCCGTCAGGCCGCTCACGACCTCGATGTAGTCGAGATCGGTGAGCCCCGTACGGACCTGCACCGGCGTCGGCTTCCCCTTCCTCAGGACGAAGACGATGTAGCTCGACGGCTCGCCGGTGTTGCGGCGGAAGCCGCCGCCGCCCGCACCACCGCCGCCACCCCCCCCGCCCGCGCGCATCATCATCTGGCGCATGGCTGCCATCGCCGTCTGCTCGGCCGGCGTCAGCTCCTGGCCCGACATGCGCTTCTGGAACGCGGACCGGACTACCGCTTCGGTCACCCCGGGCGGCAGCTGAATCGTCCGGCCATCGGGGGTCGTCATCGTGTTACCACCGGCCGCTGGCGCAGTCGAATCGCGTTTGGCCGTGGTATCGCGCCGCGCCGTGCCGCCACCCAGCGACGCACTGTCACGGTTGATTGGCGTTTGCGGCTGCTGGCCCGCGGCCGCGAGCTGCTGCTGCACGTCGTTCGGATCGAGCCCCAGCACCTGCGCCGCCGACGCGACGTCGCGCTGCGTCCGCAGCGCCGCGTTCGGCACCGCGAGCACGTTGTCCCGGCGCCCGACGTGAATCTCGACCTCGGTGTTCATGCCGGGCTTGAGCAGATGATTCGGATTGGGAATCCGCACCAGCACGTTGAACATCGTGACGTTCTGCTGGACCGTGGCCTGGGGCTCGATCTTCAGGACACTGCCCTCGAACGGGCGATTGGGATACGCGTCCACGGTGATGGTCGACAGGAGGCCCGGCGACACCTTGCCGATATCCGTCTCATCGACGAGCGCGCGGATCTGTACCGTGTCGAGGTTCGCCATCTTGAACAGCACCGTGCCGCCGCCCACGTCCGTCGTCGGCGATGAGATCACGGTACCCAGCTCGACGTTTTTCGTGATAATGGTGCCCGCCAGCGGCGCCCGGAGCTTCGTGTCGTTCATGCGGTCCCGCGCGTTCTCCAGATCCGACTGCGCGCGGATCACCGCCGCGTTGGCATTTGCGTAATCCAGCTTGGCGCCGTCGTACTCGGTCTGCGTGATGGCCTGGGCCTTGAAGAGTGTATCGGACCGGGCGATCTGCGACTTGGCATTGCTGAGCTGTGCCTGCGCGACCTGCAGGTTCGCCTGTGCCTGCGCCAAGCTATTGCGCGGGATGCGCGGGTCGATCGACGCGAGCAGCTGATCTTGCTTCACGTCGTCGCCCGTCTGGACGTTCATCCCGATGATCTCGCCCGACGCCTTGGACTTCACGTCGACGGTCAGCACGGGCTCGATGGCCCCGGATGCCGACGCCGACACCACCAGGTTGCGGCGTTCCACCGGAACGGCTTCGTACGATTGCGTGGCCTGCGTCTTTTTGCAGCCGGCCAGGCCGGCGAGCAGCAACGCCGCCGCCCCCGCCGCCCCCGCCGCCGCGTTTCCCCAACGTTTTGTGTTCACGTCTGACCTTCCATCCTCTCATCGCGCGAAACCTTGCCGTCGAGCAAGTGAATCTGGCGGTGCGCGTGCGCCGCAATGTCGTGTTCGTGCGTCACCAGCACGATGGTCTGGCCCGAGTCGTGGAGCTCGTGAAACAGCGCCATGATCTCGTTGCCCGTCGCCGAGTCGAGGTTTCCCGTCGGCTCGTCGGCGAGCAGAATGCTCGGCGAATTCACCAGCGCGCGTGCGATCGCGACGCGCTGGCGCTGCCCACCGGACAGCTCGTTGGGCCGGTGATCCATACGGTCACCCAGGCCCACCTGTTGAAGGGAGCGGGCGGCGCGCTCGCGGCGCTCCTTGGATCCCATGCCGGCGTAAATGAGCGGCAGCTCGACGTTGTGCAGTGCGTCCGCGCGCGGCAGCAGATTGAACGTCTGGAACACGAACCCGATTTCCTTGTTGCGGATCCGCGCCAGCTCGTCGTCGCTGAGGTCGCTCACCTTCTGCCCATTGAGCCAGTACTCTCCGGCGGTCGGTGTGTCGAGGCAGCCGATCAGATTCATGAGCGTCGACTTGCCCGATCCCGACGGTCCCATGCACGCGACGAACTCGTTCTTCTTGATCTTGATATCGACGCCGCGCAGCGCGTGCACGACTTCGGCGCCCATGTGATACTCGCGCGTCAGGTGATGCGTCAGGATGACCGTATCGGGCGTCGGCGTGTCGCCGGTGCGGAACAGCATCGCCTCTGTAGACGTCATAGCGTCCTTCCCAGCACCGCTTCGACCTGCGCGCGGGCGATCAGGTAGTTGAACCGCGTCTGCACGACGTTGACTTCCGCCTGCGTCAAAGCGGCCTGCGACGTCAGGAGATCGAGGATCGTCGCGGCGCCGACACGATAGCGCTCGTTCTGCACGCGCAAGTCTTCGGTCGCCGCGGCGAGATTGTCGCGCGCGATGTTGATCTGCTCGACGGCCGTGGACAGCGCCGCGAGCTCCTGTGTAATGAGCGCGTTGACTTGGCGCCTCGTATCAGCGGCCCGCGCCTCGGCGACGTCGCGATTGACGGAGGCCGAGACCTGGTTGGCTTCGCGCGTGAACCCGTTGAAGAGCGTCCACGACACGCCAAACCGCCACGAGAACGTTTCGGGATAGCCATTGAATAATGGGAAGCTCGGCGAGCCTATGCCCTGCCGGTTGTTGCTGTAGCTCACCGTCAACGACGGCCAGTATTGCGAGCGCGCGCTCCACACCTGCGCGCGCGCCGCGCGCGCCTGCGATTCCGCCTGCTGGACCGCGGGCGCGCTCTCGAGCGCCGTGTGCCGCAGGTCCGCCGTGTCCGGGACGGCCGGTAGCGCCGTGTCCGGGATGGCGCGTACCAATGCGTCGACGCCGATCTGGCGACCGAGATTCGCCTGGGCTGTCGCGAGATTCGCCTGCGCCTGGAGCAACACAATGCGGGCATTGCCGTAGTCGACCGTGGAGCGGAGAGAGTCCGAGCGCGTCGCTGAGCCGGCATGCAGCTTTTCGACCGAGATCTGCAGCTGTTGTTTCGCCCGGCGTACCTGCGATTCGGCAACGCGGACCAGCTCTTCCGTCGCCAACGCATTATAGAAGATCTGTTTCGTCGCGAGCGTCACCTGGAACCGTTGGTTGACGATACCGGCCCCCGCCGCATCGCTGTTCGCTGACGCCGCTTTCAGGTTGGCGAAGCGGCGGAATCCGTCGAACAGCTCGAGGCTCGCGTTGAGGCTGCCGGTATACGAATACTCCGGCGGGACCGGCTGTCCGGTCGTCGGATCGATGCGCCCGACGTTGCTGCGCGCCGCGGAGACGCCCGTCGAGAGCGTCGGAAGAAAGGCGCCGAACGCTGAGCGGCTGGATGCACCGGCGGTGCGCTGATCGCCGCGCGCCTGGACCATCGCCGGCTGCACATCCAACGAACGCCGCACCGCTTCTTGCAGCGTGACTTCCACCTGCTGCGCCGCGGCAGGCGCGGCGAGCAGCATGCCAAGAAGAGCCACCAAACTCTGCCGCATTAGTGCCCTCCTACTTTCGCTTTGGTGGAGTCTTCCCGCTCCCTACGGTGATGCTCTGCCTGGTCGATCAGTTGCTGGTGACGAGTCCGCTGCTCCGGCGTAAGCTGGGCGTCGATCTCGGCACGCATGCGTGTCTTGATGGAGTCGAACCGCGGCCGGACCCGGGCCCACAGGGAATCGGTCTCGGGACGGTGACGCGCGAAGATCGCGCGGACAGAGTCCCGCTGCGCGGCGCTGAGGTCCAGCTCCCGGCTCAGGTAGGCGACCATGGCATCGGGCCCGCGCCGGGGGCCTCGCTCGTCGCGTTCCACGGCCTCGCGGCCGCCCCATCCGGCAAGTCCGCCCGCCACGAACACAGCGGCCAGGAGGCCGACAGCGGCGAGTTTCGATCTATTCAGCATGGCTGCTCTTTCTCTCTTAGCGTTGGTCAACCAGCGACGTAAACACGACGCTGGCGTCCGGTGGATCCTGCGCCGTCACCAATGCGGCGAGGCCAGGTCCTTCGAGCGGTGCCATCGCGGCATCGATCGAGGCCGGCGCCGGCGTCAACACGGTTCGTCCGAGCAGGAATCCGGCGATCAGGGCAGCGGCTGCGGCAGCGATGCCCGGGCGGAACCACGACGCCAGCACGTCGAGCGTCGGGATCGTAGCACGGTCCAACGCCCGCTCGTACTGCGCCATGATCCGAACGACGAACGCCTTCTGATCGTCCTTTGGCTCGAGCGCGGCGCGCAACGCCGCGCCCAGCTCGGGATCCGGGCGATGATCGAACGCCTGCGAGTCTTTCATGGTGCCTGCTCCTTCCAGTCTGCCAGCAGCGTGCGTAGACGGCGACGCGCGTGAAACACTTCCGATCGCACGGTTCCTTCCGGGATTCCCAGAATCCCGGCGATTTCGGCGTGCGAGTAACCTTCGACATCGAACAAGACGACTGCGGTCCGGCGGCGCTCCGACAACTCGCCGAGCGCGGTTCGCAAACGCGCACCCAGCTCGCTACGAATCGCCGCCGTGTCAGGTCGCGGACCTCCGCCCACCAGCGCAGGGTCGAGGGGCTCGGCCTGCCGGACGTTGCGGCGCCGCCGCCGGTCCGTGGCAGCGTTGGCAACGATGCGCATCAACCAGGGGCCGAAAGGGCGGCGTGTATCGTACTGCGCGAGCTTTACCAGGGCGGAGAGAAACCCGTCCTGCGCGGCGTCATCAGCATCGTCCGGATCACCCAACACCGCCCGGGCGACCCGCCGCGCCTGTGCTGCGTAGCGCTCCACGAGTATCCCGAATGCGTCGCGCTCGCCCGCTAACGTCTTAGCAACTAAGCCCTTGTCCTCTTCGCTGCTTCCCATACGCGCAGCGCCGGTTGGAGGTTGAAGCCCCCCTCCCCCGGGCCCCCCAGCTCCCCCTGAGGTGCCCCCTCCCCCGTCCCGCTCAGCGAACATCGCTCTCACGGCGGCGCCGCCGCCGGGCGTCGGCGTAGCTGGCGAGCACGAGAGACGCCGCGAGCGCAAAGACAGCTAAAACGGCGCTGGTGGTGAGCGGGAAGAGGACGAGCAGCACGCCCACGACGAAAAAGAACGCCGCCGCGGTGCCGGCCAGCATCCGGCGTGCTCCTCCGGCGGCCTGCATGAGTGCGACCGCCGCCGCCGCCTGGCGTTCTCGGAGTGAGCGCTTGTGCGGCGGCGCGGGGAGTGGCGGGTCTGGCGCCAGGGATGGATTCACCGCGGCGGTATCCACGAGCCGAGGCGGCAACGGCAGAGAGCGCCGCGCCATCAGCACGATCTCACGGCTCTGTGCCATGTCGTGCAAGAACTGTGTCGCGAGTGTAGCGGTCAGGCCATCCTGCTCGGTGACGAGATCGAGCTCGTAATTGCCGAGCAGGCTGGAGACATTGAGGTTGCTCGATCCCACACGCGCCCACTCGTGGTCGGCGACGAGTGTTTTGGCGTGCAGCATCGGCCCGCGGTACTCGAAGATGCGAGCACCGGCGTGGAGCAGTTCTCGATAGCCGCCGCGCGTGAAGATGCGGATGATCGGAACGTCGGAGGTGCCAGGAAGCAGCAGGCGCACGTCCACGCCGCTGCGGGCCGCGTCCACGAGGCTCGCGTACAGCGGCGGCGGCGCGACGAGATACGCGTCGGTAATCCAGAGCCGCTCGGTGACTGCCGCCGCGAGTAGCTGCACAGCCCGGTAGATCCGCGACTGGCCCGGCAGGCCTTCCACGACGCGCACGGCCGAGGGGCCGCACTCTTCCGGCGTCGGAGCCGTCTCGTCGTCGGGAAGCGCGCGGCCGGCGCGCGCCCACATCCGCGCGAACGCCGAGTCGAGGGCCGCCGCGGCCGGTCCGCAGACGACGACCATCGTGTCGCGCCAGCACGCCCGCCCACGGCTCACGTCGCCGGCCCACTCGTCGCCGATGCAGAGACCGCCCGTTATCGCTTGTTCGCCGTCCACGACCAGCAGCTTGCGGTGGTCGCGAATGAATGCCTCGATCGGGCCACTTGTCCAGATTGGACGGAACGGGCGGACGTCCACTCCGTAGCTCCGCAGCTCGCGCCAATAGGCACTGCTGGTGCTGCGGCAGCCGAACGCATCGTACAGGACGCGCACGCGCACGCCGGCGCGGGCCCGCTCCGCCCATGCGGTGGCGAAGCGGCTGCCGGTGTGGTCGTCGTGAATGATGTAGTTCTCGAAATGGACGGTGCGCTGTGCGCCCGCGATCATCTCGAGCATCGTATCGAGAGAGTCGCTGCTGATCGCGATGTGGCGGACGATGTTGCCGGAAATCGGCCGTGCGCCCGTCGCCCTATCCAACGCGCGCGAAAACGGATTCACCCTCCGAGGCCTAGCGAGGGCTCCACCGGGCGGAGCGCCTGAATGCAGAATGCGATGTGCTCATCGAGCGGCACGCCCAGCTCCTCGGCACCCTGGCGCACCTCATCGCGGTTCACCCCGCGCGCGAATGCCTTGTCCTTGAGCTTCTTCTTGACCGACGAGACCTCGAGGTCAGCGAAGCTCTTGGATGGTCGGACGAGCGCGCACGCGACCAGGAATCCACACAACTCGTCGACCGCAAAGAGTGTCGTCGCCATGGGGGTGTCGCGCGGTACGCCGGAGTAGGTCGCGTGTCCCAACACCGCCCGGAGCAGCGGCTCGGCGACTCCCTTGGAGCGCAGCAGATTGACGCCCCAGGCGGGATGACCGTCGGTGGCCGAGTGCTCGGCATTGGGGAATTTCTCGTAGTCGAAGTCGTGGAGGAGGCCGACAACACCCCACGGCTCGGGATCCTCGCCGAATTTGGCGGCATAGGCCCGCATCGCGGCCTCGACCGCGAGCATGTGCTGGCGCAGCGAGGGCGATTGCGTGTGCTCGTGCATGAGGGAAAGGGCTTCGGCTCTGTTCACTTGATGTTCACTCCCCACCGTTCACTCCACAACGCGAGCATGAGCTGCGGCCACAACCTCCGCGCGTGATTCCGGCGACCGGTCCGGTGCTCCGCCAGGAGCGGCGTGTCGAGCAAGCGGTCAGCCAGGGGAGCAAGTCCGGTATTCAGCCAGCGGGCGACGGGCACGGACAGGCCGCGTTTCCGGCGATTGATGACCGCGTCCGGCACCAGCCCGCGCGCTGCTTCCTTTAATATCGCCTTGGTGGTGAGGCCCCGCACCTTGAACCGCGAGGGGCCGGGCAGCACCAACTCCATCACCTCGCGGTCGAGGAACGGCGCCCGGGCCTCGACCGAGGCCAGCATCGTGGCGCGATCGACTTTGACCAGCAGATCGTCAGGCAGATAGGTCAGAAAATCGAACCACATCACGCGATTCAGCGAATCCTCGTGTGGGAAGCCGTCCAGTGTGCCGGCGAGCTCGGCAACCACACCGTCTTCGATCGCCATCGCACCGAGCCAGGTGAGGTGCCGTTCCAGCCACGGTTGCTCGCCGGCTGCCAGGAACTGTTTGAGCATGTACTCGAGCGTCATCTTGCCCGTCGTCGACGGCCACCGATCCACCGCCCAGCGTGCGGCGCGCCGCAGGGAGGCTGGGACCCGCTGCCAGTGCTCCGCAAACTTGTGGCCCAGGTAGGTGGGATAGCCGCCGAACAGCTCGTCGGCGCCTTCGCCAGACAGGACGACTTTCACGTCCTCGCGGGCGGCTTCCGCCAGCAGGAACGTGGGAAGCACCGCGGGGTCGCCCAGCGGCTCGGCGAGTGAGTGCGACACCAGATCGAGCGCGCGGCCGAGCGATTCATCGTCCGCCGTGACGACGTGATGGACGCTGGCGATTGCATGCGTCACCGCTTCCGCGTACGCGCTCTCGTCGTACCCGCTCTCCGTGAACCGTACTGCATAGGTGTGAATCCGCTCGCCCGGGATGCCGCGGGCCGCGGCGGCGACGAGGAGCGACGAATCGAGCCCGCCGCTCGTGAAGATGCCGAGCGGAACGTCGGACATCAGCTCGCGCTTCACCGCGCGCAGCAGCGTGTCACGCAGTGTGGTGGTGTCGCGAAGTGATAACGTCGACTGGCGGCTGGCTGCCTCCGCGGCACTCCAGAATGGGCGAGTCTCGATTCGCTCGCCTTCGGCGATGAGCAGCGACGCGGGCGGCAACTTGTGGATGCCGTCGAACATCGTGTAGGGCGCCGGGACATAGCCCAACGCATGGTACAGCGACAGCGCCTTGCGATGCAGCCGGCGGGGCTGGTCAGGAAACTCGAGCAGCGCCTGGATCTCGGATGCGAATCGCAGCTCGCCATCCACTTCGGTCCAGAACATCGGCTTCTCGCCCGCGCGATCGCGTGCGAGCACGAGCCGGCGCCGCGTCTCATCCCAGATCGCGAGTCCGAACATCCC
>Ga0137397_10002235_pt1 | contig 13567 bp, 8 predicted proteins | sample czorhiz116metaG_FD_106658 | JGI IMG/M metagenome (GOLD analysis project Ga0137397, IMG submission 106658) | Vadose zone soil microbial communities from Angelo Coast Range Reserve, California, USA - czorhiz1.16 metaG | ecosystem: Environmental > Terrestrial > Soil > Vadose zone | place: USA... | reverse complement strand
CTGCCCTCTTCCGGGCCGATCAATATCAATTTGGGCCTTGCTTCTGGAAAGAACGGCGTTGCGCGACCTGTCGAGCCGTACACGGTGCCGGCCCGGCGTTATGCCGCGCAGTTTGTACGATCTTCCCTTAGCTAGCGGCGCAAAATCTTTCGAATGCTTGTAAGTGCCCGCTCGATATACATGGAAGTACTCGTTATCTTCGACACTGGGAATCAGCAACTGCACATCCGTTGCAGGATTACGAGGATCGATCACAATTCCCATAAGACCATGCAGAAGTACGTTTAATTTTGTAACCGCCGGCGTAATTGTCTGAGCTGCTGCGGGCGCAGCGGAAAACGATAACTTTTGCAGTGCCACCACAATGGGCAGGGCGGCAATTCCCTTCAGAATCGTGCGACGCTTGAAATCAACCATTCGATTACACTCCCTATTTGTCGGGTAGGATTCTCATCCTCTTCCAATGACACTGAAGGCCGCCCAGTAGTAGGGGTGCGAGTAGTGCGAATCCCGCTGCAACTGGTCTTCTGCCTTCCGCAATGCGGCTGCCGGCGACTGCCCGGAAAACAGGGCTGTATAAAACGAATCCATGAGAGCAGAGGTTGAGGCTGAATCAACATCCCAGTGACTGGCCACGACCCGCGGAACGCCGGCACGCAGAAAGCCGCGCGCCAAGCTGCCCGAGTCCGATAGACCGCCATCATGTCCGCGCATCGTCGAGCATGCTGAAAGCACTACAAGTTTGATCGTGTTCAACCGCAACGACGCCAACCGGTCTGTATTCAAAACTTTGTTCTCTTCCTTACCTTCCGCGTTCTGGCCGCTCGCTAGCAGCAATCCGGTCGAGCCTGGCCCGACCACTGTATGGCCTGCAAAGTGGACGACGGCAACTTTCGCAAGATCATCCATGACCACGGCCATCGTCGCATCGTTACCAGTCACCAGGGTCCTTGAGGAAAAGTGTCTGGCCACGGCTTCCGCTTCGCGGCGTGCGTTGCGCAGAGGTGCCAGAGATTTCGCGTAACTGCCTGAAAGCGAGGGTGCGCCAACCACAAGTGCCATATCGGAATCGGAGAATTTGTCGTTTGCGCTGCGCAATCGAAGCAGATACTCCAGCCCGGGAGAATAGGAAAGATTGATACTTAGGCCAAGATAGTCCCCATCCGGAGTAACCAAAGCCTGAAAAGGCACGCTGCCTGCAATCCGATCAGGCTCGATAATTACTGTCCGTCCCTCGAAGTGACGTTTCACCGGCGCGACGAGCCAGTCATAAAGCCGGCGGCCATCACGGCGCAGTGCCGCCAGATCCGATCTGGGGTCGGCGCATTCCTCGCTGAACCGTCTGGCCAATTCTTCCAGCGCTTTGTTGGTTACCGGCAACCGCTCGAAATGTATGCCCTGATCGTCATAGACCCAGGCAACGGGCCCCTGCGGAAGATCGGCATAAGCAACCACTACAACTCCACTGAGATCAGACAGGTTTTGCCGGACTTCTCCGCTGGGCGGCCGCGGCGACCATTGCTCGGTTAGCTTTGCGAAATCTACCCCGGCCAGCGACTGCGTACCACCTGTGTACTGATCCTGGGTATGTGTCGAACGCAGGGCCGAAGCTCGAAACCACTCCCACATCTCGAGTCCTTCTTCCATTGCACCCGACCGCAGTTTGAAATCGACCAGTTGCCGGTATACGTCACCCGCCTGCTGGTTCCATGTGACCCGATCCAGGTCGCCATTCAAGAGCCGCAGCTTCCACTCTGCGATCGCTATCGCCGCCAGCAGGTATTTCTCCTCTTCCCGGCTATTGCCATTCTGCGCATGGAGGCTGGCCATCGCCTCATAAAACGCCATCGCGATGAAATGGCTCTTTGAGTTCTGAAGCCTGGGTCTCACCGATTCAAGCTCTCGCAAGGCGACTTCTGTCTCTCCCCGCCTCGAGCGCAGCTTTGCCAGAGCTATCTGGGTTTCAGTCTGCAAAGTCAGCATGGAACTATCTTCTTGGACAAGGATGATGAACATCTGACTTGCTTTTGAAAACTCTGCCTCTGCCTCCGCATCATTTCCCGCAGCCATTTCATACTGCGCCAACCGCTGGTGAGCGATGGCTTCAGCAGGTCGATTGGAGGTCGCGGAAATAGCACCGAGCGCCTCTCTCGCCAGTCCGGCAGCTAAATGCCACTGCTCGTTGTACTCTGCGGGATAACCCATGTCGGAATAAAACTGAAAGGCCCGCACCACAGGAAACGATCCGGACCAGAATTTCTTCAGACCCGCGTAGTCGGCAGCCCACGCGCGTACCCCATTCCTCTTTGCGGTTTCGAGCGTCGCATCAATTCCAATCGCCCGAAGGTAGAGTATCTGGTATGCCGCGGCTGTGGTGGCATCTAAAGCGCTGCGGATGACATCGTCCGCCTTGCCGACGTCACCTATCATGCTTAAACAGATTGCTTTTTCGATCAAAAACTGCCCTTCGATCCAGCGGTATCGATGCAGATCGTAATTTTGTGATAGCGCCACAGACCTTGCCAGACATTGATCGCCCTGAAGCGAGCGGTGCCATCCGTAAATCTCTTCCATCCAAGCGCGAATCTCGCCCGCACGATTGCCGCTTCTTTGGAAAAAAATCTCCGCGCGACGCGCTTGCTGAATTCCCATCCCCGAATTGCCCGCCTGATTGGCAACCCAAGCCTTCGCGAGCAAGCTCACACCCAGGGACAAATCCTGCTGCTGCCCTGCCAATATATCGGCGATCCAGCGGTCGCCATGTCGCGATTCAAGGATTCCGGCCAAAACGCCAACCGCCACCCTAAATGGCAGTCTTTCCTTCTCCTTCCCAGATTCTAGCGGGAATGCGCCAGGGAGCCACTGCGTTACCGCCAATTCCAGGTATTCTTCCGCACGGATGTCCAGAGCGTCTACCATGCCGGGGTCGTGCTCCTTTTCGGCAATTTGGGAGGCTGTCATCAGCGGTGGTAGCGCAGTATGCTCTTTCAGAGTTTTTTGCAGTTCTGCGAGTCGTTGCTTCGCCTCCTCATTCCATTTTGGGTCGTGGTCTACACTTAGATAGAGTTTCCAGTCACTAACAGCCGCGCCATAAGCATACAAACGCTCGTATGCCAGCGCCCGATTGAAGAGCGCAACTGGGTCGTTTGCGGACTTCTGCAACACCTCTCCGAGAACTTCTATTGCCGCTCCGTAGTCCTCCGGTCGATTCTCCCTGTCGCCGCGCTCGGTGTAGGCGGTCGCCAAGTCGATCATTACCGCAATCGAATCCGGATTGGCTTCTTTCGCCCGCTTCAGAGTTTCGAGCGCTGATGGGTAGTTCCCTTCCAGAAGTTCGGCCCTTCCTTCGGCCCGCAACCAGACGGGATCGTGACTATGATCATTCTGTTGGTCTGCAAGCTTCGATATCGCTTTCGATAGTGCCGCAGAACGGAAGACGTGCGAGCCGCCCGCACCCCTTTCTTCGCGCATGGGACCATAGGCTGCTCCGGGGATGCGCATCTCCAGTGTTCTGTGTTCCGTATAGGCACGCGCCAACAATTGTTCGACAGTCGGCTCGTGGAACGCCGTCCAACCCCACCAACTCGCCATCATCATCAGCGCAGTGGCGGCTGTCGCCCAAGCCCCCTGCGGCCACGGCGAGAATCTTCGTCCGAAAGCGCTTCCTTTTTTCGACGGAGCGGTCTCTACAGATGGTTTCGGCCCCGGAGAGACGGTCCCACCAGCCGCGATCTTCCTGACCAGTTCCTCCTGCCACTCCGGCTTGGCGCTTTCCAGCGTTTTCACTCGTGCTTCCTCTTCCGGCGTAAACTCCATCGCCAGATCTTCGATCGCGATCTTCAGCAGCGGCCCGCAATATCTGCACCTCACCGAATGGCCCAGCAGAGACGGGACCTCTGACTGCGGAAGCAAACCCGCAGCCAGGTTCAACCAAACCTTTTCAGCAGGACACTCCGAAGTTCTCTCCGCGTCCCCGGAAGACGACTTCTCGGGCGGCTCCACGCCCAACAGTCGAAAACGGCAATCATCTCAGGATTCCAAGTGGCGCATAGCGTCCTCCAGCGCGCCCGCCGCTCCTTCGGCGTCCGCGCCTGTCAATTGCTCCATCTCCTGGATGCTGAGGTGCTCGTTGATGCCCCTCACTGGCTTTCACCTCCCAATAACGGCTCTTTGCCTGAAAACCCTTTTTGCTTTTCTTTTTCTTTAAGTTTTCGCGGAGTAATCCCCAGTTCTTGCCGAATCAGCCCCGCCAAACGGAAAAGGGCGCTCTCCACGCCTTTTACCTCCAGACCGATCCCCGGGATTTTCGCAATGGCTTTCGCGCTAAACCCCTGCCAGAAATAGAGTTCGAAGATCAGAATGTCACGAACGGCGGTCTCGCCCTTCACACAGCGCCGAAGGCAGGCCTCAATCTGCTTCATCAGTATCGCCCGCTCGATCCGGACGGGACTCCCGTCGTGGGTTGAATCAACGGGGCACTGGATGCTGGTTATCTCTATCTGGGGGGCTTTGGGGCCGCGCTTCTTCGCAAATTGCGCCCGAAAATAGTCATTCACCAGGTTGATGGTGATTACCTTAATATAGGCATAGATCGCATCTTCCCGCTCTTCATGAAATTCCCGCAGGATGCGGCATTGATTGTCCAGGAGTTTGACGAGGGTATCCTGCACCAGATCGTCGATGAGAGAAGGCGACGGTCTGACCCATCGCTCGGCGGCGCGATAGACCGTCCCGGCAATCACAGGCTGAAATCGCCGGAAGAACTCCCCCCACGCCTCCGGATCCCGTGATTCGGCGCACGCGCTAATAAGTTCGCCCGCTTTCAAAGAGGCGCAGTCCATGGAGAGGTCGCGGCACAGATTCTACACTACGATGGACGATTAACTATCGGTTTTCGTTAGGGTTTAGCATCAAGGGTAATCCCTGGGGATATTCATTGTTATGACGCATATCGGCCCGATTTGGCCAGAAGCGGGTAGTGAGAAGCCTATCTCTGGGTTACGGGTTTCGGCCGCTGTAGGTAACATGGCACGACTTCAACTGAATTCCTGGCCGGAGCGATTTCGCCACCTTCCACGATCCTGCAAAGCGTTCCTCATTCTGCTGTCACTTCGGCAGCAGAATCCCCTTTTCATCTCGCGCTGGCGCATAATCCTGGATGGCAGGCGCTTTGGCGCCCGGTTACAGGTGTTCTTTGAAAACTGAAAAGACCAGATTTCTCGTCATGTTTCTCCTCATGGCTAGGGTGGAGCGAGGGGGGCCCCCACCCCCCGTCATTTACCCATCATTTATCCATCATTTTGCCCTCTCGGACTTCGCGCTTGGGGGTAACAGGGCATGGCTGCAGAGCTCGCGGAAAAATGACCGAACAACTGTAGAAGAGGGTGGCTTCAGCCTAAAGGCCTCATCCTTGGGCGGCTCGACGGCACGAATAAATTCGTGCCCAGTTACCTGCAGCGGCTGAGGCCTGTTTGTCGCGGAACGGACTCACGACTTACCTCACACCCTCCCGCCTACCAGTTACAATACTTCCGATGCCCCCGCGCCCCAGAGCAGTCAAAATCCTGCTGTCTGTATTCGTCCTTGCGCTGGCCGTTCCCTGCCTGCTCACCGCTGAGCCGGTGAAAAACCTCAAGCCTACCGGGTACGTCAACGACTTCGCCCAGATCTTCAACGTCACCACCACAAAGCAAATGAACTCCCTGTGCGAGGACATCGACCGCGACGCCAAGGCCCAAGTCGCCATCGTGGCCATCGAGACGCTCGATGGCGCGGACATTGAGAGCTATGCCGTTGACCTCTTTAAGCAGTGGGGCATCGGCGAGAAATCGTCGAACCGGGGCGTGCTGATTCTGCTGGCGGTGCAGGAAAGGCGCTATCGCGTGGAAGTGGGCTATGGGCTGGAGCCGATTCTGCCCGATGGCAAGGTCGGCGGTTTTGGACGCGAAGCCGTCCCGCTGCTGCAGCGGGGGGATTACAACGGGGCCATACAGCTTCTGACCTGGCGCATCGCTGAAACCATTGCCGGGGATGCGGGCGTTACCGTCCGGCCTGAATCGTTTCCCGACAAGGATGTCCTCAATACCGCGCCGCAGCCGGCCAGGCGGGCGCCGTCCTCGGGCCCGCTCCCCACCGGCCTGATCGTCGCCGTTGTTGTAGTGCTGTTGGTCATCCTGGGGATTGCCGGCGCGATCGGCGGATGGGGCGGCGTATTCAATGTTCTGTTCTTTATCCTGAATATCTTTTTTTCGGGCGGGGGCTCCCGCGGAAGCTCCGGCGGAGGCTTTGGCGGAGGCGGCGGGGGTGGATTTGGCGGCTTCGGCGGCGGAAGCTCGGGCGGAGGAGGAGCCAGCGGAAGCTGGTAAAGGCAAAAGCGTTAGCCGCGAATTTACGCGAATGAACGCGAATAAAGGCAAAAGATTTTAAATTTAAAATTTAAAATTTAAAATTTGAAATTTTAAATCTTTAAGAGAGGACCTTATGGTTCCGGAAAAGCTTCTTGAAGAATTCGTCGAACGAGCGAAGGCCGCGGCGGGCGCGAACCTGGTCAGCGTGGTGCTTTACGGGTCGGTGCTGTCGCCTGAGTATCATCCTGAGCATTCGGACCTTAACCTGCTCTGCATCGTCCGGGAGGCCTCCGCGCAGGCCCTGGATGCGCTGATCCCCACCACCGATTGGTGGACCGGCAGGAAGAATCCCATACCCCTCATCTTTGCCAAAGACGAGTTGCTGAACGGCACCGATATCTTTCCGATCGAACTGATCGACATGAAGGGGCGGCATCGCATCCTTTACGGGGAAAAATTCTTTGAGACCCTGGATATCCCCATGGAACTTCACCGGGTCCAGGTGGAACACGATCTCCGGACGAACCTTCTGCGGCTGCGCCAGCGCTATCTGGCGATCCGGGGGAAATCCGGCAAGGTGCTTGATCTCATGCTGGAGTCGGTTACCAGTTTTCTCACTTTGTTCCGCCATGCGGTCATCGCCATGGGGCAGACCGCACCCGCCTCGCGGCGCGATGCGGCGAAGATGCTGGGGGAGCAACTGGGCTTCGATGCCGCCGTCTTTTTGGAACTTATGGACGCACGCACCGGCAAGTCTTCGTCCCGTCCGGCGGATGTGCCGGGGGCGTTTGCGAAATATCTTCAGGGGATTGCGGCCGTCACCCATGCGGTGGATGCGCTCGGGCACTCCCGTTAGCGTAAGATTGAATTCGAACATCAGGAGAATACAGAGATGAAAACAATCATCGTAGTGGTGATTCTGATCGTGGTCCTGCTCGTGGGCTTCAGCAGCTACATCGGCTCCCGCAATCAGATGGTGACGAAAAACGAAGCGATAAAATCCGCATGGGCCCAGGTGGATAACGTACTGCAGCGTCGCGCCGACCTGATCCCCAACCTGGTCGAGACGGTCAAGGGCATCGCCACCCAGGAACAAGTGGTCTTCGGCGACATCGCCAAAGCGCGCTCCGCCCTGCTCAGCGCCTCGACCCCCGCGGGCAAGATCGCCGCCAACGGACAACTGGACGGCGCTCTGGGCCGCCTGCTGGCCATCTCCGAGAATTATCCGCAGCTCAAGTCCAACGAGAACTTTCTGCGCCTTCAGGATGAACTGGCGGGCTCCGAAAACCGCATCGCCAACGAACGCAAGCGTTACAACGACACCCTGCAGGATTACAACACGTATATCGGACTCTTCCCCAACAGCTTTTGGGCGGGCATGGCCGGCTTTCACCGGAATGAGGATTACTTCAAGGCCTCGGAAGGATCGCGTCAGGCGCCCAAGGTGGATTTCCAAAACGTAAGGCCGGCACCGCAGCCGACAAAATAAAGTCAAAAACAAAATCTTGAAACGCAGAGGTAGCGGAGGAAGCAGAGGATTTTTTGGGGTTGTAACGTGGAACCGAAATTACCGCGATTTGCTCGCAACGGCAATTCCCACCCCACGTTACAACCCCAAAATTCCTCTGCTACCTCTGCTGCCTCTGCGTTTTCGGGTTTGGGGTTCGATCTTTCTGATATCCTCATCGGTTCCGGAGGGACACGTTATGTTGGCTCGGTTCTGGCGTTGGTCGGCTTTGGCTTTTTCGGTCTTATTGCTTCCTTTTGTCTTCAGCGGCGTGTCCCGTGCGCAGACGCATGCCGCTCCTGCTCAGCCACAGCCTCTCGCCGGCGTCAGCCCCGATCTGTTTAAGTCTCTCCATTGGCGCGGCATCGGCCCCTATCGCGGAGGACGCACCAAATCCGCAGCGGGCGTCCCCAGCCAGCCCAATGTGTTCTATATCGGCGTGGTCAACGGCGGCGTATGGAAGTCCGACGACTACGGTACGACCTGGGTCCCGATCTTTGACGACCAGCCCACCGGCTCGATCGGCGCGGTGGCTGTCGCGCCTTCCGACCCTAACGTGATTTATGTAGGCAGCGGCGAGGGATTGCAACGGCCCGACCGTTCCGTGGGCGACGGCATTTATAAATCCATCGACGCGGGCAAAACGTGGACACATCTCGGCCTGCGCGACGGCCAGCAGATTCCGCAGATCGCCATCGATCCCCGCGATCACAACAAACTGCTGGTGGCGGTCGCGGGACATCCCTACGGCCCGAACACCGAGCGCGGCATCTTCCGTTCCAGCGATGGCGGTCAGACCTTCACGAAGGTCCTCTACAAAGACGAAAATATCGGGGGCGCGGATGTCCAGATCGATCCGACCAATCCCGATGTGGCCTACGCCACGCTGTGGGAAGCGCGGGAGGGCCCGTGGGAGAACGCCGCGTGGAACGGCACCGGCGGCGGAGTCTTTAAGTCCACCGACGGCGGCGCGACCTGGCAGCCCCTGACCAAAGGGCTTCCCGAGGGAATCGTCCAGGCCAACGTCACTATCTCGCGCAGCAACCCTAACCGGTTGTATTCCGCCGTGGCCACTAAGACGGCCGTGGCGCTCTACCGTTCCGATGACGCCGGGACCTCATGGTCGCAGACCACCAGCGACCCTCGTCCCGCGGGACGTATCGGCGGCGGCGACCTGCCCGTGCCGCGTGTCGATCCTAAAAACCCCGATGTCGTTTACGTGGTCAGCACCGTCACCTGGAAATCCAGCGACGGCGGACGCACCTGGACCGGCTTCCGGGGCGCGCCCGGCGGCGACGACTATCAGGGTATTTGGATCAATCCCGATAATCCGCAGATCATTCTCATCGTGAGCGACCAGGGCGCGATCGTCACCGTCAACGGGGGCAAGACCTGGAGTTCCTGGTACAACCAGCCCACCGCGCAGATGTACCACGTCAACGCCGACAACGCCTTCCCCTACCGCCTCTGCAGCGGACAGCAGGAGAGCGGCTCGGCCTGCATCTCAAGCCGTGGAAGCGACGGCGAGATAACGATTCGCGAGTGGCATCCGGTGGCGGCGGAAGAGTATGGCTACGTGGTACCCGACCCGCTCAACCCCGACATCATCTATGGCGGCAAGCTGACGCGTTACGACCGGCACACAGGCCTGGCGCAGAACATCCAGCCCAAACCGTTTCGCTCGCAGGAATTCAGAGAGCTGCGCACCCAGCCGATCGTGTTCTCTCCGGTGGACCCGCACATTCTTTATTTTGCCGCGAACAATCTGTGGAAGACCACCGACGGCGGAAGAAGCTGGCAGTCGATCTCGCCCGACCTCACCCGCAAGACCTTCGACCTGCCGGCCACCATCGGCAAGTACAGTGGCGAGACCACGGCCAAGGTGACGCAGCGCGGCGTGATCTATGCCGTAGCGCCTTCCCCGCTGGATATCAATCGCATCTGGATTGGCACCGACGACGGTCTCATGCACCTCACCACCGACGCCGGCAAGACCTGGAAGGAGATCACGCCCTCGGGAATGAAGCCCTTCCAGAAAGTTTCGATTCTCGAAGCCAGCCACTTCGACGCGCAGAGCGCCTATGCGGCGATCAATACGCTGCGTCTCGATGACATGCACCCGCACATTCTGCGTACACGCGACGCGGGCAAGACCTGGACCGAGATCGTCAACGGCATCCCCGCCGAACCCGTGGACGCCGTGCGCGAAGACCCCAAACGCCGTGGCCTGCTGTTCGCCTCCACCGAGCGCGCGGTTTACGTCTCCTTCGACGACGGAGACCACTGGCAATCGCTGCGCCTGAACATGCCCGCGACATCCGTGCGCGACATCATCATCAAAGACGACGACCTGGTCGCCGCCACCCACGGACGCGGCTTCTGGATCCTCGACAACATTACGCCGCTCCGCCAGTTCGACGGCAAAACCTCGGCGGCGCCGGCGGTGCTGTTCAAGCCGCAAACCGCCACGCGACTGCACTGGGACCTCAACACCGATACGCCCCTGCCGCCCGACTTCCCCGCCGGAGAAAATCCGCCGGAAGGCGCGATGATCGACTACTACCTGACCTCGGCGGCCAGCGGGCCGGTTACGCTTGAAATCCGCGATGGCGCGGGCAAGACAGTCAGTAAGTTCTCCAGCACCGACTCCGCGGAGCCGGTCGATCCCATGCTGGCGATTTCCACCTACTGGGTGCGTCCGGCGCAGACGCTTTCGGCCGCCGCCGGAATGCACCGCTTCCTCTGGAATATGCGTTACCCTCGGGTGCCCGGCGTTGAAGCCGAATATCCCATCGCCGCCATTCCCCACAACACCACGCCGCAGCCGGCCTCGCCGTGGGTGATGCCGGGAAGGTACACGGTCGTACTGACGGTCAGTGGCCAGACATACACGCAGCCGCTCGCGGTACGCATGGACCCCACGGTGAAAATTGCGCCGACCGCGTTGGCAAAACAATTCGAACTATCGCAGCGCATGTACAAGAGCCTGCTCACGCTCTCGCCCGCCGCCGAAGAAGCGGCAGCCATGGAAAAACAGATCGGCGAACTGAAAAAGCCGGCAAAAGAAGAAACGCTCGCGGCAGTCAACGCCTTCGAACAAAAACTTTCGGCCGTCATGGGCCGCAGGACGAGACGTCCGGGACCGCCCGAGGAAGCGCCATCGCTCGGCGGAATGAAGACCCGAATGCTGGCCCTGCTCACGATCCTGCAGGAAACCGACGACGCGCCCACAGCGCAGGCTGTAGCCGCCGTATCAGAATTGGAACAGGGAGTCGCCCCGCTGATGAAGCGCTGGGAGAGTATTAAGAAAGAAGATGTCCCGGCGCTGAACGCGCAGTTGCAGAAAGCGGCTTTGCCGGAATTGAAGTAGATTCGTAAAAAAAGCAACGGGGCACTAAAGTGCGCAGGGCCTGAAGGCCTGATATTTGGCGTCTCTCTGGCACGACTGAAGTCGTGCCCTGTTACCTGCAGAGGCTAAAGCCTGGTGCCCCGAAGAGCACTTTAACCTTCAACATTACCGATCAACATTACCGATCCATAAAATCTCCGGAGGCCCCCATGCCCGATCCCGACAACTCCACGCCAGTCCTCGACGAAGAGAGCCGCCGTTTCCTTAAGATCGTAAAAGACTCAGGCCGCCCCGAACTGTACCAGCTTCCCGTGGACGCAGCCCGCATCCAGTTCGCAAAAGGCCAGGCGGCCTTTCCTGTTAGCCTGCCGCCTGCTGACGTTGAAAACCGCACCATCTCCATTGGTGCCGGGAAGAATCTGCTCATCTACATTGTCCGCCCCGCAGGAAACAAAGACGTGCTTCCCGCAGTCATGTATTTTCACGGCGGCGGATGGGTGGTCGGCGACTTCTCCACGCATGAGCGCACGGTGCGCGAGATCGCCTGCGGAGCGCAGGCCGCCGTCATCTTTCCGGAATACAGCCGCGCGCCCGAAGCGCGCTTCCCTGTCGCCAATGAAGAGGCCTGGTCCGCGACCAAATGGGTGGCGGGGCACGGCCGTGAGATATCCGTCGATCCCGCGCGCATCGCCGTCGCCGGCGACAGCGCCGGAGCCAACATGGCCGCCATGGTTTCGATCATGTCCAAAGAACGCGGCGGCCCCAGGCTTTGCGGCCAGATACTGATTAACCCCTCCACCGGCGGAAGGCCCGATCTGCCTTCGAAGCGCCTCTTCGGGCAGGATTATTACCTGACGGAGAACACGTCGAACTGGTTCTGGAACCATTATGTGGGAGATGCATCGAAGGAAACTCAGGCGTCCGCCTGCCCGATGCAAGCCGGCCAGGACCAACTTACCGGATTGCCCGCGGCGCTGGTACTTACCGCCGAATGCGATCCACTGCGCGATGAAGGTGAAGCTTACGCCCGCAAGCTGACAGAAGCCGGAGTCAGAGTCGGCGCCACGCGCTGCCTCGGGGCACTCCACGGATTCACCGTAGGCAACGCCTTCGCACAGTCGCCGGCAGCGCGCATGGCCCTGGCGCAGATGTGTGGATTTCTGAAAGAAGTGTTTGGCAACGTGAATTGAACAAAAACATTTGCCGCAGATTCCGCAGATAACCGCAGATAAAAATCAAACCTGTTTCTTATCTGCGTTTATCTGCGAAATCTGCGGCAAAAGAATTTTTGCTTTTATCAGATCCCTTTCATCAACTTCATCCACCGATCCCACGCTTCCGCCCGCGCCTTCTTGTTGGCCACTGCGCGGTCATGCGCCTTCTTCGACTTCTCGTCGTCACCGGGCTTACCGATGGCCGCTTCGTTGGCCGGGTCTTCGCCGGCACGCATGAAGCCATGTCCCGCGCCGTCGTAGGTGACCGGTTCATATTTCTTACCGGCCTGTTTCATGCCCTCGATCGCGCCGGGAATCGTCTCGCCGATGCGACCGTCATCCCCGGCGTAGAAGCCGTATACCGGGGCGGTAATGCCACTGAAGTCCTTGGGAGGGCCGCCATAAAACACAAACGCCGCCGACAGGTCTTTGCGTTTGGTGGCGAAGTTGAACGATTGCGTTCCGCCCCAGCAGAAACCGGCGACCACGATTTTGCCATTCGAAGCGGGCAGCTTCTTTACATAATCGGCGGTGGCGTTCAGGTCGGCGACCACCACGTCCTGATCGAGTTTTGAGTTGGCTTCGCGCGCGGCGCCCTCGTTGGGAAAGTCGCTGGACTTACCTCCGTTGGGGCCGAAGCCGGAGAGCATGTCGGGAACGATGGCGATGTATCCCGCGGCGGCCAGCTGGTCGCCCATACTGCGAGCCCAGTCGCTGAGCCCGAAGATCTCATGGATCAGCACCACGGCCGTGGCTTTTCCTTTGGTCTCGGGATAGACCACAAACGCATGCACGGTACGGTTGTCGTGTTTGATCTGCACCCATTCCTGGTGCCGGGGCGATTTCTCCTGGGACTGGCGGGCCCAATCCTGGGCCGACGCGGACGAAACGCAGAACAACAGGGCTGCTGCAAAAATGAATATCGTTTTCATAAAAAAAGTTTATCAAAAAAGCAAAACCAGAAAGCCTGAAACACGGAGGGAACGGAGGAAAACCGGAGGAAGAATCTGAGGACTGCGGGGGTTGTAACGCTGACCTGACATTTTCGCACGTCTGCGGGATTATTCCCGATCCTGCGATATAACCCCTGAAAGCCTCAGATTCTACCTCCGGTTTTTCCTCCGTTCCCTCCGTGTTTCAGGCTTTCTGG
>Ga0137397_10002233_pt1 | contig 13570 bp, 10 predicted proteins | sample czorhiz116metaG_FD_106658 | JGI IMG/M metagenome (GOLD analysis project Ga0137397, IMG submission 106658) | Vadose zone soil microbial communities from Angelo Coast Range Reserve, California, USA - czorhiz1.16 metaG | ecosystem: Environmental > Terrestrial > Soil > Vadose zone | place: USA... | reverse complement strand
GGCGTAGACTCCATTCCGGCATGCCGCTTTCCGCGCACCTCAAGCAGCACGAGCCCTGGACCGACCTCCAGGTGATCGAGCGCGTCCTGGCGGGCGACACGCAGATGTTCGAGCTGATCATGCGCCGCCACAACGAGCGCATCTACCGGGCGGTGCGGGCGATCCTGAAGGACGAGAACGAGTCCGAGGACGCGATGCAGGCGGCCTACCTGCACGCCTTCGCCCACCTGCGCGAGTTCCAGGGCCGCTCGGCGTTCTCGACCTGGCTCACGCGGATCGCCATCCACGAAGCGCTGGCGCGCCGCAAGCGTCTGTTGCGGCCGGCGGCGGACGTGAAGGAGCCGGAGCTGGCCGCCGCGACGCGGTCCCCGGAAGAAGGAGCGACGGACGTGGAAACGAGGAGACTGCTCGCCAACGCCATCGATGCGCTGCCGGAGCACTTCCGCGTGGTGTTCGTCCTTCGTCAGGTACAGGAGTTATCGATCAACGAGACCGCGGAGTGCCTGGACATGGAGCCGGCCACCGTCAAGACGCGGCTCCACCGGGCGCGAGCCTTGCTCCGGCGCACCTTGATGGCGCAGCTCGATCCGACCGCCCGCGCCACGCTGCCGTTCGAGGCGCCGCGCTGCGACCGCGTGGTCTCGGGCGTGCTCTCCCGGATCTCCGGGAACCTTTCCTGACGCCCGGCGCTCTGTCGGGGCAGGAGGTTTTCCATGAGGGGCACCTCCAGCACGCGAAGATGATCCAGCAGCAGCTGGGGAAATCAGCGAGCGGATAGGCTCTTGTCGCTCTGCAGCAGCCGCGCGACCCGGGCGCGCTCCTCGGGATCGTCGTAGAGCTGGAACGACTGCCGCCACCACTGCGCGGCCTTCGCGCGGTTGCCCTTCTTGGCCGCGGCCTCTCCCATCATCCGCGTCGCGCGCGCCTTGTCCCGGCGGGAGAGGCCCGGCTTCTTCAAGACATCGCGGAGGATGGTCTCGGCGCCGCCAGGCCGGTTGGTCCAGAGCGCTTTCTGCGCGCGGTCGAAGTTCTTCGCCCACGGGCTCGCGGCGTACTGGGCCAGCTTGCTGGGGCGCGGCGGCTCCGCCTCGGCGGGCACCGCTTCCGCGGCCGGAGCCGCGCTCCGCAGCGCCTCGCTGGCCGCTGCCCGCGCCGGGGCGGCCTGGGCCACCGGCGCCGGCGCGGGGGTCGTGGTCCGGCGCGCGCGCGCGGCCAAGAGGCCCACGGCCGCGACCAGGATCAGGGCGCCCGCGGCCGCTGCCGACGGACGCCGGCGGACGGAGGCCATCCACCTCGACACGCGGGGCGGACCTCCGGCGGTCGCCGCGGGCACCTCGCCCATCATGGCGCGCTCGAGCGCTGGATCCGGCCGCGGCAGCATCTGCGGCGGAGGCGCGCTCGCCTCTCGCAGCCGCGGCAACGGGATCGGGCGCGGATCGTCCTCGGGCTCCGCCGCGTCCTCCACCGGCACCGCGTCGGCGAGCGCCCCGAGCGCCCGCATCATCAGCGCCGCCTCGTCGCCGTTCCCTGGCCGCTGCTTGGCATCCCTGGCCATCAGCCGCGCGATCAAATCCTCCAGCTCGGGGTGCACGCGGCGTCCGACGTCGCGCAGGCGCAGCGTGCGGTGCTCGCGGTGCGCTCGCAGCAGATCTTCCGACGTGGCCCCCGCCAGCGGGAGCCGTCCAGAGACGAGGTGGAAGAGGAGCACGCCGACCGAGTACAGGTCGCTGCGCGGGTCTGCCTCGCCCCCCGCCGCCTGCTCCGGCGCCGTGTACGCGGCAGTCGAGAGGGGCAGGGGCTCGCCGTCGCGCAGGCGGACGTGGGCGAGCAGGTGCGAGGTGACGCCGTCGAGAACGACCGCCTGCTCCGTTCCGTCCAGGAGCCGGGTCAGCCCCACGTTCGCGGGCTTCAGATCGAGATGCAGGACTCCGGCGCGGTGCAGGGCCGCGAGCCCCTCGCAGATCTGCGCGCAGAGCTCGAGCGCGCGGGCGGGCGTCACGCGGCCCCGCTGGCGAAGCTCGTCGGCCAGGGTGAGCTCGCAGCCGCCCTGGTAGACGAGGAAGAACGCCTGGACCAGGTGCACGCCGGCGGAGACGGGCCGCGCCAGGCTCGGATGGTCCAGCTCGGGCTCAGTGGCCAGCCGCTCAGCCTCCGCCACGAAATGGTCCACGGCCTCGGGATCCGGCGCGTAGCGGCGCAGGAGCTTGACCACCACCGCGTGGCTGCGCTCGTCCTCTCCCAGCCACGATCGTGAAAAGCGTCCCGCGCCGAGCTCGTGCAGCAGCCGGAAGCCGGCGACCTCCGCCTGCGGTGCCGAGGGCGGCTCGGGATGCACGAGCCCCTGGCACCGATCGCACGTCGTCTGACCTGCGATCATCGGCGTGAACGGCGCCCCGCAGTGGGCGCACGCGGTCATCGCGCCGAAGCTCTTGGCCTCCCGCTCCACCGTGCCGACTGTACGCTACGCGTCTGCGCGCCCCCAACACCCGGATGCCGATTTGCGCAATCTGAACGATGTGGAAATGGCGCCGTTGTCCTACATCGGCGCCATGCCCCGCGGCTGTGGTATGGCCGCTCGCGTGCAACAGCAACCGCCGCCGCTGCCCGAGGAGTTCCAGCCCACCTCGCCCCCGCTCTCGCGCTTCCGCGTCGTGCCGCCGCCGCCGATGCGCCCGACCCTGTTCCCGGACGAAGCGCGCTTCGCGATGCGCCTGTCGGTCCTGGTCGGCTGCACCGAGCTCGCGGCGTGGGCCTGGTTCGCCCGCGCGGGCGCGCAAGGCGCCCTGCTGGGCTGGGCGTTCGCGCGGCTGCTCCGGCCGGTCTGGTCCCTGGCCGGAACGCGTCTGCCCCGGCCCGCGGTGGCGCTGGCGCTGCTGTTTCTCGGCCTGGCCGGAACGGCGGCCAGCCTCCTGACGGATCATGCGCTGGTCGCGGTCGGGCTGATCGCCGCCGGCCTGGCCGCCGTGGCGGACTTGAGCGCGAGCTGCGCAGCCGACAGCATCACGGTCGAGCGCCGGAGCACCGCCTACGCCTGGCTCGACATGGCCTCGGGCCTCGGCGGCGCCATCGGACTGGCTTTGGGCTCCTCCTACGGCGGCGTGGCCGGAGCCGTTGGCGCGGCCGCGCTCGTGTTCGCTTGCGTAGGCGTTCCGGACCTGCGCGATCGCGGCACCCCGCGCTCGACCTGGACGGCGGACGCGTACATCCAGGTCCTCCGCTCGCCCTTCGGCTCGCAGATCGTGGCGCTCGCGTTCTTCGGCGCGTTCCTCGGGATGCAGCCGCCTTCGCGGGCCATCCCGGACTGGCTGGTGCTGCTCCTCCCGCTGGCGGGCATGGCGATCAGCGCCCGCGCCGAGCCGCACATGCCCAACGCCGTCCTGCTCCCGCGGATCGCGCTTGGCGCGGCGGCCGCCGGCTTGTTCGTGCCGGGACTGGGGCTTCTCGCGATGGGGGTGCTGTTCGCGGCGCTGCCCGCCTCCGTCGCCCGGGGAGCGGGCGAGATGGAGCGCCCGGTCGCGTCGTCGCTGGCCTGGTCCGCGCTCGCCTTGGGCGCGGCGGTCGGCGCCGTGCTATGAATGAGGGCTCTGTCAGGTAGGGGACATGATGAGCGGCAAAGCCGCGATTCGTGTCCCCTGGAGTTGACGAGCGGCAGGGCCGCGATTCGTGTCCCCTGGTGTTGACGAGCGGCAGGGCCGCGATTCGTGTCCCCTGGAGTTGACGAGCGGCAGGGCCGCGATTCGTGTCCGCCGGAGTTGGAGAGCCCGATGTTCTCGATGGACCCCCCCTTCACGCAGGAGCACCAGCTCTTCCGCCGGACGCTGCGCGAGTACGCGGAGAAGGAGCTCGCCCCGCACGCCTTGGAGTGGGACGAAGCCGGAATCTTCCCGCGCGAGGTGTTCACCGGGCTGGCCGAGATCGGCGCCCTGGGCATCAACTACCCCGAGAGCGTCGGCGGATCGGGCGGCGACTACTGGTACGTGGTGGTGCTGGCCGAGGAGCTGGTGCGCGCCCGCAATTCGGGCCTGAACATGGGGGTGCTGGTGCAGTCGCAGATGGCCACCCCGATCATCCTCGAGGTCGGCACCGACGAGCAGAAGAAGGAGTTCCTGGTCCCCGCGCTGGCCGGCGAGAAGATCGGCGCGCTGGGCATCTCCGAGCCCGACGCGGGCAGCGACGTGGCCAACCTCAAGACCACCGCGCGCCGCTCCGGCGACGATTACGTGATCAACGGCGCCAAGATGTGGATCACCAACGGCAGCCGGGCGGACTTCATCACGCTCGCGGTCCGCACCGGGGGCCCGGGGTACGGCGGCATCTCGCTGGTCACCTTCCCCACCGACGTGAAGGGCTTCAGCGTCTCGAAGAAGCTGGCCAAGATCGGCAACCTCTCCTCCGACACCGCGCTCCTCTTCTTCGAGGACTGCCGCATCCCGGCGCGCTACGTGCTGGGCGAGGAGAACGAGGGCTTCTACCACGTGATGACCAACTTCCAGGGCGAGCGCCTGGTGGCCTCCATCGGCGCGGTCTCCGGGATGCAGCACCTGGTGGAGGAGGCCTTGCGGTACGGCAACGAGCGCAGCGCGTTCGGCAAGCCGCTGGCGAAGTTCCAGATCTGGCGGCACCGCTTCGTCGAGCACCTCACCTCGATCGAGGCGGCGCGCTGGCTCACCTACCGCGCCTGCGACCTCTTCAACCGCAAGGAGGCGGCGGTGAAGGAGATCAGCATGGCCAAGCTCTTCGCCGGCGACCTGATGCAGAAGGTGGTCTACGACTGCCAGCAGCTCCACGGCGGCATGGGGTACGTGGTGGAGACGCCGGTGGCCCGCGCCTTCCGCGACGCGCGCCTTCTGACCATCGGCGGAGGCACGAGCGAGATCATGAAGGAGATCATCGCCAAGCTGGTTCCTGGCTTCTGACCAAAGCCCAATGGATCTTCGGATCCGTCAGCTGGTAGGCCGCCCCACGAGGGGAGGCCCAGATGACATCGAAACCCGTCTTGCAGGCCGGTCTGGTCGTCCGTGCGGTCGCCGCCGCCGCCATCGTGGCCGGCGCGGCGCAGGCGCGCGTAGTCGCGTTCGTGGTGGAGCACCGCCTGTCGTTCGCCGGCGGCGTCTCGTGGGGGCGCGCGGGTCCTTATGAGAAGCTGTTCGGCACGGCGTTCATGGAGGTGGATCCGCGCGATCCGCTGAACGCGGGAATCGTCGATCTCGATCGCGCTCCGCGCAACGCGCGTGGGATGGTCGAGTTCAGCACGCCGTTCTTCGTCCTCAAGCCGGTGAACATGGCGGCCGGCAACGGCAAGATCTTCTACACGGTCAACAACCGCGGAGGCCCGCTGGCCATCGACTTCGCGCACCCGCTCATGTTCGCGCAGACGGCGGCCGACGTCGGCGACAACGACATCGCGCTGAACATGGGCTTCACCGTCGTGGACGCCGGCTGGGAGGGCGACCTGGTCCAGCGCTTCGCCGCTGACGGGACGCCGCTCAACCTCGGCGCCAGCGTGCCGGTGGCGCGGCAGGCCGACGGCAGCCCGATCACCGGGCTGATGAGGGTTGAGTACTCGGATCGGAACCTGCCGCTCTCCGGCACCCACACGCTGAACCTGGAAGGCACCGCCGGGTTCCGCTCGTACGAGACCGCCGACACCAACACCGCGCACGCCATCTTCACCGTGCGGGACGACGTGGATGCGCCCAAGGCGGCGATCGCCTCCAACCGGTGGGCGTTCGGCTCCTGCCCGTCGGGAGCGGCCAGCCTGGTCCCCTCCACCTTCGACATCTGCTACTTCGACGGCTTCCGCGCGGACAAGATCTACGAGCTGATCTACACGGCGAAGAACCCGCTGGTGATGGCGCTCGGCTTCGCCACCACCCGCGACGTGGCCTCGTTCCTGCGCTACGAGCCGCGCGACAGCCAGGGGAACCCGAACCCGCTGGGCGGCGGGCTGCGCCGCAGCTATGCGACCGGCGCCTCGCAGACCGGCGGGTATTTGCGCGACTTCATGTACATGGGGTTCAACGAGGACGAGTCGCACCGCAAGGTGTTCGACGCGATCATCCCCACCATCGCCGGCACGGACCGCGTGTTCATCAACGTCCGCTTCGCCGACCCGAACGTCTGGTCGGACCAGGACGACCGGCACGATCTGCTGCAGAACAGCTACGGCGTGTTCACCTACGCCATCCACACCGATCCGATCTCCGGGATCCGGGACGGCGTGCTCAAGCGCCCCGCGACCGATCCGCTGGTCTTCCAGATCGACTCCGAGAGCGAGATCTGGCAGCTGCGCGGCGGTCTCAACCTCACGGATGGCGCGGCGAACCCGGTGCAGCTGCCGGACGGCGTTCGCATGTACTTCGTCTCCAGTACCGCGCACGCGTTCATCGCCGGCGGGCTGGGCGCGCAGACTCCGGGCAGCAGCCCGCTCTGCGCCAACGGCACCGGCGGACGCCTCACCACGGAGACGGCGCGGGCCGCGCTGGTGGCGATCGACCAGTGGTCGGACGGAGGCATCGCCCCGCCGCGCAGCAACTATCCGAGCCTCGACGATGGCACGCTGATCGAGCTGGACGACGCGGGCCGGAAGTTCCCCTCCCGTCCGGGGTTGACCTTCCCCACCGTGCAGAACGAGCTGCCGCTGTGGAACTTCGGGCCGCTGTTCAGCGTGGTGGGTGGCGTGATCACGCTGCAGCCGCCGCTGTTCAGCAAGCACTACCAGCAGTTCGTCCCGCGCGACGACAAGGACGGGCTGAACGAGGCCGGGGTGCGGCCGATGGAGATCCGGGCGCCGCTCGGCACGAGCTCCGGCTGGAACGTGCGCGCGCCCGGGCATCGCCCCGGCAACCTCTGCGGTCTGACCGGGTCCTATCTGCCCTTCGCGCAGACCAGGGCGCAGCGGCAGGCGACGGGAGACCCGCGCAAGTCGCTCGAGGAGCGCTACCGGGACCACCGGGGATTCGTCGATGCGGTCCGCAAGGCGGGACGCGAGCTGGTGAAGGAGCGGTTCCTGCTGCAGCAGGACGCGGATCGCTACGTCCAGCAGGCGGAGGCGAGCGACGTCCTCCGCTGAATTTCCCGCCCGAGAGGCGTAGATTGCCCGCATGCTCCAGGTCGACGCTCCGGCCCGGTCCCTGATGCGCGACGAGCCGGCGTTCTCCACCCTCGGTTTCTGGGAGCGCCTCTCGTTCCGCGTGATGCGCTTCTTCAACCAGGGCGGCGGCAGCAAGGTCGCGTGGATCTGGCAGCGCTGGGTGATCACGCCGCTGGTGGGACAAATCGTCTCGCGGCGCCTGCGGATCCGCGGGCTGGAGCGGCTCGACCGGGTCCCGGCGGACGCCCCAATCCTATTGGTGGCGAACCACCGGACCTTCTTCGACCTGTTCATCCTCGGCCGGATCCTCATCCGCCACCCGCGGCTGTGCCGGCGGGTGAACTTCCCGGTCCGCTCGAACTTCTTCTACGAGGGCCTGCCGGGCCTTTTGGTCGCGACGATCTTCACCGGCGGGACGATGTTTCCGCCGTTCTTCCGCTCGGCCACGAAGAAGGGGATGAACCGGCTGTCGCTGCGGATCCTGGTCGACAAGCTGCGGACGCCTGGGCAGCTGGTGGGCTTCCATCCGGAAGGGACGCGCAACAAGACCGACGATCCCTACGTGCTGCTCCCCGCGCAGCCCGGCGCGGGGGAGCTGGCGTTGAAGGCCCGGCCGGTGGTCATCCCGGCCTTCATCCTCGGGCTGAGCAACGGCCCCTGGGCCGAGCTGCGAGCGAACCTCCGGGGCGAGCGCCCGGTGATCGCGGTGTTCGGCGAGCCGATGGAGCTGCCCCCGCTCGTGGAGGAGACGCGCCTCTCGCACCACAAGAAGTTCGCCGACGTGCTGAATGCGCGGATCACGGAGCTCGGGGCAGAGGAGCGGGCGATCAGGACCGCAGCTTCTCCGCCCCTTTCTCCGGCGTCGCGCGCGACATGACCAGGCGCGGCCGGAGCAGGTTGGCGATGGTCGCCTCCAGCTCCTGCGACTCGAACGGCTTGCCGATGTAGCCCTGGGCGCCCATCAGCTCCGCCTCCCACTCGAAGCCGAAGCCGGAGATGATCACCACCGGGACTTCCTTCAGCTCGGGCGTGGCCCGCATCCGCTGCAGCATCTCGCGGCCGTTCATCACCGGCATCTGCAGGTCGAGCAGCACCAGCAGCGGCGGCTTCTCGGCGAGCTTGAGCAGCGCTTCCTCGCCGTTCGCGGCCTCGTCGACCTGGTAGCCCTTCATCTCCAGCGCGGCGCGCAGGCCCATGCGGAAATCGGCATCGTCGTCGACCACCATGATGTAGGGCCAGCGTCGCATGGGGGACCAGTTGCTGCGTAGATCTAACGACTGGAACAGCGGAACGGAAGGGGGCGGATGCCTGGTTGCCTCCTGGCCAACCCTGCGGATTGACGGGACTGTGGTCCTCTGCTACCTCGCCCCACTCGCGCGGACCAGGAAAGACTCGCATGAAAGGCCATCGAAGCGCAGCCGGTCGCGTGGAGGTGGCGGCCAAGGTCCGCGGAGCGCGCCATGCGGCGGCGGTGTTGCGCTCGGCCGGTCGCGCCTGGGTCCGGCAGCAGCTCTCGATCGCCCTGGTCTCCGACCGGGAGATCCGCGCCTTGAACCGGCGCTGGCGGGGGAAGGATCGCCCGACCGACGTGCTCTCGTTCCCGCTGGACGAGCCCGGCGCCCTGGGGGACGTGGTGATCTCGCTCGACATGGCCCGGCGGCAGGCCCGCGAGGGCGGATGGTCGCTGGCCGCCGAGCTGCGGCGGCTCCTGGCCCATGGGATCCTGCACTGCAAGGGCTATGACCACGAGCGGCCCGCGGATGCGCGCCGGATGGCGGCGGCGGAGCGGCGGCTGCTGGGCCGGCAGGGGATGGTGGGAGCTTCCCTCGGGGACCGGACTAGAGAGCGCATCTCGTGACGCCGCTTGGCTCGGTCCGGGGTCATGAGATGCGCTCTGGGGCCTTCCCCTCCACGGGGATTTCGCGATAGAGGGCAGGCATGGCGACGCTCCCACCGGAACTGGACGAGCTCTCCCGGCGCTTCGATTCGCTCCGGGGGGCGCTTTGACATCGACCGGAAGCGGGCGCGCATCGAGCTGATCGAGCGGGAGAGCGTGCAGCCCGGCTTCTGGGAGGACCAGAAGCGCGCCCAGACCCTGAGCAAGGAGAAGAGCGACCTCGAGCTCCACCTCGCGCAGTACGAGCGGGAGCGGCAGCGGCTCGAGGACGCCGTCGCGCTCTACGAGCTCGCGGAAGAGGCCAATGACGAAGCCACCCGGCAGGAGGCGCGCGGCGCGGTGGCGGAAGCGCTGCAGGGCGCCCAGCGGCTCGAGCTCTCCAAGATGCTGAGCGGGCCGCAGGACCACCTGAACGCGATCGTCGAGATCAACGCGGGCGCCGGCGGCACCGAGTCGCAGGACTGGGCGCAGATGCTCTTCCGCATGTACACCCGCTACTGCGAGCGGAAGGGCTGGGAAGTGGAGCTCGGCGACTTCCAGCCGGGCGAGGAAGCGGGCATCAAGAACGCCTCGTTCATCGCCCGCGGCGACCACGCCTACGGATGGCTCAAGGCCGAGGTGGGCGTGCACCGACTGGTGCGCATCTCGCCGTTCGACGGGAACGCGCGCCGGCACACCTCGTTCGCCAGCGTGTACGTCTATCCCGAGGTGGACGAGGACATCGAGATCGACCTCAACCCGGCCGACGTGCGCATCGACACCTTCCGGGCCTCCGGCGCCGGGGGACAGAAAGTCAACAAGACGGACTCGGCGATCCGCATGACGCACGTGCCTACCGGCATCGTGGTCTCGATGCAGAACGAGCGCAGCCAGCACAAGAACCGCGACATGGCCTGGAAGGTGCTGAAGTCGCGGCTCTACGAGCTGGAACTGCGCAAGCAGCAGGCGGAGCGCGAGAAGATCGAGGCTTCGAAGGCGGACATCTCCTTCGGCTCGCAGATCCGCAACTACGTGCTGGCCCCGTACCGCATGGTGAAGGACGTGCGCACGGGGGTGGAGAGCGGAAACCCCGACGCGGTGCTCGACGGCGAATTGGATTCATTCATCAGCGCATACCTGCTCGGTGTGCGCCGCAAGGACCGACCCGGCAGCAGCGAAATGGAGGCACCCTGATGGCCATCATTCACTACGACGTCACGTTCGAGAGCAGCAGCCCGTCGCTGAACCAGATCAAGGACAAGCTGGACACGCGGATGGGGCTGAGGACGCACCTGGTCAAGGACTCGATCGAGTCCGGCCACCAGTGGCCGCACATCGGCCAGGTGCGCGAGAGCGGCACCTTCGAGTGCGACGAGTGCGACGACTCGGATTTGGAAGTGACGGTCGGATCCTCCGGCGTGCGGATCTCCTGTGTTCCCTCGTCGACACATCCCTACTTCCGGGAGAGCGCACTGGCGGCGCTGATTGACCTGGGGGGAAGTTTCCAGGCAAAGCTCCACCCCTTCATTGCAAAGCGCTGGAGCGAGCTGTCGCTGGCCGAGAAGCAGGTGGGGTGGCGGTCGCTCTGAGCAGCGGCCTTGGCCGGAACGCCCCAGGTCCGGTGGCTCGTTTCAGATTCGTTTCCGCAACGCGTCGCGGCTTGACTGCGAATCCGCCAGAGCGCAGACGCAGGCGAAAGCACGTACGGGGTTCAAGAAAATCTGAGGGTGCCTCTTCGCTTCGGGCCTGCGTTTTCGGGGTCGACAACTGGATTCCTCGCCGCCGTGCCAGACACGAGGAACAGCATCATGACGAAGAAATGGCGGATCATCTATCTGGGCGCGCTCGCGCCCGCAGTGATCGTCGGATTGGGATTCTGGAGCCCGCTCGGCCAGGCGGTGGCGAACGGTCGCGCCAAGGCGCCGGCGTTCAAGGTCGATCCCTTCTGGCCGAAGCCGCTTCCGATCGTGAAGGAGACCAACCCGGCGGCGGCGACCGACGGGTATCGCGCCACCGGCCCCGGCTCCAGCAAGTCGTGGGTGACGGGCGAGGTGGCCGGACATGGCATCGACTCCAACGACCACATCTTCATCGTCACCCGAGGCCCCCAAGGCAACCTGGTCTCGCCCGAGACGGTGGTTGCGACTCCTTCTCCGTCCGTGGTCGAGTTCGATCGCGCCGGGAACGTGGTGAACTCCTGGCCGTCGAACCTGCCCACGACCACCGCGCCCTGGTGGGCCGCCCCCATCGACCCGATCGGGTGCGACGGCAAGGCGTGCCACGATGCGGTCAAGGGAGTGCCGCAGGGCATCCACGGGCTCTACGTCGACTACCAGGACAACGTGTGGATCGCGGGCAACGGCGACGGCATCGTGCAAAAGTACTCGCACGACGGCAGCAGGCTGTTGCTGCAGCTCGGGCGGCGCGGGTGCTGCGACAACCCCTGCGACACGACCAGCGCGGTCCACCTGGCGTGTCTGGCCGCGGGCATCCCCAACGCGGGAACCTGCGGCAACTCGGGCTCCTGCGCGGCGGCGAACAAGAGCCGCACGCTCTTGAACCAGCCCCCGAACGTGAGGGTCGACCCGAACCCCGATCCGGTCACCGGCCAGACCGGCAGCATCTACGTGCCGGACGGATACGGCAACCACCGCGTGGTGGTGTTCGATCGGAACGGCAACTACCTGCGGCAGTGGGGCGGCGTCGTCTCGGCCACGGGGAGCGCGAATCCCAACGCCACCGCTCACGACCGCGGAAGCTTCGCCAGCGGCGACGGCGGTCACCCGCACTGTCTGGTGACCGCCAAGGACGGGCTCCTGTACGTCTGCGACCGGGGGGATGACCGCATCCTGGTCTACGAGAAGAACCCGACCAACTGCACCACCGACGCGGCCGGCGACCGGATCTGCCAGCCGATGCGGATCATCACCGTGGTCCCGGGCACGGGCGTGACCGCGGGGCGCTCCGACGGCGCCTACAAGAACACCCTCGGCACCGCCGGATCGGCCTGGGATCTCGACTTCTCGACCGATCGGGACCAGAGCTACTTCTTCGAAGTCGACGGCGGCAACGAGATCGTCTGGACCTTCGATCATGGGCTGGCGGTCGCCAACAGCGGGACCTGCAGCACCATCGAGTGCGGCGCCTGGCCGAACTACATCCTCGCGGGGTTCGGCGTGCCGGGCCACATGGCCGGCGACTTCACGTTCCTGCACTCCATCGCGCTCGACTCCAAGGGGAACCTGTTCACGGGCGAGACCATCAACGGCCGGCGCATCCAGAAGTTCGTGCCGGTGGCGGACCTGGACGACGCGAACACCACGACGTTCCGCCCCTCGGGCTACCCGGACGTAGCCCTCAAGCACTACAACCCGAGGAACCCCACCGGTGGAGGCGGTGGCGGCGGCGACGATGACTAGAACACATCTCAAAACGTAGCTCGAAGGCCGCGAGGCTGATCGTTCGAGACTGCCGGGAGCATCGACCCGATGCTCCCGGCAGTTGTAGTCTGCGAGAGGGGAGGACTCTTCGATGACTGGACGCCGCGCGACCCCGACTCCGCTCGCTTCCCTCGTTCCAGCCGCGTTGGCGGCATGCCTGGTCCTCGCTGCCGTCGTCCCGGCCGCCGCCCACGAGTTCAAGCTCGACAGCTTGATCAACGCGTTCGTCAAGTTCGAGCCCGGCCGGGCGCACCTCGTCGTCCGGCTGCCGCTGCACGTCACCCGGACGATCAAGTTCCCCGTGAAGGGCGCGGTGATCGATCTGGCCCAGGCGGGGCCCGCCCTGCAGCAGGCGCTGTCCGCGCTCGGAAACGACATTACCCTCTACGAGGACGGCAATCCGCTGGCGGTGGAAACCGCCGTGGGCCGCCTCTCGCTTCCGTCGGACCGCTCGTTCGAGAGCTACGAGCGCGCTGTCGAGCACGTCTCCCGGCCGCCGGAGGCGGACTCGGACATCTTCATCGATCAAGGGTACTTCGACGCGCATCTCACCTATGCCATCCGCTCGACGGCCTCGCGGTTTTCCATCCAGACCCGCGTCGCCCCGGAGCTGAAGGACTACCTGAAGGTCGCGATCCGGTATCTGCCGGCCGGCGAGGAAGGCCGGGCGATGATGATCACCAGCCGGTCCGGAAAGGTGGCGCTCAACCCCGAATGGTACCGCGCCGGCGCCGGGTTCGTGGTGCTGGGGATCAAGCACATCCTCAGCGGGTTCGACCACCTCCTCTTCCTGCTCTGCCTGGTGATTCCGGCCCTCCGGCTCCGCCAGGTGGCCGCGATCGTGACCGCCTTCACGGTGGCGCATTCGTTCACGCTGCTCGGATCGGCCTACGGCCTCGCTCCCACCGGCGATTGGTTCCCACCCTTCGTCGAGACCGCGATCGCGGCGTCGATCGTCTGGATGGCGCTGGAGAACATCGCCGGGGTCGACCTGCGCCGCCGCTGGCTGATCACGGGGCTCTTCGGCCTGGTGCACGGTTTCGGCTTCTCCTACGGGCTCAAGGAGAACCTCCAGTTCGCCGGGCACCACCTGGTGGTGGCGCTGCTCTCGTTCAACGTGGGCATCGAGATCGGCCAGGTCGCGGTGCTGGCGGTCCTGTT
>Ga0137397_10002231_pt1 | contig 13573 bp, 15 predicted proteins | sample czorhiz116metaG_FD_106658 | JGI IMG/M metagenome (GOLD analysis project Ga0137397, IMG submission 106658) | Vadose zone soil microbial communities from Angelo Coast Range Reserve, California, USA - czorhiz1.16 metaG | ecosystem: Environmental > Terrestrial > Soil > Vadose zone | place: USA... | reverse complement strand
CTGTTCGACGCGGTGGCGACGGGCGCGCCCGTCGCGGCCACCGACTGCCCGTTGGCCGCGCTCCAGATCGAGCAGGGAACGGGCCGAAAGCCGAAGCACCCGATCGAAATTCTCGCGGCGGCCTACGGGTTCGAGGAGTAGTCCGATGAAGATGCTGGAACCCTCCGAGATCCTGAATCTCGTGGAGTACGAAAAGGTCCGAGTGGCGCGGCGGCGTGAGCTCGTCGAGCTCAAGAAGGCGCGCCGGGTGTCGGTCGGCCGCTATCTCACCTTCGTCTTCGAGAACCGGGCGACGGTCTGGTTCCAGATTCAGGAGATGGTTCGGGCCGAGCGCATCGTGGACGAGGCGAAGATCGCCGAGGAGGTCGCGGTGTACAACGCCCTCCTCCCGCGGCCGGGCGAGCTGGCGGCGACGCTGATGATCGAGATCGACGAGGCCACGGAGATCAAGCCCGTGCTCGACAAGCTGCTCGGCATCGACACCCGCGACTACGTGAGGCTGACCCTCGGGCCCGACGTGATCGTGGGCGAGTTCGAGGCCGGCCATTCCGACGAGGAGCGCGGCAAATTGAGCGCCGTGCACTTCGTCCGCTTCGCCCTACCGCCCGAGGTACGCGCGCGATTCAGGACGAGCGAGGTCGCGCTGGTCGTCGAGCACCCGAACGAGCGCGCGCGCACGGTGCTCTCGGACGCCGCCAAGAAGAGCTTGCTGGAAGACCTCGCGTGAGGGTCGCGCCCCTAGCGGGGTTGGTGCTCGCCGCCGTGGTGGGCGGCTGCTCGGAGGGCGGGCTCTCGCCGAGCGCCGAGCGCGGGCGTCAGGTCTATCTCGCCCACTGCACGGCGTGCCACAACACCGACCCGGCGCAGCCGGGCCCCCTCGGCCCGCCGGTCAAGGGCTCATCGCGCGAGTTGCTGGAGGCGAAGGTCCTCAACGGGACGTACCCGCCCGGCTACACGCCGAAGCGGCCGACGAAGGTCATGGTGCCGATGCCGGCGGTGGCGCCGGACATCGCGGCGCTCGCCGACTACCTGCGCTGACGGACGACGGCCCGGCGGATCCCGCCGGGCCGTCGCGCCGAGCGTGTGTCAGATCAGGCGAAGATGATCTTGACCGCGATCACGAAGATCGCGGTGAGTATGAAGCCCGCCCAGAACGTGCCCTTGACGGTGCTGAGCAGCTTCTTGCCCGCGCTCGCCTTGTCCGGCGTCGCTGGTCCCAGGACGGCGTTCGCCTCGACGATGGCGAGGATGACCAGGAAGACGACGAGCATCGTGATCTTCGCCGGCCGCGCCGCCGGCGTGAAGAAGGTGTAGTGGCTCGCGGCGCCCATGAAGAAGAGCATCGGGATCGACAGCAAGGTGTTCGTGCGGGAGGTGACACCGCCACGCGCGCCGCGCGCGGCCGCCTCCGGGATCGCTTGACCGCCTTCCTTGACCCGGGTCGCCGACGCAATGACGACCTGCTGCGCCGGCCAGATCACGAACCAGACGTTGAACCACATGAGGCTGCCGATGATGGCGCCGATGAAGATCGACCAGCCGTACGGCGTGCTGAAGAACGACTGGACGCCGCCGAGCTGGCCGACCCGGTGGAGGAGATAGAGCCAACCGGTGATGAAGGTCAGCATCGCGCCCCACCGGAACCACCAGAGCGCGCGACTGACGAGCCCGCCCGTGATCATGCCGGTTCGCACCGCCGGCTCGGCCCCCGCAAAGAACGGGACCTGCACGAAGTTGAAGTAATACAACATCCCGATCCAGGTGATACCCGCTAGAAAGTGAAACCAGCGCAGTAGGAACAGCCAAGCATCCATTCTTGCCGCCTCCTCGTCGCGTGGTGGGCTACCGGCTACTCGTCTTCGCCATCCTCCTCGGGGGCGTCCCCGTCGGCCTCGGCGGGGTCGTCCTCGTCCAGATCGTCAAGGTCGTCGTCGTCCAGCTCTTCGTCGAGATCATCGTCCTCGAAGTCGTCGTCATCGTCGAAGTCGTCGTCGTCGTCCAGCTCCTCGTCGTCTTCGGCGTCGTCGTCCTCGCCCTCGGCGGTATCGTTCTGGCGCAGCCCGACATCATCGTGCCACGGGTGTGTCCGAAACTGCATGTGAAGACTCCTTCGGATGAATTGTCCGGGCGGATTATAGCAAAACCCTTCCCGGTCAATTCTCGCTTGCGCGGCCCCGTCCAGAGGGGCCCATGACGGATCGAGGTGACGAGCAGAATCGCCCACCTCGAAGCCCCTTCAACGTTTCCGAGGCGGGTTTCTCTTGCTAGCGGACCCACGAGAAGGCGATGTTCGCGCCGATCTGGCAGCTTGCTGCGACGGGTGGTCTTGGGCCGCGGGTGGAGGAATCGAACGAGGCGGGGGCGTAGAGGATGCCGGCAACTGAATTAGCTGGCTGCTCGTGCCGCGCCGTGCTGGTGCGCGTCGTGGCGTTCGGCTAGACACCCGGCAGCCATCCTCCACCGAGTTTTCGCGCATGACAGGGGCCCCCACGGTAGAATCCCGTTCTGCAACTGGTCGAACTTCTTAGGATCGGCGGTGTAGCTCAGCGGCAGAGCAGGGGTCTCATAAGCCCCGTGTCGGAGGTTCAATTCCTCCCACCGCCACCAACTCACACCCGCGCGCCGGGCGGTAGCCGGTACTACTGGCGCACCGCACGGCGCTGCGGACCGTCGATCCGGATCCGCTCGAGGAAGCTGCGGACGACCGCTCTTCCGGCTCCCCGGCTCCGATCACATCACGCACGCGCGAGAGGCTCGCGATCAGCGGTTCGATTATCATCCGCGGCTCCTCACGGCGTCGGCGGCCTGATAGCCTTCGGCGGTAATGATCAGAGCCGGCCTGCGGAGAGCGATCTCCTCGAGGCAGGTGAATGGCTCCCAGTGTGGGGAAGCGGAGGTGCCCACCGATGACGGGAGAGGCGAATCGCAGCGGGCGTTCCTGGTCTGGTGTGTGCGCGGTGGCATGAATGCCGATGTGTATTGATGGTTGGGTGGAGACCAGGGGGCGAACGCCCTCTGGTCATGCGGCTGATCGGCTCGCGGTCGTTGTCACCCTCAACCTCGCCCTTGCGTCGTTTGCCGCCGTAGCGCAGGAGGTGCACACGCCAGCCGGCGAGGCGTACCGGATCGGCCCCGAGGACAGGCTGTTGTGGAAGAACGACCCCGCGCTGAGCGGCCCCGTGCCTGTCCGACCGGACGGTAAGATCTCGCTTCCCCTCCTCAACGACGTGCAAGCGGCAGGTCTCACGGCGCTCGAACTCCGGGACGTCTCACCGAAAAGCTTAAGGAGTTTATGCCGCGCCCCGAGGTCTCCGTGACCGTCACGGATGCGCGTAACCCCAATGTTACGGTTCTCGCCTACGCCGACGGCGCGTGGGTGGTGTGGCGGCACGACGGTTGGGGACCTGGGAGCCCGTCCGTACCTGGGCCACGCCGGGGGAGTGTCACGCCGACCTTCCCCGCTTCCCCGTCCCCGTCGACGGGACTCTGCTGGTGCATAACTTTGTTCACCTCACCGAGGAGCGAGGGGAGCTTGCGCTCCCCCGGGTTCCTCGACTTCTGATTATGGGCCGGGGTTCGGGTTGTTGGGGAGCGAAGGGATCGCGCTAAGGAATTCGTAGATGGCCCGCAGATCTAAGTCGGTCATCTTGCCATAGACCGGCCACGGCATCACCTGGAGCAGCTTCCCAGGAGCGTCAGGGTCCTGGCCCGTGTGTAGGAGGTGACGAAATTCTGCGAAGGTCAACCCTGCGGGTTTCCCAGTGTGGTCTGGGGTGAGGTTGCGAGAGACTGCTGCCGGCCCAAAGACCCGCCCGCCTGCCAGGTATTGATCCGCATTGATCTGCTCCGGCTGCCCCAGGAAGGGATTCCCTCCCTGCGCGTAGGAAGGGTGGGTGTGGCAGTCGTTACAGCCACCCTGTCCGTTTACGATGTAGCTGCCTAAGCCGACGAGTGCCGGATTCTTGCCTGCCAGATTGAGGCGCACCGGTGCAATCTCAAAGCCGCGTTGAATTCTCGTTCTTCTCAGAGCCGTGCCGAGACTCACGGTCATCGTCTTCAGCGCGTAGCGGTGATGTGGGAATCAGCGCGCAGATCATGGAAACGACCATTAACCAAGCAGGCCGGGATGTCCGATATGAACCCACTTTCCCCTCCCGCTTGAGCTTCGGAGTGATCCACACCTATTCGCCCCGTCGCAAAAAATGCGCCCGCGGCGAATGTGCCCGTGTGGCGGCGGGGACGCGAAACGTGGACGTTACAGCCCGGTGGCGAGCGAAAGAGGAATGCCAAATGGTACCCTACTTCAGTTCAAGGGGACGGACGTTCCTGGCACATCGGTTTGCGGTTTTGAAGCTTCTCGCCACGTTCGCCGCCATATCTGGCTTCGCGACGGTTCCTGAGCGGGGGCGCTACTGCTTCGGCTTGTGGCCCCGTCCGGCCATACAGGATTGGAACAACTGTGCCTCGTAATGCAGCCGGACAGCGGCCACCCGGGTGCGGGGGTCTTGTTCGTTAGGTGCGGGGTCCGTCGCGTTGGGGCTATTCGACGGAGGAACAACGATTGGCTTCAGAGAGTAAGTGTGACTCTGCCCGCCTGCCGCGGCTTGGCGCAGGCAGTCGAAGCGATCCTGCAAAAACTGCTGCTGCGGCGTCGAGGGCAGCGGGTACTCGGCAGCGCAGGTTGCGAACCATGCGCTGCGGAGGCAGTCGTAATGGCGCTGCAGCGGCGTCGAGCGCAGCGGGTACTCCGCAGCGCATTCCGCGATCAGCAATCCCATGACCGCCATGCTCAGGACGAGGAGTCTCATAACCCTCCATAGCAGAGGAAGCCCAGCCGCCTCTGTTTCTCCCGGCTCATTTGCCCGTCGGTGGAACCTCGTGGGTGGAGTTAGTAGCACAACCGGGGATGCTCTTCAATAGGATGGACCCGCTCTCACCGTCCTTTCTTCTATAGGGCTGGAATCATCCTATAGGGCTGGAATCATCTCGGGCGGTCCATTACCCCCTCTCCTTTCACCCTCGGGCCCGGCGCCCCCAGGGCCGCTCCGGTCGACGCCCCGGCACTTCCTGGACAACCTCGACAACCGGCTTCCGACAATTCGGCAAAAACGGCCGCCCCGATTCGCCAGGACACGGGACGCCGCCCGGAGCAGAGCGTACTTAAGTCCCTGGATCTAGATGGCTCCAGTCTTGCTTCTATATGCGTCAGAACAGGCAGCCGAGCAGCAACGTCAATCAAAGCAAGGCAGCAGCGTCAATTAGGTGTAGGGACGCTGGATCGGGCGTCCGCGTGTGGACGCCGGGAGGACAAGCGCCATGGAGGCCGCCGAGTCTAACGCCCGTCACGAGATACGCGTGCTCGCCGAGGAGCTCACCCAGGCACGCGGCAAGGCGGCGCACGCCACCGGCCAGAACGAGCGCCTGGTGGCCGCGCTCGAGGAGGCGCGCGAGCAAATCACCGCGCTGAAGGAAGAGGTCGACAAGCTCTGCGCCCCGCCCTCGAGCTATGGCGTGTACCTGTCGGCCAACAAGGACGGCACCGTCAATGTCCTGGCCCAGGGCCGCAAGGTGAAGGTCAACCTGCACCCCGCGCTCCGGGCCGTCGCCTTCAAGCCAGGCCAGGAGCTCATCCTCAACGAAGGCCTCAACGTCGTGGAAACGGCCGGCTTCGAGGTCCAGGGCGAGGTCGTCATCCTCAAGGATCTGCTCGACGCCGAGCGCGCCCTCGTCACGCTGCGAGCCGACGAGGACAAGGTCGGCGTCATCGCTGACCCCCTGCGGATGGCCCGGCTCAAGATCGGCGACCACCTGCTCATGGACGCCAAGAGCGGGTACCTGCTCGAGAAGCTCCCCAAGAGCGAGGTCGAAGATCTCTCGCTCGAGGAAGTGCCCGACATCGGCTACGACGACATCGGCGGCCTCGGAGCCCAGATCGAGGCCATCAAGGACGCGGTCGAGCTGCCCTATCTCTACGCCGACTACTACAAGGAGCACCAGCTCAGGCCCCCCAAGGGCGTGCTCCTCTACGGCCCGCCGGGCTGCGGTAAGACCATGATCGCCAAGGCCGTGGCCAACAATCTGGCCGAGAAGATCTCCGAGAAGCGCGGGGAGAAGATCAAGGGGTTCTTCCTGAACATCAAGGGCCCGGAGCTTTTGAACAAGTACGTCGGGGAAACCGAGCGCAAGATCCGGGAGATCTTCGTGAAGGCCAAGGAGAAGGCCAGCGAGGACGTTCCGGTGGTGGTGTTCTTCGACGAGATGGACGCGCTGTTCCGCACGCGTGGCACCGGCATCTCCTCGGACGTCGAGTCGACCATCGTCCCGCAGCTCCTCGCCGAGATCGACGGCGTGGAGGGATTGCGCAACGTGATCGTGGTGGGAGCCTCGAATCGCCAGGACCTGATCGACCCGGCGATCCTGCGTCCCGGACGGCTCGACGTGAAGATCAAGATCGAGCGGCCCGACCGTCTGGCGGCGGCCGAAATCTTCCGCAAGTATCTGACGTCGTCGATTCCGCTCGCCGAGGGCGAGACGATCCCGGCGATGGTCGAGGCCGGGGCGGAGGCGATGTACGACCTCGGCGACGAGAACCGGTTCCTCGAGGTCACCTACGCCAACGGCGACAAGGAGGTCCTCTACTTCAAGGACTTCGCCTCCGGCGCGATGATCGAGTCCGTCGTGCGCCGGGCCAAGAAGCTGGCGCTCAAGCGGCTCATCGGTGGCGGGCCCAAGGGCGTCGCGAGCGACGATCTGGTGGCGGCCGTCCGCGAGGAGTTCAAGGAGAACGAGGACCTGCCGAACACGAGCAACCCTGACGACTGGGCGAAGATCGCCGGGCGCAAGGGCGAGCGCATCGTGTACGTCAAGGTGCTGACGACCGAGGCGCGCAAGGACGAGAAGCCGAAGCCCGTGCAGGCGGTCCCGACCGGGCAGTACCTGTAGCGACCCGGCACTCCGTGTGAGGATGCCGAATCGTGGCGAACCCACGGTTCGGCATCGTCCTTTCCGCAACCGAACGTGGCCCTCATGCGTGCTCCGCTCGCCGCCTCGCGCACCCGCCTCTGCATGCCAGCGTGCTAGACTCTGGGCTCCCGAGCGCCGACCGCGCAGAAGCCGGCGACCGGAGATCGTCGAGGTGGAGCGCATGACGGACATCCTGGTGCAGCACGACGGGCCGATCGCGACGGTCATCTTCAACCGACCGGCGATGCGCAACGCGATCAGCCTCGCGATGTGGACGGAGATTGCCCGCGTGACGGAGGGGCTGGGCAAGGACGAGTCCGTCCGCGCGATCGTCTACCGCGGCGCCGGCACCGTGGCGTTCGCGTCGGGCGCCGACATCTCCGAGTTCAAGGAGCAGCGCAAGGACACGGAGAGCGCCTTGCACTACAACACGCAGACGGCCGCGGCCTACACGACCATTCGCGAGTGCCCCAAGCCGACGGTCGCGATGATCTTCGGCTTCTGCATGGGTGGCGCGATGGCGGTGGCGATGGCGTGCGACCTGCGCTTCGCCGCCGAAGGCGCCAGGTTCGGCATTCCCGCGGCGCGCCTGAGCATCATCTACGGGGCGGACTCGGTCGGCCAGCTCGTCGACCTCGTTGGCCCCGCCTACGCGAAGGACATCCTGTACTCCGCGCGGACGGTCGACGATCGCGAGGCGCTGGCGATGGGCTTCATCCAGCGCCTGCTGCCCGGGAAAGAGCTCGAGGGCTACACCTACGACTACCTCCGGAAGGTCGCCGACAACGCGCCGCTCTCGGTGCGCGGCGCCAAGGTCACGATCGAGTCGTACCTGCAGGGCCTCACCGACGAGCGGCGGAAGCGGCTCAGGGACCTGACCATCGAGGCAACCGAGAGCGAGGACTACAAGGAGGGCACGCGCGCGTTCCTCGAGAAGCGCGCGGCCAGATTCCTCGGGCGCTAGCGCGCGCGGGTCGTGCGCTTCGAGTTCCTGACCTCGACGCCGCTCTCCCCGACCGAGGGGAGCGGGACGTTCGTCGCCCTCGACGGCCTCGCGCGCGGCCTCTCGGGTCTCGGCCACGCGGTCGTCATCCGGCCGCTGGGCCCGCGCACCGGATTTCACACCTTCGACCGGTGGCTCTACAACGCCCGGGTCGCCCTGACTCCGCCGGCGGCCGACGTCACGGTCGGCGTCGACCTCGACGGGTTTCTCTGGGCGCGGCGCCGCCGCGGGCCCTTCGTCGTGATGCTGAAGGGGATCATCGCCGACGAGCTCCGGAACGAGCGGGGCTGGGTGCGGACGCTGCTCTCCGTGCAGGCGCGCTGGGAGCGGTCCAACACCGAGCGCGCCGATCGCGTCGTCGTGCCGAGCCGCTACTCGGCGTCGGTCGCCCGCGACGTCTATGGCATTCCGGACTCGAAGCTGGCCGTTGTTCCGGAGCCGATCGATCTCGCCGACTGGCGGCGGCGCTTCGCCGAGGCGGCCGGTGCCCGTGCGGCCCGCCCCACGGTTCTGTCCGTGGCGCGGATGTACCCGCGCAAGCGGCTCGACGACCTCCTGCGGGCCGCGGTGATCCTGCGCGAGCGAATCCCGGACGCTCAGGTCCGCATCGTAGGGGAAGGCCCGGGGTCGGCCGGGCTGCGAGCGCTGCACCGCGAGCTCCGGCTGGGCGACGGGGTGGTCCTGCTCGGCGAGGTGACTCGCCGGACGCTCGCGGTAGAATATGTTCGCGCCCACTGTTTCTGCCTTCCGACGGTCCAGGAAGGGTTTGGGCTGGTCTTCGCCGAGGCGATGGCGGCCGGGTTGCCCGTGGTGGCGTGCCGTGCGGCGGCGGTGCCAGAGATCGTGGAGGACCGGCGGACGGGCTTGCTGGTCAATCCGCAGAGCCCCGGTGAGCTGGCCGCCGCCTTGGAGACGTTGCTGATGAATGAAAAGCTCAGCGAAGACCTCGGCAGGGAAGGGGCCCGGCGGGTCGAGGCGTTCGGCCTCGAGCCGGTGGCGCACCGGTTCCTCGAGACTTTGCCGTGACGGACGAGCCCCGTGCCGCGAGCACCCGACGCTTCGCGTTCTCGGCGGGTCACCGCTACTGGGTGGAGAGCTGGTCGCGCGAGGAGAACGAGCGCTTCTTCGGGCGGCTCACGATTCCGCACGGGCACAACTACACGCTCGACGTCACGGTGCGTGGGCCAATCGACCCGCAGACCGGCATGGTCATCGACCTCACCGAGCTGAAGCGGGTGGTGGGTGAGACCGTGGTCGAACGCTTCGACCACGCCGACCTGAACGCCGACGCGCTGTTCCGCGGCCGCGTGCTCACGACGGAGAATCTCGCGATCGCCGTGTGGGAGCTCCTGGCGCCGAAGCTCGGCGCCGACCGCCTCTGGCAGGTCCGCGTGTGGGAGGACCCGACGCTCTTCGTGGACTATCGAGGGCCCGATGCTTGAGCTGACGCGCGTCTATCATTTCAGCGCGGGCCACCGTCTGGCCAATCCCTCCCTCTCGCGGGAGGCCAACGCGGCCCTCTACGGTGTGTGCCACCGTCCGCACGGCCACAACTATTACCTGGAGGTCACCGTGGCTGGTCGCCCGGATCCGGTGACGGGCATGGCGGCGGACCTCGAGCGGATCGACGGCGCCGTGCGCGAGCAGGTGCTCGACCGCGTGGACCACCGCACGCTCGAGGAGGTCCCGTCGCTGGCCGGCGTCGTGACGACCGGCGAGGGGCTGGCGCGGGCGTTCTGGCGTCTCCTGGCGCCGGCCGTCCCGGCGGGCACGCTCCGGCGCGTCACCGTCGTCGAGACGGCCAAGAATCGATTCCACTACGAAGGCGAGGCGGCGTGATGGCCGAAGGCGGAAAGATCGCGGGACTGGTCGCGAAGCTCCTGGAAGAGCTGGGCGAGGACGTGCAGCGCGAGGGCCTCGACAAGACGCCCGAGCGCGTGGAGAAGGCGCTCCGTTACTTCACGTCGGGCTACGGACAAGACGTGAAGGAAGTCCTCAACGGCGCCATGTTCGTCGAGGAGTACGACGAGATGGTGATCGTGAAGGACATCGACTTCAGTTCCTTGTGTGAGCACCACCTTCTCCCATTCGTCGGCAAGTGCCACGTGGCATACATGCCTGACCACAAGATCGTCGGTCTGTCCAAGATCCCGCGGCTGGTCGAGATGTTCAGCCGACGACTTCAAGTGCAGGAGCGGCTGACAACCCAGATCGCGAATACGCTGAACGAGGCACTTCAGCCGCGCGGCGTCGCCGTCGTCGTGGAGGCGATCCACCTCTGCATGCTGATGCGCGGTGTGGAGAAGCAGAACTCGAAGGCGATCACCTCGGCGATGCTCGGCGCGTTCCGCGACCGGCCCGAGACGCGGGCCGAGTTCATGGAGCTGATCAAGTCGAGCCGGGGGTTTCAGATTTGAACGCGGCCGGGGGCGCGCTCAGCGGGCAGGTCGCGATCGTCACGGGCGCCGGGCGCGGGATCGGCCACGCCATCGCCATGGCGCTCGCGCGCGAGGCCGCCACGGTCGTGCTCGCGGCGCGGACGCGGCAGGAGCTGGCGGCGGCCGCGGCGGCGATCCGCGAGAGCGGTGGGACGGCGCTCGCGATCCCCACCGACGTCACGCAGGACGGCGCCGTCGAGGCGATGGTCGAGCAGGCCAGCGCCGAGCTCGGGCGCGTCGATGTTCTGGTCACGGCCGCGGGGGCCGCCGCCTTCGGTCCGGTGGTGGGCACGAAGCCAGGAGACTGGGACGCGATCCTCGCGGTGAATCTCCGCGCGGTGATGGTGTGCTGTCGCGCGGTCCTGCCCACGATGATCCGCCAGCACCGGGGCACGATCATCAACATCGCGTCGGTCGCGGCGCAGCGGGCCATTCCGGGCGCCGCGGTCTACACGGCGACGAAGGCGGGCGTGGTGGGCTTCAGCCGCGTCCTCGCCGAGGAGCTTCGCAGCGAGGGGGTGCGCGTCGGGGTCCTGGTGCCGGGCGCCGTGGACACGCCCCTCTGGGACAGCATCGGGAACGCGCCGGACCGGAGCCGGATGCTTCGGCCCGAGGACGTCGCGCGGGCCGCGGTCCTGATGGCCTCGCTCCCGCCGGGCGCGTCGCTCGAGGAGCTGACCCTGCTGCCCTCGGGCGGCATCCTGTGACACCCCTCGGGCGGCATCCTGTGATACGATGACGGCGAAGCAGGTCGATTCCGGAAACGCTCGCCAGATCGGGAGGATCGAATGGTTACGATGACCGAAACAGCTGTAAAGAAGGTCTCCGAGCTCCGCCTCGAGGAAGGCAAGCCCGAATGGGGTCTCCGGATCCGCGTGGTGGGCGGAGGCTGCTCCGGGATGTCCTACGAGCTCGGCTGGGAAGATCAGGCGGCGGCCGACGACAACGTGCTCGACGCGCAGGGCATCAAGGTCTACATCGACAAGAACAGCGCGCCCTATCTCGAGGGTAGCGAGATCGATTTCGTGGACAACAACATGATGGGCGCAGGCTTCGCGATCAAGAATCCGAACGTGAAGTCGAGTTGCGGCTGCGGTCAGTCGCACCGCTTCTAACCTCCCGCAATCCGCCGTGCGCGTCCGGGTCCGCCTCTTCGCCCGGTACCGTGAGGCTCTGGGACGCGAACGGCTCGAAGTTGATCTTCCCGAGGGCGGCACCGTCGAGTCCGCCTGGTCGGTGATTGCCGACCGCCATCCCGAGCTCGCGCCGTTCCGCCCGTTCACGCTGTTCGCGGTGGGTCACGACTACGTCTCTCCCGACCACCGGTTGGCACCCGACGACGAGCTCTGTCTCTTCCCGCCCGTGAGCGGCGGCGCCGCCGCCGACATCTACCGCGTGGTGACCGAGCCGTTGTCCCCCGACGCGGTGGCCGCGGAGGTGGACGACCCGGGCGCCGGCGGCATCGTCATCTTCTCCGGCGTGGTGCGGAACCAGACGAACGGCCGCCCGGTCAAGTTCCTGGAGTACGAAGCGCACGCGCCGATGGCCGAGGTCAAGATGCGCGAGATCGGCGAGACCGTGCGCGCCCGCTGGCCCGGCGTCCGGCGCCTGGCGATGCTCCACCGCACCGGGCGGCTCGAGATCGGCGAGGCGAGCGTGCTCATCGCCGTCGCCGCCGCGCACCGCGGCGACGCCTTCGAGGCGTGCCGGTACGCGATCGACACGCTCAAGCGCACCGTGCCGGTCTGGAAGAAGGAGCACTTCGAGGACGGCGAGGTCTGGGTGGGTCTCCAGGGCGGGTAGGCGGGTTGGTGCTGCGCGACCAGATGGAGCGCACCATTCGCCGCCACGTGATGCTTGCGGGCGGCGAAACCGTCTTGGTCGCCGTCTCGGGCGGCGCCGACTCCGTCGCGCTCCTGCACCTGCTGCTGGGCCTGGGCCTGCAGTGGCGACTCCGGCTCCACGTCCTCCACGTCGATCATCAGCTCCGCGCCGATTCGGCCGCCGCCGCCGACTTCGTTCAGGACCTCGGGGCGCGCCTTGGCGTCCCGGTCGACGTCGCGACCGTGACGGTGGATCCCCGGGGCTCCCTCGAAGCCGCGGCGCGGGCGGCCCGGTACGCGGCGCTGGAGACGTGCGCCGCGCGCGTCGGCGCCGATCGGATCGCGCTCGGCCACACCGCCGACGATCAGGCCGAGACCGTGCTGATGCGCCTCGTGCAGGGCGCGGGTGTACGGGGCCTCTCTGGAATCCCGCCCGTCCGAGGGCGGATCATCCGCCCGCTCATCGAGCTTCGCCGGACGGCCCTCGAGGCCGAGCTTCGACGGGCGGAGCTCGCGTGGGTCGAGGACCCGACGAACCGTGATCCGAAGTTCCTCCGCAACCGGATCCGCCACGAGCTGCTCCCGCTCCTCTCTGACTCGTACAACCCCGAGATCGCCGGCGCCCTCGTACGGATGGCGACATTGGCGCGCGAGGCCGTCACCGCGCTGGACCGCGCGGCCTCAGCCGAACTCGATCGCGTGGGCGTGCGCGGCGAGGGCGCGGTGACGCTGCCGCTCGAGACGCTGCGCGCCCTGCCGCGCCAGGTCGCCGCCGAGGTCTTGCGTCAGGCCGCGGGGCGCCTCGGGAGTCGAGCGCCCCTGCGAGCGTGGGCGCATCGCGGGCTCAAGCGAGCCCTTGCGGTCCCGACGCCACGCCGTCCATTCAGGCTGGGCGGGGTGACCGTCGAGGTGAGCGGTGCCTTCGCGCGCCTGGCCCTGGCTGCGCTGCCCGCGCTGGTCGAGCGCCCGGTCAGCGTGCCCGGGCGCACCGAGATGCCCGAGATCGGCCAGGCGCTCGAGGCGCGGCTCGTCGGCGCCGACGCGTACGCGATTCCCCGCGAGCCGAGCCGCGTCGCCTTCGACGCCGACGACCTCGCGGACCCGCTGGTCGTCCGCGCCCGGCGCCCGGGCGAACGATTCGTTCCGTTCGGCGGCGCCGAGCGACGGCTCAAGACGCTCCTGATCGACGCGAAGGTGCCCCGCTGGGATCGCGGCCGCGTGCCGTTGGTCGAGGCCGGCGGCACGATCGTCTGGGTGGGGCACCTCCGCCGCGGCCGGACGCTGCTGTGCCCAGGCGGGGGTGGCCAGGAGCAATGCGAAGACCAGCGCGATGAGCGGATTCATGG
>Ga0137397_10002230_pt1 | contig 13577 bp, 12 predicted proteins | sample czorhiz116metaG_FD_106658 | JGI IMG/M metagenome (GOLD analysis project Ga0137397, IMG submission 106658) | Vadose zone soil microbial communities from Angelo Coast Range Reserve, California, USA - czorhiz1.16 metaG | ecosystem: Environmental > Terrestrial > Soil > Vadose zone | place: USA... | reverse complement strand
GGCCAAAGGGGGAAGGGCCTGAAGAGACATCTGGTACTAGTACTGAATTGTGGGTCATCCACGCCGTGTCTTGTGGGGCTGTTCCTTCGGGATTCAATGCGTAGGGGGGGGTGCCAGTGAATGGCATAACTGGTAGATGGTCGTTATAATGACTACGTCCTTCAACGTCGGCAGGAGGGTCCCAGCTCTGTTGCACAGGGGCAAGTCGCGAACGGCGTCTGGATGGAATTTTCTCTGGTCGCGGAACCAGATGTGATCGCTCAAATAGCCCGCACTTATTGCAAACCTACAATCATGTGAGAGAAAGGCGTCTAAACGAAGGTATGAGACGAACCAATTTCCCGTGATTGAGCTTGGAACGGCGCCATGTTTTTGTGTCAGTGGTTCTACAGTTGAAGCATTGGCGACGTATGCCGTCGCCGAGTTTCATCCTCGCATCATCCGTGTAAATCTTCCCGTAGGCCCTGAACCTGGGAAGGGGTTCATCAAGCATACCGCTTTGGCCGTTAGGGGATTGAGATGGTGAGAGAGCAAGGCTTATGGGGTAGCCTGGGGCACGTGTATCGTATACACGTCTAGAGGCGGAAAGGTCCCGGCCGAAGCGGTAGTCGTCACGGTCACGGTATGCATAATCGTTGACTGTGCCTTCATACGCTAGATGCTCTGGGTTGGACTCAGCAACGGAAACATCTAGGACAGACCCAGTTTCGAAGTGTACTAAGGGTAGTTGGGAGGACGCTGGAGTCGGTAGCAGGTGTGTGAGTCGATTCTCAAAGACATCGCTGTCTGCGTTTCTGATAACGTGCGACAATTAGTAAACATTTCTTGGTTGAAACAAAGAGAGGAATACAGGTCAGGAAGGATTCCGGGTCCCAGATAGTGAGCCATGGCATGTCTAGGAGACTGTGAGAGTTTGTGACCTTTGTGCCAAGAGTGGAGCTGGGATAGTTTGGCGATGCTTAAACACTAGGACCTGAATGAATTTATAGTTTGAGGGGTATTCGTGTCGGACAGTAGAGAGTTCATCGAAGTGATCCTTGCCAGTTCTTGATAAGCCTTGGAATATAATCATGAAACAAGATAATATGATGCAGCACGTCACCAAGGCACCTTTGACGCCAAGCACATGTACAAAGAGGGGTCGGCGGTGGTGGTGGTTCCCGAAAGCGGAAAGATGTAAGCAAGGTACTTGAGAGCCATGAGGGCGGTATGAGGGTACATACGGATCAGGAGATCACTGATCATGAACAAGAAAATATAGTCTAGAAGTTCGTGTAGTCTTCTGCGGGTAGCATTTGATACTCCAAGGCACCTCAGGCTGTGTGCAACGTGCTCTGCAACTTCATGAACCGTGACGATGCCGACCATTGCTTGTCCGACGGCAAGCCTGCACGGCTCACTGGGAAACCGCCGCGGGACTGCCACATGTTCAATTCAGGATTCGGCAGCGTGATATTGAACAGTGTGGTTTGACACTTTGATACAAATTTAATTGCATCACATAGCCTAGCCGCAATATCATGCTGGCTGTAGAACCGTCCCTGAACGGGAAGTCATCTTGTGCTGATTGTCCCGAGTCCCGACGTATCGCCCATTTCTCTGCAGTGGTGCGGCAAGTGCCGTGCACCAGCGCTCGGTCCGGCACTTCGTAGAACCCGGACCGAAAGCTCCCGAGCCAAGTACCACTGCCAGCCTGAGTGGCATAGCTCGAATTCGGACTCAGAGAATCGGAGGTGTAGCCTTACACTAGGTCATCTCCTTCCGACTGAACGCGACATCTATCGGTATGTTTTCCTGTGGCTGATACCCCATATTGTATCTTGTGACTCACGGGCATGACGACTTTTTCGCTACGCACTACCCCCTCTCCCCATGTCCGATGCCGGTGATCTGGGGACTTTTTGCCCTCCTTCTACTCTGTTTGACTGGGCCACGACCATACCTCCGCAGATGGATAGCCGACCCAGCATTATGATGACGGACGGCATCGCCCTTCACTGCAGGCGAGCCTTGAACCCGGCGCGCCTATTGTAGTGGGTTCCCATTATGGTTTACGGTACTTTACGTTGCCATGACCTACAGGCAATAAAGACAAAAAGGGGCCTAGAGATCAACCAGGGTCTACCGCGAATCGGTGATCGGTCTCGATGCCCTCAGTCTAGGATCCGAGAGTATTCTAGCGGATGAGCCCGTCTGGCGATGATTGATCGCCGTTCTTCGGGTAGATTCTCTCCAAGTGCTACACCTCTTTTTTGCCCCTGCCCGTCCCCGCCCACCCCTGCCATCTTTTTCATAGGCACACTCTCGGAAGAACCCGTCCACCACGGTACATTGCGGCTTTGTCGTGTTCTGTTTAAGTATGTTCCATTCCACCCACTTACTTTGGATTCCCACGACAGATGACGAATGGAAGGCCGTGGTTTTGCGCGAAGAGTCGTATTTGTGATAAGATTGAGTACTCAAGGAATTCTCAAGGCGCAGCCGTGAGGCAGCAATAGAATAGCCAAGGTGGCCTCAAGCGGCCATCCTCCGAGTCAAAGTGAACCTGTAGATACTATTGCAGTTCCGTCGCTGGTGCACTCACAGTAAGCGAGTGGATGAAGGCGGTGGGGCTGGGTAACGAACCTCCCGAGACGTATCTACCCGCCCCTTGTCGAAGACATGGGCCCTGCTACGCAAGCACAATATCCTCTCATGCCTTCCTGTTTCTTTGCGCGCCAGGCATGCCACAGACCGCCCTGCGTTTGATAAACTCGTCAACGAGAAACCATGAAGGAAATGGCCTGGTCGTTCCACGCACAGAATGTGGCCCACTGGCCGCTAGTGACGGGTCGTGCGTTATGTGCCAGTCCGAGATCAGCAAATCGAGATTGAGAGTGCGGGCGACATCAAGGGAGTCAATCTCATGTCCAATGTAGTATTCGTTTTGCGCTTAACGACGGCGGCGCGGCGCTGTTTTGTGCTGGCTTGCCTTCACGCTGGTTGGTGGTGGAGTTGGCACTCACTTACACTTGCGGTCGTCTGGCCAAGGGCCATGTCTGCCTTTTTGCCGTTGTTGTGTTCGGGACGAGGTGACGACACGAAGTGAGAGAAAGGAATAGGGAAAGCATGAAGATGCGAAGAAACGCTCCTTCTACCTCCCTGGTCTTCGATATCGGAGTCTCCGCTGTCTTCTGATCGCTACCGCTTTCACCTGTTGCAGACTCGGAGCCGAGAGAGCGAAGGAGGCTCCATTCTGAGCCAAACGCGCGGCGGTGCATCAACGTAGTTGCGCGTTTGATCCAAACCTATGTCCAAGGATCAGAGCCCATCAAGGAAAAAATTTAGATGAACAGGGTGATAAACCGGTTTATCTGCTTCTTCACAGTGCTGTGTAAATCAAAACTTTAAGTGACCACTTCCGCACGTGATACGTCAACGTGTCAACTTCGCTGCCCCTTGTATTGTCGATCCTGTGAGAAATATCACAAAAATATATAATGTCACATCTGTCAGTGGAGGACGGCCAGCGTCAGGGGTGTGACACACGCGTCAAGGTGGAGCTGCTGCAGGGTCGGGGATACTGTATTAAGTTCGAGAGTCTAAAGATACATCTGCTCTTCCTCGACTGACGTCGACATGTGCCTTCTATCACAAATAATCGGTACAGGTCTGCCCCCGTCCGCCACAAATTGATCATCAATCGCTGCTCGCTGGCAGGCTTGGTACTGAAATATGTAAAGGAACCAGAACCAGGGAACAGCGTCAAAGCAACACTCAATGGGGTAATCACTGGCAATGGATGGCTATCACACCCTTGTTCTTGTTTTGATCCAAGTAAATCCTCATGGATGCATAGGGAAAACTTCCGCATGCAACTCCCTTCGGAGTTGATCTTAATGAGCCCCATAAATTAAGACACCAAAAGCCAGTCCCATCAAAGAGGACCCTAACAGCTTCGAGAAAAAGACCTCCACGATCGAGAATCTTGACGTTTCACAGTGGATTTGAGGTAGAACGTTTGATATCCGGCACCCACTCTCAGGATTTTTCAGAGAGGCGACGGGCCTAAATGCCACATTATTGTGACCGTCTTCACGTGCAGGGGTGCAGAGCGACACAGGGAACACTGGGAAGCATGTAGCCAAGAGTACGCTCGGAAGGATGCTTTCATTTATTGATTCGTACGCTGCACAGAAAATGGTATTTACCTGGGTCAGCGTAGAAAAGAACGATGATGCGATCGGCGTTTTCATCACATAACCGGTATGCATCCAGACCCACACTATATAGTCTATGGGTCAGTGTCTTCGGCATGCCCGCAGCGAGCTACGTGGATTGATACGGGGTTATGGTTACAAACTGAAGGCACCTTGTTCGGTTTGTAAGTAGTGAATGAAGAGGAGGGAAATGAAGACCAAGGGTGAAGGAAATGATGGAGAAAGGGAAGAGGATCGATACGAAGAAATAATCTAAAAGAAATGTACAGTCGCTGCACGACGGCAGCTAGGGCTAAGCAGTGTTCGAGCTTCAAGCTTCAAACCTAAGAGCATTGAAATATTGAAAACTCGAAAGAGTAGTGGGTACGGTGACGGAGTCGGCGAATACCGATTTTTCGCTTTTCGAGCCCGTAGAGTGCCTTGGAAGTGATCGATTACGGTAAGATTGTAAATTAGAGGGACCCCCTTGAACCCGATCCGACAACAAGACCGGAATTCATATATTGCACTCTTGTATTTAGGCCGTAGGTATCACCTGCCAGTGGCGCTACGTTAGTTCGATCCTCACGTACCAGTCTTGCGGCGCTTGCCATTCCTCGTGCGAGCACGAGCCTGAGAGGAATTACCTTCAAGTTCCGCTGGATGGGCCCCGGAGGAGAGAAATAGGAATCTGCCTCAGTCTCGTGCGTCGCGCGTAAAATAAAAATAAAAATAAAAATAGACATATTGCACGTGACACATCAATTCTTATTTATTGCATACTCATTGACCCCCTTTGTTGACCTATATCGGTGAAAATTATTGTGCAAGTGTTGGAAGCCTAGAGCCTTATCTCAGTTCCGGGTCAAAAAACCAATATTGGGTAAGCTAACCTGAAGTGAGGTTAGCTTACCCAATATTAGTTCTTTTACACGGATTTGAGATAAGGCTCTACTCCAGCATCAGTGGGCGATACGCCGTCCACATGGTTAATTGTGTTCAAATGGAGTTGCTGCAGATTCCAGGTCGCAGGGCAAATATATCGGCGATTCGGCGTCGTCACCACACTCACTCACCATGTCCACATAAACCTTCCTCCCTTATAAGTAACAATATACAACCTTCCACTATTATTCGATTATGTGCTGATTACTTAGGCTTATTGGTTATTGCGATACGTAAAGGAAACTGTCAAGACACCCTCAACTGATAAGTGGTCTTCAGGTGTAGGCACCCGGCCCTTGTTTCAAATCGATCAAACGCCCCATATAAACACAATAAAATGCCCAAGTTGTCACTGCGGGCCCGGGAACGTAATTACGATAAACACGAGGTACATGAAAGCTAATAGTCCTATCCAACGAGTTCTTGCAGCTTCGAGAAGTTGGGCGTTCCAAAACCGGTGACCTGTGCCCGGGAACCGTGGGTATTGCTGGAAGGTAACTCCATGTCATAATGGAGTACTCACCGGATCCCAGCCCTCCATAGCAGAGAATCCTGACGTCCCGCAACCAGGGTTCGAGCCAGAGGTAACATCGTTAAAGCCCTTCGCAGCTGTAGAATAGATCCAAGGATTGAGGAAGCCGAGTGGTGGTTTGCTTCGCGAGATCAGAAAGTCGTTTAGAAGGGAGATGACGCTTGCTGCGGTCTATCAATTCGTGAGGCTAGCTCTTGGGACGGTCTAAGTGAAGACAAACGTACAGGAGCTGAGCAGCTTGTACCACTACCAATGATGTCTTTCCCGCCAAGCACGACTTGAAAATTTATTGCCTGAGCGGAAATATCTGGGTACCCGCGACCCGAGCGGCTGAAAATCTGTGAGCTCCTCAAAACCCTCCTCACGCCAAAGTCAGAAACGCACTTATAGAGACCGGAATACATGCTATCGATGCTTTGGAGGTACGCAGAGACCGGCCCATCCTGGTATGCCGGGCGAGAAAAGTATTTTGAAAACCCTCCGCCCGACAAGCTGGCCGCTACCTCAGGGTTCACTCGAACCGTGCCACCGACGGCCGTGACAAAGGGACCTGGTCCACCATATCGAGTAAATCGGATGTATATGTCAAGCGAAGGCAACTCACATGATGCAGGGAAAATGGGGATGAATTGTGTGCTGTCAATAGTGCCGCTATTTGAGAGGCAAGCTCCACCGCCGACTCCAAAGTCACCACTCGCGAAGAGGACGCTGACGCCTCTCGCGCCGAGTTGAGCAAACAGGTTGCATACGGACGTCGCATAGTCCTGTGGGACGGTCTGCTCGTCATCCCCATATGACGTACTGACCGTCTGTGGAATCGTCGACTGGCCCAGGATGAAATCGAGCCAATCTAGGTATGGCTCGTTCGAATTTTTTGGCGTCCAGCTATCAGGGTTGAATGGCGGGGAACCGCCTGTGCTGTAGTAGATGTTCGGCGTTGGATAAGATATGGACTCGGCATATTGGATATCGAGGCTACCCTGTGTGCGATTATAAGTCACGTACACCCTCGCGGGAAATTCGGTGTACCTCCGCCGTGGGGTGATTCTGGTCATTGATACCTCCGTTGACAGTCACGACCGAGAAGGTAGCTTGCTCAGGGTCAGCATCAGGACGAAAGCGTCTCACGAACGCCGTCAAATCCGATTGGCTTGCAAACTGCTGCAAGTAGCCCACAATCCCGAGCTTGTTCTTCCCCGCAGATTGCGGCTCATATTTTTCCGTACCATACAACCGGCGTAATACCGTCGGCGTCACTATGTCCGGAGACTGGGGCGGCGCAGAGGAGCCGGGGATCACTGCCGCCGCCACATGGAGTGGCTCAGAGGTACCTTTGAGAAGCGTCGGACCGTTCGGCACCAGCCGCAAATTTTGCCGGAGAGCGTGCGGCGAGCTGAAATATGTCGTCGGTGCAATAGTCTCTATGTGTTCGTGCAAGGCAATGGGGAGAGCATAGCCAATCGTGCGAAGAATGATCTCGTTTGTCTCAATATGGCGATAGAGCTGATACGATGCACCGAGGAGGGCATTTGCCTGGGCCAGAGGTACTTCAGAGACTGTGAGCCAACCGCCACCGTGTGTGATTGATACCGAAGAGGACTGGACTCTGTGGTGTGTGAGCCAGGAACTGACGAGTTCAAGAGCGCGCGGATGCGGCGCGATGAGCTCTGCAACTTGGCCCTTAGATAGGTGCGCGCCATATCTGTGTGACAACCATACGCATATGTGGGGAAGAAGGTACAGCGGTACAAAGGGATGGGAACGCACTTCGGGTGCTTGGGGTCGCTGACCTCATAAAGGGCATCGATCAGTGCACTCTCGCGGCGCGGTTTGAGGGCAATGCGCAAATCGATGGTCGCCCAAGAATGAGGGTGGCCGTGGTGTTCCCACCTCTCGGGGATGGAGTGCCATGAGTGCTTCGTCCTCATGTCCTCCCAATGTTTGGCGGTAGGATGGGCAATGCCAAGCGAGGCGGAGACGAAGATGAACAGCAGCGAGAGCAAAAGCATAGTCGACGAGACTCAGGAATCTGGGGATGAGTGACTGGAGAATGATTAGAGACAGTTAGACTAGACCGCTGAGGACCAGGACTTACATATTACATTCTCGCCCGAAGGCCGTATATCAAGAGAGACTAGGAGCAGCACGAGAAGTTAGTTTCTGCGAGCGGTCCTCGCGTTGAACACTCGCCTCTTGAAGTGTGTCTGTACTGCTATCCTCAGCTGCCAGTGCAGTGTTAACTCTTGCTCACCGCAGTTTCCTGGCTTCGCCCGGGTGACAGAGGACACATAACGGGATTTAATTGGGACAAGTATGACCTGGCAATAATTTGTGAGTGTGTAATACACATAGCCCATATAGCCCCTACATTTTAGTCTAAACTTGAACTGTCAGTTTGACTTCTAATGTCTTGGACGATAGAGGGTTTGTGTCTGTGAGTGCGAAAAAGGATAACATAGGGTACTACACAAATGAAATTATATGAGAGGTATCTCTTCCGGCACATTGTGCGCAGCGGTTCACTATCCTGTTGACGGTGACATGATGGCGTGTGGTACTGCAGTGTACGTGCTTTAAAATGGTTCAGTGAGACGGCCCGTGCCAGTGTGGAGGGAAACCGGATCAAAGGCGGAGCTAGCGCACTGGCCGCATCAGTTTTTTAAAGTCCGCTCTTAATGCCAAGACGAGATGCGCGCGGGTCTGCAAAGCAAATCCATTCACCGGCAGGCGACTTCGAATCGCATGCAGGGCCAAAAGATTATCGGAAACACCTGAGGGCGGCGATTTCTTAATCCCTGTTAGTATGGTAGTACTGCCATGCTGATGCTTGCCATGATCGGACTGCATTTTCGCCGACGTTCTCATTCTAAGATCATCTGAGCCACCGTCATTGGCAGTGCGGGCAATGACCTCCCATGGCCGCTGGCATGTCACAGAAACCTTTTCTTCTGAACCCGCTCGTCGCTTTTCCACGTTTCGGGGAAGGCTTGCACTGGCATCACGTGGACGCTATAATAGGCTCCGACTCCATTCCTGGGCTCGACGGCAGGAAACCAGGTCCGAGTCCAGGCTATTGGCGTAGCTGGAGACGTTGCTCTGTGTTGTACTACTCCTCATCGCTCTCACTCAGGCTGGCCGGCGCACGTTTCGCTTTTGGTTTCTCTTCGCTACCGTCATGGGGTTTCGTCAATGTATAAAATAAAGGTGCAAATGAATTTGAGTCGCGAACCGGAAATTGACGTGACTTCAATAAAAAGCAATATAAAATTTCATACACGACGAAGCACACGTTACAGGTGATGTCCATACGGGAAAGACTTTGTACGCCAATCCGAGTATAGGATTGCCATCGCGACAGGCGGTAGTTGCATCGAATAAATGTACAGTCAACACCATGCCAATCTACATAGGGTAGAAACAATCCCCAGGGTAGTGAGAGGCCGCGTATTGATGTAGCGGGTACGGTGATGGTAACTGAAGATCTGCGTGATATATCGTAGGCACTGAATTGTCAGTATTGCCAGGGCTAACAGGGGAGCAGACTGAAGAGACATCGGTCATATTATTTTGGGTCATCCACGGCGCTGCGTCCTGGGAGGTTCTCTCATCGCCTTCTCTGGAACTAAAGGTATACAGAGGGGGATCCGCGAATGGCGTAATTGATGAAACGTCGTTATAACGATGACGTCCTTCAATGTCGGGAGAAGGATTCCAGCTCTGATGAGCAGATGCGAGTCGTGAACGGCATCTGGGTGGTAATGACTTTGGTCGCGGCACATCATGTGCTCGCTCAAACAGCCCACATTTATTGCAGACCTGAAATGATATTAGGCGAACTTATCTCAACAACTATACGAGACACACCAGTTTTCCTAGACTCAGCTTAGAGCGTCGCCACGTCTTTGTCTCAGTGGCTCGACAGTTGAAGCATTGGCGACGTATGCTGTCGCCGAGTTTCATCCTCGCGTCGTCCGTGTAGATCGTCCCGTATACCCTGAACCTGGGAATGGATTGATCAAGTGTGCCACGTTGGCCGTAAATGGGTGGAGGTTGTGGGAGAGCAGGGCTTGGAGGATACCCAGGGGCACGCGCACCGTGACTGTATGCACCTGTAGAAGCGGAAACCTCCCAGCGATAGCGGTAGTCGTCACGGCCATGGTAGGCATGATCGTAGACCGTGCTTCCGTATGTTAGATGTTCTGGGTTGGGTCCAGCAGCGGAAACAGTGGAGACCTCCAGGACGGATCCGGTTTCTAAGTGTAATAAGGGTGGTTGGGAAGACGCCTGAATCGGTAGCAGATGTGTAGGTCGAAGGAATGTCTCAAAGGCTTCGCTGTCTGGATTTCTGATGAAGTGCAACGATTAGTGAACGTTTTTAAATTGGAGAAAGAGGGGGATACATGTCAGGGAGAGCTCCTGTTACAGGGTGGTGAGCCATGACTAGGCCCATGTATTGATTGGGTTGCTTCGGCTAGATGAGGTGGAAAGCGTAGCCCAAGCTTGTCACCCTTTGCTTCCGGGTTGCTTACTGGACTATTAAGTACCACGAGAGATTGTCCCCTTTTTGGAGTTGGAAAGTTCTATAAAGGCTAAGCGCTGGGGCATACGCGGACTTATGGTTTGACGGGAATTTGTGTCGCGCGGTAGAGGCGTCCATCGAATTGATCCAGTCCAGTTCTTGATAAGTCATATAATACAATCATGAAACAGAGCGATATGATTCAAAACGTAACGAAGCCACCTTGACTCCGAGTACACGAGAGCCGTGAGGACGGTGTGGGCACGTACGAATCGAGAGATCACGAATAAGCAATACGGTTCCGACGCTCTTATGGCATTTTGTGGATGAACGCATGACACTTTATGGTACCTATGTGCAGCGTGCTTCATAGCTTCATAAACTTTGACGTCGGCCGTAGCCTGAGCTCGTGCGACGGCATGCTCAACTACCGCCCCGCAATTACTAGGAAGCGGAGGGAGGGTGAGCTATGCCTCTTGACTCTGTTTTGTTTGGAAATAAAGCCCGGGTGCCGTGGGACAGACCGAAGGTCCGAAGCTTGATGGTTGAGCAGCAAGAACCACATAGCCACATAATATCTTGAGGTCCGGAAGGTCACCTGTGTTGATGGCCCTGGAAGTACCACCAAGTGATGTCGATGTAGCTGCCACGTTCAGTTCATGCTGATTCTTGCTGTGTTAGAGGTTCCGACATGACAACAATCCCGGGCCGCCAGTTGTGCCTATTGCGGCATCACCCGGCCGATGACTCCTAAAATATTTTCGCCTTTCGCCTGTGTCCTGCACGGGTCACATCTTGCATTGCCTTCAATGATCTGGTCGTCCAGTCCTTCAGATCATGCGACTATCTTGAAGTGAATTCGTGGAATTTCTACGTGCCGGCGTCGGTTTCAAACATCCCCTCCCCTGCGGTCTAAGCCGGTCTTTCAGTATTACCGTCCTACGACAACATTCGCAAGAACTTCGGGGCAAGTTCTACTAGTGGAGCTTGAACGCGTACACGGAACAGCTCTCTGATTGCATACCGTATGTACAGAACGTGTGGCCTAACATTAGGTCACGTCCGGACTGAACGCGACTTCTATTGGGATGAATGTTTCCAGCGGTTAATACAACTGAACGCTGCTACCTCATAGCACATCTTATGGCTTCGAGATCATGGTAGTTTCGTTTCTTTGCCATCCCTCTATAAATCTCATAGTTGATTTTGCCCTCCTTGCAACGGAATTTTCTCCGCCTCTCCCCATTCGTTTCCAATGGTCTCGCAATCTTGCCCTCCCATACCTCCGCTGGTGGAAAGCTTAGATCTCTCAGCATGACATTATAGTACAGTGGCACCGCCGTCAACTGAGCCTTAGACTCGGCGTGCTGCTGTGGGAGGCTCCCTACAGATGCCGACAAATGCCACAGCCCACTTGACAATAAAGACAAAAAGGGAATACCAGGGCTAACGGTACCGCAAATCGATGATCGGCCTCTTGCCGCCTTCTCGGGCGGATAGTGCTGTAGTATTCTCGCGGACGAGCCCGGCCGCCGATGGTAGGGACGTCGCAGTTCCTCCGATGGCGTCCCCCTTTTTTTTTCCAGGCGCTCGCTCGGAAGAGAGTCTGCCACCCGACCCAATGCGGCGTTTGTCGTGTTTCTTTCTCTTGAAGACTATTTCCCCTTCCGCTCACTTATTTTGGATCTCATGACGTTTTGATCAGTCCCCAGGCTCCTGCTGGTTGTTTTGCGCGAGGTATACCTCCAACCGACATGAATGCCTGGATCCAAAGGAGGGAAAGGCACAGATCTTCGCAGGTTTAGGCAGTCTTTCTCTTGGACTTAGTGACAACATTCTACCAGGTTGGTGTCTATGACATAACAGTTGTTTGTTGTAAGCGCCGCGACGGCTAGTCCTTGTTCTTTTTCTTGACCTCCCATCGCTGCCACGACTCGGTCTGCTTTTCGCGTGCCGGCTGGCAGCCAATACCGCTCCCATGATCGCGACATTCGGCATCGGCATCACGTACTTCGGAGCAAGTATTCAGGGGTTTGAGTCTAATGCAGTACTTCAGATATTAGTGGTCACCTTGACGATAAAGACGGAGGCGTCTGATGATATTCCGTTAAACTATCCCTATCGGACGCTAATAGCCGCATATTTCCCTTCGATCGCGCCTCTTGAGAGTATGGGCGACCTTAGGATCCAAGGAGTTAAATCCTATGCGTGGGGTCACGGTTGGCGCTCGCTTGCAAATCCATGCCTGCCTTTCCTGCCAATGTTGTACTTGGTTCAATGTGATTACGCGAAAAGGATTGGGCAAGGTCATACGAGTCCCTCTGGTGGCATTAATGCCAGAGTCCGACCTCCACTGTCTTCGCCGTCTGCCAGTTCGCTGCTGCTGTCAACGTCGCGACGACTGAATGATGCATCCACCTACTCAAGCCTTGCTCCATGTTATCTCTAGTTTCCCTCTCATCACTCTGTCGACCTCACGCACTGGCCGGGCCAGGGACTCGGAGAGAAAACATGGGCTCATTCTGAGGCAAATGCACAGCGGTGCATCCGAGTCAATGAAGTTGATGATATTGATGCTAGTCTATTCCAAGGACAATAAAGAACGATAAGGGGAAAAAAAATCGGGATCAGTCTGTTCCACTGACTCTCTTATTCCAACACAGCCTTCTAATTTCGTTATAATATCAGCTAATTTATCCGCACTTGCATGCTGTGTAACTAAAAACTCTAAGTGACTAACCCGCACATGGCTCGTTCACTGTTTTACGCCCATGGGAACTGTCACGTAGATCGTTTATCACGTCTTAGTGGAGGGTCACGAGTACGTAACCTCGCATTGAGATGGAGCCCCGGCAAGTTTCGGGACGTTTTTTTGAATCCATTTATGTGCGCCTCGGGGTACAGAACCCCACGTGGCATTTCTTGTATTTACAATTGCTGTCCGGGACGTATTGTTTTGGTACATGCAACCTTGTACAAGGCTGCCACTGTGTGCCCCAAATTGATCATCAATCGATGTTGTCCAAACCTTGGCATTGCCATACGTAAAGGAACCAAAACTAGGGAACAGGGCCAACTGGATAATCAATGAATGGACACCCACCCCTGCTTCGATTGAAGTCCTCGTGGAAGCATAATGAAACGTTCGCATCCAGCTATCTTTGGCGTTGGGGTTGGTAACAATGAGCCCCAGAATACAATTGCACGCAAGACACCGAAAGATGATTCGATCAAGAATACCTTAAACAACTTCTAGAAGAAGAATCGGGTGTCAAGAGAACGCATGGCTCGTGTGTGCGAGAACAGTGAGTGCTACCGCAGGGTAACGATATAACGAAATGCAGGGGGCACCGGTTCCCATCTCTCTAGTATAGTAGTGAGTTTTGCGGCGGGTTCGAGGTAG
>Ga0137397_10002226_pt1 | contig 13596 bp, 10 predicted proteins | sample czorhiz116metaG_FD_106658 | JGI IMG/M metagenome (GOLD analysis project Ga0137397, IMG submission 106658) | Vadose zone soil microbial communities from Angelo Coast Range Reserve, California, USA - czorhiz1.16 metaG | ecosystem: Environmental > Terrestrial > Soil > Vadose zone | place: USA... | reverse complement strand
TACGCTGCTGCCCACCGCCATCCGATGGCGTAATGGCCACCGTCGCCAAGCTGTTCGAGACGATGGAGTACGGGCCGGCGCCGGAAAGCGACGCGCCGGCGCTCGAGTGGCTCAAGCAGCACGACGGCGGACGCTTCGGGCACTTCATCAACGGCCGCTGGGTCGCTCCCGCCGACGGACAGTATTTCGAGACGATCAATCCTGCGACGAAGGCGGTCCTGGCGCGCGTCGCGCAGGGGAGCAAGGCGGACGTGGATGCGGCCGTCGCGGCGGCCAACGCCGCGGCGCCCGTGTGGGCCGGCCTCACGCCGCATGCGCGCGCCCGCTTCCTGTACGCGATCGCGCGCGAAGTGCAGCGCAACGCGCGCCTGCTGGCGGTGCTGGAGAGCCTCGACAACGGCAAGCCGATCCGTGAGACGCGCGATCTCGACATCCCGCTCGTCGCCCGGCACTTCTATCATCACGCCGGCTGGGCCCAGCTGCGCGATACCGAGTTCCCGGGCTATGTGCCGGTCGGCGTCGTCGGGCAGATCATCCCCTGGAACTTCCCGCTCTTGATGGTCGCCTGGAAAGTCGCGCCGGCGCTTGCGGCGGGAAACACGGTGATCCTGAAACCCGCCGAGTTCACGCCGCTCACCGCGCTCTGCTTCGCGGAGATCGCGCAGGCGGTGGGGCTGCCGGCCGGCGTGTTCAACGTGGTGACGGGCGATGGGGCGACGGGGAAAGCGCTCGTGGAGCATCCGGACGTTCAGAAGATCGCATTCACGGGCTCGACGGAAGTCGGGCGCATCATCCGCAAGGCGACAGCCGGCAGCGGCAAGAAGCTGACGCTCGAGTTGGGCGGCAAGAGTCCGTTCATCGTGTTCGAAGACGCCGATCTCGACAGCGTCGTTGAAGGCGTGGTGGACGCGATCTGGTTCAATCAGGGGCAGGTGTGCTGCGCCGGCTCGCGGCTGCTCGTGCAGGAGGGCGTCGCCGACCGCCTGACGCAGAAGCTGCGGGCGCGGATGGAGAAGCTGCGTGTAGGCTCGCCGCTCGACAAAGCGGTGGACATGGGGGCGATCGTCGCGCCGGTACAGCTCGAGCGCATCCGCGGGCTCGTGGAGCAGGGCGTCGAAGAAGGCGCAAAGATGTGGCAGCCGTCGTGGGCATGCCCCACCGAAGGCTACTTCTATCCGCCGACACTCTTCACCGACGTCTCGCCGGCCGCCACGATCGCGCAGGTCGAAATCTTCGGCCCAGTGCTGGTGAGCATGACGTTCCGCACCCCGAAGGAGGCGGTCGAGCTCGCGAACAACACGCCGTATGGACTCGCGGCGAGTGTGTGGTCGGAGAACATCAATCTCGCGCTCGACGTCGCGCCGAAACTCAAAGCCGGCGTGGTGTGGATCAACTGCACGAATCTGTTCGACGCCGCGGCGGGGTTCGGGGGCTATCGGGAATCCGGGTTCGGCCGGGAGGGTGGAAGAGAAGGGATGTGGGAGTATCTGAAAACGGAATGGGAAGCTCATCCGCCCCGGGGCGCCGCCCCGGGGTCAGCCGCTCACGAGCCAGTTCGCTCGGCTGGCCCCGGGCCGGTGGCCCGGGGTGAGCGGGACTCGCTCCCTCCCATCGACCGCACCTACAAGCTTTTCATCGGCGGCAAGCAAGCGCGCCCAGATCAGGGCTACTCCCGCAAGATCGTCGGACCGGACGGCCGAGTGCTCGGCGAGGTGGCCGAGGGCAATCGCAAGGACGTGCGCAATGCCGTCGAGGCCGCCCATGCCGCCGAGGGGTGGGGACGGGGCAGCGGGCACATGCGCGCCCAGATCCTCTATTTCATCGCCGAGAATCTCGCGACGCGCGCTGAAGAATTCGCCGCCAGGGTGGGACGCCAGGAAGTCGATGCGAGCATCGCCAGGCTCTTCACCTACGCCGCCTGGGCGGACAAGTGGGACGGCGCCGTGCACCACACTCCAATCCGTGGCGTCACGCTCGCGATGAACGAGCCGGTCGGTGTCCTCGGCATCGCCGCGCCGGACGACTCTCCGCTGCTCGGTTTCGTATCGCTGATGGCACCGGCGGTCGCCGTCGGCAACACCGTCATCGTCGTCCCTGCCGAGTCGCAGCCAATCGCCGCGACCGAGTTCTACACGGTGCTCGAGACCTCCGATGTCCCGGACGGTGTGATCAACGTGATCACCGGTGGCAAGGATGCTCTCGCGAAAGTGCTCGCCGAGCACGACGACGTGGATGGCATGTGGTACTTCGGCAATGCCGCGGGCGTGAAGGCGGTCGAGCTCGCTTCGGCCGCGAACATGAAGCGGACCTGGGCGACAGCCCGCGGCCGCGATTGGCTCGATCCTCGCCAGGGTGAAGGCCGGGAGTTCCTGCGGCGCGCGTCGGAAGTCAAGAACATCTGGATCCCGTACGGCGAATAAGATTCCCCCGTTGATCAACGCGGTCCTGCACCGCGTGAACTATTCCGAAACCGATCAGATGGGCTTCGTCTACCACGCGAACTATCTCATCTGGATGGATATGGCGCGGACGGAACATCTCCGGGAACGAGGGATGTCCTACAAGGACCTGGAGGAGCGGGGGACGTACCTCACCGTCACGGATGTTCACGTCCGCTACCGCCAGCCGGCGCGCTATGATGATCTGATTCGGGTCCGCTGCTGGGTGCGGGACCTTGCCTCGCGGCGGGTGATTTTCGGATACGCGGTGGAGCGGGCAGAGACCGACGAGCTGCTCGCCACCGCCGAAACGTAGCTGATCGCGCTGAACCAACAACAGACTCTCTCGCGCCTACCGGAGCACGTGTGTGACCTGCTCGAACCCACGGCAGACCCGGTTCGTCTTTAATCTCGTCCTGCTCGCCGCGCTGGTGGCGGTGCGGCCGGTGCTCGGACAACAACCGGGCGCGGCCACGGATGAAACGACAGTGGGTGTGCTCGCCGGGCTGCTCGCCGCCGCCGATGCCCGCCGCTTCGATGTCGTCGCCCTGCGCGAGGGGCTGAGCCATGCCAATCCCGCCGTGCGGCGCCAGGGCGCGCTAGCCGCCGGACGCATTGGCGACCCCGCCGCTGTCGATCTCCTGCTTCCGGTGCTCAACGACTCGGTGCCCGGCGCCCAGGCGGCTGCGGCCTTCGCGCTCGGTTTGCTCAAGGACGCGCGCGCGATCCCCTTGCTGTTGGAAAAGGTCCGCGCCGTGTCCTCGGTGGAACAGGGCGCGCCCCAGCTCGAAGCCGTGACGGCGATCGCCAAGATCGGCGGAGACGAAGGCGCGCGGGCGCTCAGTGATATTCTCGCGGCCGGTTCGACTGGGGGGGGTGCCGCGACGCCGGTTGTGAATGCGGCGCTGCTCGAATCGTGGCGGCTCGGCCCGCGCGCTCCCGTCGCCGAGCTGGTCCGCTTTACCGATGCCTTCGACGCGGCGACGCGCTGGCGTGCTCTCTACTCGCTCGCGCGCTTGCGTGCGGCTCCCGGCGCCGCACCGCTGATCCGCGCGCTCAGCGATCGCGACGCGCAAACGCGCACCGTGGCCGCGCGGGGACTCGGCAAGGCGTTGGTCGACAGCGCGCGCCTCGATCCGCGCGATGCCGTCGCCGGGTTGCGTCGGCTGCTCGATGACCCCGACGCCCATATCCGCATCAATGCCCTGCGCGCGCTCGCGTCGTTCCGTGACTCCACGCTTGCGGGTGCCGTCGTACGGCTCGTCGCCGATCGCGACATCGGCGTAGCCGTCCAGGCCGAGACGACATTGGGCGTAATGCGGGGCGCGGTGGCACTGGCGGCGCTGCGTCCCCGGCTCACCAACAGCGTCTTTGCGCTCAAACGACAAGCGATCATCGCCGTGGCGCAGGCGGACAGCGGCGCCGGTGTGGCGGCGGCGATCACCGTCAGTAAGGACGCAGATTGGCGCTGGCGCAGCGTCGCCGCGGAGGCGTTCGGTGCGGCGCGCGCGCGCGACCGGCTGGAAGGACAGCTCACCGACCCCGACGGCCGGGTGGTCGCGCAGGCGCTGCAAGCGCTCCAGCGCATCGTGCCGGCGGACGACTCGTCGCTGCTCGCGCGCGCGCGTGTGCTGCTCACGCATGCCGATCCAGCGGTGCGCAGCGTCGCGGCCGATCTCCTCGCCCGCCACCCCAACGTCGACGACGTCGATCTCCTGGTCGCCGCGTACACCCGCGCCGCGGGCGATCCGTTCAACGATGCCCGCCTGTCCGCCGTCTCAGGGCTCGGCGCCATCGCCGCGTCGTCCGCGACCGGCCGCCAGCGCGTCGCAACCAAGTTCGTGTCGGTGACACCCCGACCGGACGACTATCTCGTGCGGCGGCTCGCCGCCGATACGCTCCCCGACACACGTGACGCCTGGGGTCCTGTCCTGCCCATCGCGACCGGCCGCACGCTGGCCGACTATCGGGATGTCGCGCGCCGCTGGCTGGCGCCCGCCCTGGCGGGTAGCAACCCGCATGTGTTCCTGGAGACGGACCGCGGCACGCTCGACATCGAGCTGCTGCCGGCCGAGGCACCGCTGACCGTCGCAGTGGCCATCGACCTGGTGAACCGGCGCTATTTCGACGGTACGCGCTGGCATCGCGTGGTGCCGAACTTCGTGGTGCAGGACGGTGATCCGCGGGGCGACGGCTGGGGCGGGCCCGGTTTCGCGATCCGCGACGAGATCAATCCCGTCCGCTACGAAACGGGCACGGTCGGCATGGCGCTCTCGGGCCCCAACACCGGAGGCAGCCAGTACTTCATTACTCATTCCGCGCAGCCCCACCTGGACGGCATTTACACCATCTTTGGTCGGGTCGTCGGCACGAACGGCGCTGCCGTGCTGAACGCGATCGGGCAGGGCGATCGCATCCGGAGCATTCATAGATGAAGAGATGGGCCTGTGCCATCGCGCTGACGATGGCGTTCGCGTCCTCACTCTCAGCCCAGTACGGCTACTTCGGGCAAAACAAGATCCAGTACCGCCGCTTTGATTGGCGGGTGCTGCGCGGCGAGCACGTCGACCTCTACTACTATCCCGAAGAAGAAGAGCTGGGCCGCGTGGCTCTGGCGTACGCCGAAGAGAGCTACGACGCGCTCGAGCGGCGCTTCAACCACGCCGTCACTCGGCGCATTCCCTTGATCGTGTATGCGTCGCACAGCGATTTCGAGCAGACCAACATCCTGCCGTTCATTCCGCCCGAGGGCTTGCTGGGCGTCACCGAGTTCCTGAAGCGTCGCATCGCGCTGCCGTTCCGCGGCAGCTACGCCGAATTCCGGCATACGATCCGTCACGAGCTCGTGCACGTCTTCCAGCTGAGCCTCGCGTCGCAGACGCTCGGACGGTACCCGCGCTTCCGGCAAGCCGGGATGCCGCTGTGGTGGACTGAAGGGCTCGCGGAGTTTTTCTCTGCCGGCGAGGACAGCCGCGACGAAATGGTGCTGCGCGACATGACGATCGCGGGGCGGTTGCCCTCGTTGCCTGATTTGACGTACGCCTACGGCGGGTTGGTCTATCCGGTCGGCGGCAGCATCCATCGCTTTTTGGCTGAGCACTACGGCGAGTGGCGCATTCTCGAGCTGTACAACGACATCTACAAATACTCGAGCTTCGACGGCGCGCTTGCCGGTGTCTACGGCCGCACGATCGACCAGCTGTCCGACGAATGGCAATACTGGATGCGCCAGGACTACTATCCCGCCGTCGCCAGCCAGCCACCGCTCGCGATCACGGCGCGCAAGCTCACCGAGCTCGCGATCAAGCCGACGGCGTTTCAGCTCCCCGGTGATTCCGCGCCGTCATTCCTGTTCTTCTCGCCCGCGAGCGGCTACACGACGATCTACGCGCAGAATCTCACCGGAAGAGGCCGGCGGCCGGTGGTGCAGGGGGAGCGCAGCGAGCAATTCGAGTCCTTCCACTTCTTCGAGTCCCGGATCGACGTAAGTCCCCCGCCACAGGGCGTCGCGGTCTTTAGCAGCAAGTACGCCGAGCGCGACGCGTTGTTCTTCTGGGATTTGCAGAAAGGCAAGGTCGTCGGCCGTTATCAGTTTGCGGAGCTCGTGTCGATTCTCTCGCCGGCCTGGGCGCCAGACGCCAAGAGCGTCGTGTTCAGCGGCCTGTCGGTGTCCGGCTACTCAGATCTGTATCGCCTGTGGCTCGCGGACCCCCAGCCGGGCGATTCGCTGGGCGCGGGGCGCCTGGAGCGGCTCACCTCCGATCGCTACGAGGATCTCGACCCCACCGTCAGCCCGGACGGGCGCACCGTCGTCTTTTCGTCCGACCGCACGCCCTTCGGCAAGAGCGGGGCGCACAACCTGTTCGCGCTCGATCTCCCGAGCGGCGCGATCCGCTATCTGACCTACGGCGACTGGCGCGACGAGGCGCCGCGCTGGGGCGAAGGCCGCATTTACTTTGCCTCCGACCGCGACGGCACCTTCCAGGTGTACTCGATCGATTCCGCGGGGACCGGGAGGCGCGAGACCAGGACGCTCAATGGGGCGTTCGATCCGCAGTGGGTGCCGGGCGCGCACGGCGGCCTGCTGTTCAGCGGGTTTGCCGATCTCAGCTTCAATATCTATGTCGCGCCGCCCCTGAACGACGCGACGAGCACGTTTACCCTCGCGCATGCCCCCTCCCCACCCGACAGCCTGCCGGCGGCGGCGTGGACGTGGGATGAGCTGTCGCACCCGCAGTACGCGCGCGCCGATGGCGCTCCCTACGAGCGGAAATTCAGCCTCGACTTCGCCGCGGGCGATGCCGCCGTCGCGCCAGGTCTCGGCTCGGCGCAGGGTGCGGTGTTCGTGTTCAGCGACCTCCTGTCCGATCATCAGGTCTTCCTCTCGCTGACTTCGTTTCAGAGCGCGGGTTTCGGGAGTCTGGTCGACAACATCAGTGGGTCCGCGTTCTACCTGAATCAGTCGCGCCGCATGAACTGGGGCGTGGGCGCGTTTCGCCAGCGCGGACTGTTCTATGAAGGCGACTTCAATTCGCTGTTTGAAGAGCGGTCGTACGGCATGTTCGCGCAGGTGCGGTATCCGCTCACGCGCTTCCGCCGCATCGTGGGCGAGTATCGCCTCGAGCGCTCGGATCGATTGGACATCAGGACGGACGACGTGGCCGAGCCGCGCCGCGTCGGCTGGCTGGCGTCGAACTACCTGACGTACGTCAAGGACAACACGCTCTGGCTTCCGACCGGCCCGATCGACGGCGAGCGCTACAACTTCACCACGGGGCTCGTGAACGATCTGAGTCACGGCCGGTTCGACTCGTGGCTTGTGTCGGCCGACTGGCGTAAGTACGTGCGCACCTCGCAGCACAGCGCCGTCGCGCTGCGTGTCCAGGGATACGCAGCGGGCGGCGAGCGGCCGCGGCGCATCAGCATCGCCGGCTCGTGGGGATTGCGCGGCTATCCGCAGTACGGCTACGTGGCCGGCACGCGCGCGTGGCTCGTCAACGCCGAGTACCGGTTTCCCATCCTCGACTTCCTCACGATCGGTTTCCCGTTCGGCGCGGCGCGGTTCCCGGGCGTGCAGGGCGCGCTCTTCGTCGATTACGGACGGGCGTGGTCGAAGACGACGACAAATCGGGATGTGCTCGGCTCCAGCGGACTCGGATTGCGAATGCCGATCGGCCCGCCGCTCGTCCTGCGGCTCGACATCGGCTATCGGCTGGGAACGACGCAACTCGATGCGTACGGATTGCCGCCGAGCACCCGCAATCGTCGCTTCGTGGACTTCTTCTTCGGCTTCAACTATTGACCCGGCGACGCTCCGTTTCCTACATTGGCGCCTGTGCACTGCTGGCGGCCTGTCCCGGGTATCGCCCCCCCGCGCCGCTCGTGCCGATGGCTCTGGCGCCGGCGAGTCGGGACAGCGCGGCGCAATGGGCCCGAACAACCCTGCCGCGCACGCCTGCGCTGATTCGGTTTCGATGGCATTATCAGGACGAGCGAGTCAAGTACGCGGGGCGGGGCACGGTGCGGATTGCACCACCCGATACGCTGCGATTCGACTACGTGGGGCCGCTAGGTCTTGGCAGTGGGGCGGCGGTCATCATCGGCGACTCGGTGTTGTGGGCGGATCCGGAGAAGGATTTTCGCTCGCTCGTGCCCGCGATCCCGCTGTTGTGGGCGGCATTCGCGATGATGCGGCCGCCCGCGGACGATGCCACGGTGTTCGGTGCGCAGCTCGTGGATTCGCTGCCACACACGCGCCGCATCGTGTGGCGGTTCGCGCAGCCGGAGGATACACTCGACTACGTCGTGACCCATCCGGACACCGCGGGTCGGGTGGACGGGGGCGGCAGGTTGGAAGCCGAGTGGCGGCGGCGGGGGAAAATGGTGGCGCGCAGTTGGAGTCGACTCGACACACTGGCGCATCCCGCGAGCGCGCGCATCGACTTCCCAGAGGTAGCGGGGGGAGCCCGATTTGAGGTTACTGTGGTGGCATTCGATACGGCGCAGGTCTTTGCGCCGGCTGTCTGGCGCAGTCGTCGCTAGTGCGACGTGCCTGTGGCTCGCGGGCTGCCTGTATGGATTTGCAGGCGGCACGCTCCCCAACGTCAAAACCGTCGCCATCCTGCCGTTCGACAACGATACGCCCGAACCGCGACTGACTGCGGAAGTGAGTGATGCCGTCCGCCTGGCGCTCGAAGGCCGCCTCGGCCTGCGCATTGCGACCGAAGCGACGGCCGACGCGATCGTCCGCGGCCGCGTGGTGCGGTACGATCCCGACGTGCCGCAAAGCGTGTTGGCCGGGGTAGGGCAGGCGACGGTGACCAAGCGCAAAGTGCAGATCATCGTGGACGTCGAGATCGTCAACCAGCACGAAGGCACCACCGTATGGAAGCGGCAAGGTCTTTCCGTTGATGGTGACTACGATCCTCCGGCGGAGCAGGATGGCCGCAAGGTGGCGCTCGCCAAGCTGGTCCAGCAAATCGTCGATGGGGCGCAGTCGCAATGGTGAGGCTCCTCGCCTCGCGGCGCGGCGCCAGCTCTAGCGGCTGTCTGCTGTCGCTGCTCATCCTCGTCGCGGTGCTCTACTACGGCGTCAACATCGGCGAGGTCTATTTCCGGTACTATCGGTTGGTCGATGAATTGCAGACGGAAACACGCATCGCGTCCGGACTCGACGATGGGACGATCCGGCGCCGCATTCAGGCTGCCATCGAGGAAATTGGTCTTCCCGATTCCGCGGGCAGCCGCCAGCTCGTGATCCGCCGCACGGCCCAACCGCGCGAGATCGTCATCGAGACGCGCTACAGCGAATCGGTTTCGCTGCCCTTCTTCAATCACAGATTCTCTTTCCACCCCAGAGCCGTGCAGCCGCTCTGAACACGGCCGCGAAGATCCGTACACCCGAGGCCGCCGCGAGCTGGCGCGCCACCCAGGGCCGGGTCGTTTTCACCAACGGCGTCTTTGATCTGCTCCATACCGGGCATGTCGCGCTCCTCGAGGCGGCGCGCGCCGAAGGCGACGCCCTCATCGTCGGCGTCAACCGCGATGCATCCGCGCGGCGCCTGGGCAAAGGGCCCGATCGGCCCGTGGTCGCCGAGGCCGAACGGGCGAGGTTGCTCGCGGCACTGGCGGCGGTCGATTGCGTGGTGCTCTTCGATGAGGATACGCCGCTCGCGTTGATTCGCTTGCTGCGTCCGGATGTGCTGGTGAAGGGCGCCGATTATGCCCGCGAGACAATCGTCGGGGCGAACGACGTGGAAGGGTGGGGGGGGCGCGTCGTGCGCGTGCCGCTCGTCGAGGACAAGTCGACGACGAGGCTGCTCGAACGGCTGCGACGGGGCTGATGAAACTGCTCATCGGCACGCGCAGCCCCGGGAAGACGCGCGAGATTCGCGAGCTGTTTGCCGGCCTGCCCTTCGAGCTGTCCTTTCCTGCCGACCGGCTGCTCCAGCCGCTGCCCGAAGAGGCGGATCTCGAGCGCAGCATGAGCTACGTCGAGAACGCGGTTGCCAAGGCCCGCTATTACGCCACGCGCGGCGGGTTACCCGCCGTATCGGACGACTCAGGGATAGAAGTTGACGACTTAGGCGGTGCGCCCGGACCACGCTCCGCGCGGTGGTCGGCCACCGGTTCGGATGCGGAGAACAACACACTGCTGCTCGAGCAGCTGGCGGGCGTACCCGAGGAGCGGCGTACGGCGCACTACCGCTGCGTGATCGCCTTTGTGGCGACGCCGAGCAGCGTCCCCGAGATCGTCGAAGCCACCTGCGAGGGCTTTATCCTCACCGAGCCGCGGGGCACGGGGGGCTTTGGGTACGATCCACTGTTCTATTCGCCGGAGTTGCACATGACTTTCGGTGAGGCACCGCCCGCCGCGAAACATAGAGTTTCCCACCGCGGTCGTGCATTCCGCGCGCTTATCGAGGTGTTGTTACGCCGTTCTACATAGTCTTGCTTTTACGTAGTTTTCTTGACGTAGTTATCTTGACGTAGTTTTTCGACGCCTTTTTTCGACGTTTTTAGGAGTTAGCCGGGGTGTGGCGCAGTCCGGTAGCGCGCCTGGTTTGGGACCAGGAGGTCGCGGGTTCAAATCCCGCCGCCCCGATTCACCCGTCGACCTGTGCTCGCAGGTACTTCTCGTAGCAATCCTCACAGACGCCGTGGCTGAACCGCGCCGCCGAGCGCGCTTCGACATACCGCTCCAGCGGCGTCCATGCGCCATCCGTGTCCCGAATACGCTTGCAATAGCTGCACATCGCGAGCAGCCCTTCCAGCGTCATCAGCTCCTCGCGCAGGCCGAGGATGCGCTCGGCGACCTCGAGCCGCGCGACCAGCTCCTCGGCGACGATCGGCTTCGTGATGAAGTCGTCCACGCCCGCCTTCATCGCTTCGAGAAAATTCCCCATTCCGGTGCGGATCGTCTGCATCATGAAGTAGGTGTATGGCCCCGGGGGGCGCGCGCGGATCTTGCGGCACAGCTCGATGCCATCCATCGCGGGCATCAGCCAGTCGGAGACGATCACGCGATGGTGAGCGACCAGCCACAACCCCCACGCGTCGACACCATTGTCCACCGCCGTCACGTCGTGGCCCTGCGCGGTGAGGATGGCGGTGAGCGTCTGTCCGGCAACGGCGTCATCCTCGGCGAGCAGAATTCGCATTATTCCTCCGTCAGCGCGACGCGCTGCTGCTGGCGCAGATAATCGATCACGCGATGGGTTATGGGACTGACACGCTCGAAGGTGTCCTGCGCGTCCTGGATCTCGCCCGCGCGCGCGCTCGTTTCGATGCGCTCGAGCAGTTCGGCCAGTTCGCGCGCGCCGATCGTGGCGGACGCCCCCCGGAAGACATGGGCAGCCTTCGCCATGTCGGCGCCAGACCCGGTAGCTGTCGCCGCGGCGAGCGCAGCGAGCCGGTCGGGCGCCTGCCGCACGAATGTGTCGACGATCGAGTACAAGGCCTGCTCGGCGCCCGCCTCGCGCAACGTCATGCGGAACCCTTCGAGGTCCACGGGCGGCGCGAGTGTTTCGGGCGGCGGCGCGGCTGCCGCTTTCGGTGTGGCGGTGCCTTCCACTAGCGCGAACAGATCGTGGCCCTTGAAGGGCTTGGCGAGGTAGTCCGTCATTCCGTGCGACAGACAGCGCTCGCGCTCGCCCGACAGGGCGTGCGCCGTGAGGCCGATGATCGGCAGATCCTTGCCCTTGGGGAGCGCGCGGATCGCGTGGGTCGCTTCGAACCCGTCCATCTCGGGCATCTGTATGTCCATCAGCACCACGTCGTAGTCGCGGTCCTGGACCGCCTGGACCGCCTCGCGGCCGTTGTTCGACACGTGAACTTCGTGTCCGCGTTTGACCAGCATGGCGACCGCGACTTGTTGATTGACGGGATTGTCTTCTGCGAGCAGCACGCGCAGTGTCGTCCGCGATTCCGCGATCGTGTGTCGCGTGACGACTTCCGGTGTTCCCGCCTCTTCCGGCGATCCCGCGAGCACCGTCCCGAGTGCTTCCAGCAGGTCGCTGCGTGAGATTGGCTTCGTGAGATATCCGCGGATTCCCAGCTCGCGGCATCGCTCACCGTCGCCACGCTGACCGGCGGACGTCAGCATCAAGAGGTTGGTGCCTTTGAGTTTCTTGTCGGCGCGGACGGCGGTCGCGAGCTGGAAGCCGTCCATGTCGGGCATCTGCACGTCGAGGATCGCGAGGTCGTAGCGGACGCGACGTAGCGCCTCGAGTCCCTCTGCCGCCGTTGCGACCTCATCGACCTTGATCCCTTCGGCGGCCAGCATCTCGCGCAGGATGCGCCGGTTCGTCTGGTTGTCGTCGACGATGAGCATCCGGCGGCCACCGAGTGCCGCGAGGCCGGTGGTGCGCAGGGGGGGCGCGGTCTCGACGGGCAGGGTGAGTGAGAATGAGAACTCGCTGCCGCGTCCCACCTCGCTCGTGACGGCCAGCTCGCCGCCCATCAGCCGGACCAGCCGCTGCGAGATGGCGAGGCCGAGACCGGTCCCGCCGTAGCGGCGCGTCATCGTCGAATCTGCCTGAGTGAACTCCTTGAACACCGAGCTGGTGTGCTCGGCCGCGATGCCGATGCCGGTGTCCCGCACGGCGAACGTGACCTTGGCGGTGCCGCCGGTCGCGGCCGCGCTCACCGAGATCACGACCTCACCTTGCTCGGTGAACTTGATCGCGTTGCCGATCAGGTTCATGAGCACCTGGCGCAGCCGGGTGGGGTCGCCCCGCAGCGCGCGCGGCACGTCGGCAGAGACTTCGGCGAGCAGCTCGAGGTGTTTTTCGCGCGCCCGCACGGCCAGGAGGCTGGCGGTGGCGTGGACCACCTTCGACACGTCGAACGGGATCGTTTCGAGCTCGAGGTGCTCGGCCTCGATCTTGGAGTAATCGAGGATGTCGTTCAGGATCATGAGCAGCGCTTCGGACGACGAGCGCACCAGCTCCAGCGCACGGCGCTGCTCAGTGGAGAGCTCGGTATCGAGGATCAACTCGACGAAGCCGAGCACGGCGTTCATCGGGGTGCGGATCTCGTGGCTCATGTTCGCGAGGAACGCGGAGCGGGCGCGTGCGACGCGCTCGGCGAGGTTGCGGGCCTCGCGCATCACCGCTTCCGCCTGCTTGGCGGCTCCCTCGCTCACCGCCAGGCGCGCCGTGACTTGGAGGTGATCGACCAGCGTGATGTGCGCGCGCCGAGCCACGATCGCCATTCCCACGGTGAACAGGGCGACGACGATCGCAGCCGCCAGATCATGGCTCCGCTCGCTCGTGGCCAGCGAGACGAAGACGGGGAGCGCGATACCGGCGAGGAATCCGCGGACGCTCAATGGATCGGCCGCGAGCGTCGTCAGCGCACTCGCGATGAGGCCGGCCAGGACTACGAGGATGAGCGCGGTCGTCTCGAATGGCACGATCGGCAGCACCAGCGCGCCGCCCACTCCCCAGGTGATCGCGAGCATGGTCACGGTGACGCGCACGCCGGTGCGGACCGCCCGCTCGGTGAGCGGGCGGCGTGAGGCGATGAACAGCCATGCGCCTCGAAGCAGCGCGGTGAAGACGACTGCGCCGGCCCAGCCGAGCAGCAGGTCGTGGGGCGCATCGGGCCAGGCGAGCGCCACGATGACGGCGATGAGGGCGGGATGCACCCAGACGCC
>Ga0137397_10002223_pt1 | contig 13603 bp, 18 predicted proteins | sample czorhiz116metaG_FD_106658 | JGI IMG/M metagenome (GOLD analysis project Ga0137397, IMG submission 106658) | Vadose zone soil microbial communities from Angelo Coast Range Reserve, California, USA - czorhiz1.16 metaG | ecosystem: Environmental > Terrestrial > Soil > Vadose zone | place: USA... | reverse complement strand
GCGTTCATCGGAGTCGAATGCGTCTACTTGGCCGAATCCAGGTGCAAGTCGCTTGTCAGAATTCATGGGCGTCCACTGGTGGCCGTTGAAGGCCAAAGGCGGTGCCGGCCCGGAAACAGGTCACAGTTGTAATTCTTGGGGATGCGCCTTGCTCTCTCATGTTCTCAACCGCCGCGCGTTCAGCGGGAAAGTCATCCTCTCCTTCCTCCAAACAGTGGTTGGCGCGCCATTTCGATGACCCTTACGTCCGCCAACGTCTCTCTCACCCGGCCCAATACCGCTCGCGCTCGGCGTTCAAGCTGCTCGAGATCGACGACCGTTACCGCCGCTTTCTGCGCGCGCCGGATGTTCGCGCGGTAGTTGATCTCGGTGCTGCGCCGGGAGGGTGGAGCCAAGTTGTCGCGGGATTCATGGGGTGGTGGGCGCATCCGCACACGAGGCAGAGGTCGGATCGGAACGACGATGGACGCTGGGGACTCGGCCTCGGCCCACCGAGCGAGCATTGGAGCGAGGGCACTGAGAGAGACCCGGTAGAGGTGGGAGGTGAGGGCAAAGGCGTCGTGATCGCCGTGGACAGGTTGGGGATCGCTCCGATTCCGGGTGTGTATACGCTACGGGCGGACTTCCTAGCGCCTGAGACGGCACCAATGGTGGAGGCTATCATACGTGCAAAGGCCAATCCTGACGGAAAGGCGGATGTAGTGCTATCAGACATGGCCGCAAACGCAACTGGCAACCGAACGCGCGACACACAAGATTCGCTGGACATTTGTCACGCGGTGTGGGATTTCACAAGCAGGCACTTGCGGACTGCGCAGAGCATCGGGCGTAAGACGGGCGGGGTCTTGTTGTGAGTGTGTCCTCCGCGTTCTCGCTGCGCACAAGTATGAATAAGAACTATGCAGACTCAAACACTTCGAGCACCCGGAGTTGCAAGAATTCCGTCGATTTTACCTCAATCCACACTTCCACAACGTCCTGTATATCAAACCGGACTCAAGCAGGGCTGCCTCGAGAGAAGGTTATTGGTTGTGCTTTGGCTTTAAAGGTACAACTGGAACAAATGACGAGGAAACGGGGGCAAGTCAACAAAGGACACTCTAGAACAAGGTTACGGACATAAAAGTACACTATTCACGCGGAATTCGAGCAGCAGGATTCATGTCCCAAAATTTACTCTGTCTACCTCCCCTGGTGCTTCGCGTCCAGAGACGGAAGTCGAAGGAGCGATGATGACCTTGACATGCCGCGAGTGATTCGAGGAGTGAGGTGAGAAGCAAACTGGTACGAGATAGGCGGCGAGGTTGAGAACCTTAATCGCAACACAAAAAGAGGCACGAGAGGAGTTTTGGTATGGCTACGAGACAAGCCTGAGGTATTGGGTCCGTAGGATTCAACCGACTTCTTGTACCCGCGCATTGCAGGGTTTGCCATGAGGCCGGTCCTCACATGCCAATTCTAGAATTCTAGATTGTCAGCGCAGAAGCAAAACATCTGGGTCAGAGGAGATAACCCAATTTATCCCCTGCAATCGCCGCATCGCACCACATTTCGGCCAGGTCAGATGCGCAGAAAGGAAGGATCAAGAACAAGAAGTAGGAAAACACTCTTCAGATGCCGAAGTGGTAGAGGGTCCAGAACGTTTGAGGGCGTAGACGACGTCGAACGCGGTGGCGGATTTCCTGGCATTCGAAGGTCGTATATGAACGAGAATTTAGAAGGCAACGCTGACAAAGGGCATATACCTGCTCAGTACACGCAACGGTGTCATGAAGAACCTGCGTGTGGGCCAGTCTCCACACATTCTCAAGGAATCCGACGGGACGGCCGCACATTTTCCAAGCACTCTTTGAGAACGCGAGTCTCTTCGTAAATGGGTTTAGAGATTGCACTTCACACCGCCACTGGCACGACGGGCGACGCGACGGATCACCTGGCGTTGTGGCTTGCCAGTGTACGGAGCATGGGAAGATGGGGCCCGGGGAGGGTGATCGGGCCGGCGATCCGTATAGTATTTCTACACATCGATGGCCGGGCCAAGGCACTCGCCTCTGTAGACGACTACAACAACACTCAAGAGAATGTCAGAAGCGACAGCGGATGAAAGGTATCACTTGATAACTCGCCGTCTGCAAGAAGTCCTTGGCGGCGACTCTATCAAAGCAATACTCGCCCAGGGAAAGACGCCAAAGTGTTACTGGGGTGCGTGCCCCTGGGATCGCATGTGTTCCAAAGCGAGCTAAAGTAAATCAGGGACGGCGCCGACTGGCAGACGTGAGTCGGAGGATACATCGATATCACCGTTATGGGCGACTTATTCTGGTTGTGCCCAGCGCACGTCGGATATTTTGTACCATTAACCAAAATTGCGGACTTTTTGAGAGCAGGTGTCGAGGTGCGCGTGCCGAACAACACCTTCATTAATGTCACAAAGTTGACTCACGAGTATACAGGTCAAGATCTTGCTAGCTGGTGGGAATAAGTTGCAAACATTTATGCTGCAACTCTTGATGCATCCTCGCAGACATTCATGCATTCCTTGATAACATGAAAGCGCCTCTCGAGCTGGTCGGACATCGCACCAAGTACTACAAATTCGTCCTCCTCGCCGTCTTTGGGTCACTCGGCATTCCTACATCGAGGCTCACCTTCGTCGAAGGCTCGTCCTATCAGCTCACAAAGGAGTATAACCTTGACAACTACCGATTATGCGCGACCGTGACTGAGCATGATGCCAAAAAGGCCGGCGCAGAGGTCGTAAAACAAGTCGAGAGTCCACTTTTGAGCGGTCTGCTCTATCCAGGTCTACAGGCGCTGGACGAGCAGTACTTGGACGTGGACTTTCAGTTTGGTGGCGTTGACCAGGTGCGTGAGCATATATCTACGTGAAATTGTTGTTAAACCTTTGGCGACGGTGGCGGGTTCTGTAGCGCAAAATTTTCACTTTCGCAGAGTTCTACCTTCCGCGCCTTGGCTACGCGAAGCGCGCACACCTCATGAACGCGATGGTCCCTGGCCTGGCAGGAGGGAAGATGTCTTCTTCCGATCCAGACTCGAAGATCGACTTTCTCGACCCTCCCGACGCCGTTCGGCGCAAGATCAATAAGGCGTTCTGCGAGGAGGGCAATGTCGCTGATAACGGCGTGCTCGCATTCGTCCAGGCCGTTCTCATCCCTATATCGGAGCTCCGGCTCGAACGCGCAGCGAGCAAGGCCAGCAGCAACAGCTCTGGACCCGGACTTGGTCCCGACGGACAAGTCTTCGGCGGGGCCGAACAAAAGCCGTTTGTGTCCGAGGGTGCCCCGCCCGGCGCGGTATTCAGTGTACACAGGGACGAGAAGTACGGCGGGTCGATGCACTTCTCCACATACGATGCGCTTAAGGAGGCGTTCGAGAAGCGTGACGTGCACCCTCGGGATCTCAAGGGGGCCGTGGCGGACGCGCTCGTCAGCCTGCTCGCGCCGATCCGCCAGCGGTTCGAGGAAAGCAAGGAGTGGCAGGAGGTCACGGAGCTGGCGTATCCCTCCCCAGTACCCGAAAAGAAGAAGAAAAAGGTGCGTGTGTCTATCCTGTCGCTCAACGGCGGGAGCTCGTCGACTGAGAGAATTCGGTGTAGGAGAAAGTGTATCATCCTCCTCCACCAGGAAAGGGAAAGAACGCAAAACTAGCCACAACGGATGGAGCGACAAGTGCCAGCGCTACGCCGGGTCAAGCAGACGGCCTACGGCCTACCAGCACGGTGGAGGCAGAGACAACGAGTGCGGACTAAAAAGGTCGTGGATCATACATGGATCATACATGGATCAGCAGAGCATTTCAAATTGTACAAAAGTTTCGACATGGTTGACCAAACATACCTTTCACTGTTTGGGTATAATTTCTGAGCTTAATGTCCAGCAGTCTCATTTGGTGACGATTGAAGGTAAATATATAGCGCGGGCATAAGGTAACAACAGTATATGCGAGGTCATTATCAGTGAATATAGGCGATACTTGATAGTTGCCCATCATTGGGTTTTCTTGCTTTCCGCTCTACGTTCTACCTCCTTTTCTGCAGCGAAGCCTGCCTCTTCTTCCTCTGCAACCATCTTTTCCTCGACAGCCTTGCGCTGAGCAGCGTCGAGACCTTTCGTGGCAGCGCACATCCGCTCACGATACACCCGATACTTGTCATCAGTTCCGAGGAGTCGGTCCCACCACCGGAACGAGGTAGAAAAGTTGTTCACGAACGCCATGTGGTGGAAGTCGTGGTGTTCAGCGCCTGACCAGAATGGAACGATGTGCTGAAGTGACCAGGGGAAGTCTTTACGTGACAAAGGTCAAATTTTGCCCTAAGGACATTGCGGCATGAGACTTACCATATCCAGAATGGGCATCGATAGCTTGGAAAAGACGGAGGGTGATCCATATATAGACGGTGACGATGTGTAGGTTGGGCTTGAACCAGCAGTAGAGTAGCGGTCCGAAAATTGTTCCCATGCCGAGGATCATGACTTCGAGAGGATGGGCATATTCCGCAGCCAGACCGAATGGCGCGGAGTATTTATGATGGAGCTTGTGGATATGCTTGTACAGCAAGGGTGTGTGGAGGAGTTGATGGGCTGCGGGTGATATAGGGAAGAGCGCGTCAACAAAACAGTTTTCAGAACGGTCGGGCGGACGTAAAAGAGAGCACGGACCAAAGTAGTGGAACATGTCCTCGAAGAAAAAGAAGAAGGCGAGCTGTGGGAGCATAGTTTGCCACGTCGAGAAGGGGACCTGCCAAGTACTCATGCCAAAAGACTCGGCGATGGGGTGAAAGAGGAAAATCTTGCCAGACAAACAGATCAATAATGAGCGGGTTGATCAGCCAAGTCAGGACCAAACGGCGCGCTTACCGCTGGTCCCTCAACGGTGAAGTGGGAAAAAAGGACACCCTTGGTACACTCCCACTGCTCCTGCGGTGTGGGCACCTTCCCTGGTTGCAATTTCCACTTGCGGAAGTATGGGATTGCGTCGATGATGATCCACGGTATGCAGCGACCAAAGTAGACAGTCTGCATAGGCATAGGTGAGTTTTCCTCTGGGGAGTAGGGGAAGGTGAACGCACCTCGTGGAGAATGAATGACGCAATACCGGTCGCAACGAGAGGGTTTCCGATCCACAAGTACCATGCCATCCATTGCCTCTCGAACCAGTTAAGTTGGGTATAGTCTACACTCAATGTAGCGTAGAGCTGTGAGGCCGTATGGTGACTGGAAGAGCCAGCGAAGGTGGCGTTGAAGGACATGGTGAGAGGGAAGGGGGAGGAAGCGTATGGTAAGTAGAAACACGAGTCGAATATAAAAGCAGAGTAAAGTGGTCCGATCGCGAGGCCCGACGCGTATTTTTTATTTCGTACGCGTGACGGCGTGCTCACGTGCCAGCGGAAATCACAGCAACGTTGCATACACAGATACAGACAATATAACGCAAGATAAAATTGAGGCCATAGCGGTCAACATTTATAAATTTCCTTTCCACCACGCATCGTTCATTGGCCGTTCACGGCTCCGTTCACCTGCGACAGTGCTGCATCCGCCTTGCGCAGGTCGCCTTCGCTCAGCGACGAGAACGGGCCCCCTCCAGGCGTACTGGCGCCGGATATGACTGACGACGCGCGAGAACGCACCTTCATCACTAGCGGGCTACGGTGACAAGTCAACTCAAGCTTGGCAGGGGAATCTTCGAGACGCTTACAATGGATAACTGTCCTCTTCGTCCTCGTGCGCCTGCGGCCACTGAAATCCTCCACGATAGTCACTGGTGGTGAGCGCTTGCATCTGCAGGAACCGTTATGCACACAGACGAGGACAAGAGAAAGATAAGTACCTCTTCAGTTAACGTGCCAATATCCCCTGGGGTCGCAAAGCCCGTCATCCTGAACCTTGGACTCGCCGGCGTGCTAATCGCCAGCTTCTCTGGACCAGAAGCAAAGTCAAAGTCATCCTCTGATTCACTATTGGCGTAGAATGCGTCGGGGTATGCGCGGCGAAGCCCCAGCTGGCGGGCCTTGGAGTACTCGATGCCCAAGTTCTTCCAATCCAACAGGGGTGAGAGTCGTTCGACGCGGTTTCGTTGATTGATCCGCTGTCTCCGCGTCTTCTGCGTGAAGGAGAAGATGTACTCGGCAAGTTGGTTGACGGATTCTTCTGCTGATTTCATTCGCCTGTCAACGATATAGCAGCCTTCGTCTTCCGGTCGCTCAATCATGTCTTGCATGAAACAGCCAAAGCCTGACAGATTTGTTGTTATGGACGGAATACCCATCTACTCATTGTGGTCAGTCATATGTGAGAGCGCGCATGCGGGGCTAGCACATACGACGGTGCACTCAGCGGGTGTGTAACCCCACGGTTCATAATAGCTGGGAAACACCCCGAGGTGGCACCCCCGGACAAATTCCTCATAGTCCATGCCAAGAACCGGATTATTTGCGTTGAGGAAATCAGGGTGGAAGACTATCTTGACGCGATCATACGTTGCATTGAAGAGCTTCACGCGCCTGATCTGATTTAGAATAGGGTCACTCGGGTCATCCGCCATGTTGTGTGTCGTCACAGCGGGTAGCGAGTTGCGTTTGAGGGCGAATATGCGCCGTTTCAACTGCACTTTATCCTCCTCTGATAGTAGAGTTTCTGGGGAGGGCAGCTTTGAAAAGTCGCTTCGATATTCCATGAGCGATGACTATGATCCCTCGTATGGAGGGAAACCATACCCATTTGAGCGGACCGCCATGTCAAACAGCCGCGAGCCAATCCTGTTCTGTATTTCTGTCACCGTGTCTTTAAGCTGCTTTGTCACGGCCTGACCCTTCAGCGAGTCAATGGTGTACGAATGGGTCTGGGCTGGCGTGATGATGAATGCGACGATGGTAGTCGCCGAACCTGACGATTGTAACCGGTAATTGAGACGTGCGAGGGCCTCGATGAACATGTCAAGTCCCTTGTTTCTATACTCGTAACGACCGGCCGAGAACATGTAGAGCGTGTTTTCGAGATCAAAGTCGACATGTCCGTAGAAGTGACCTCGCACAAACTCGTTGATCTTCTCTTTCGCAGTCGAGTGGAGGTTCTGGAACTCGTGCATGGCTTGGAACTTGACCACATTCAGACCGTTTGGTAAGACGCCATCGGGCTTGCGCTTCAGAAGATGTTCGGCCTCGTAAGCAGTGATGTGAGAGACGGTAGTGAAGACATCTGCGCAGTGTGCGGCCGAACGTTCGACGCAATATCGGTGGTAGATACCGCGCTTTCCGGCTTCGTGATCAACGTCAAAGTACTGCAGATTATTGTAAAAGTCGACAGAGCCAGCACAGAGGTATCGACCCAGGAGAGTCGCGTGTGTCGTGAAGATGATGGTGAGGTCGATGTGCCGCTTCCGGGAGAGAGGAATGGCCACCCCGGCCTGCCATTCGTGGAAATGCGCAACAACAGCGGTGGTGAGCTGCCGGGAAGTATACTGAACACGGAGGAGGAAAAAAAAGTTAGCACGAACTCGGGGAACGAGAGGGAAAGCGCGCCTCGCCAAGGAACCATGCGACGACGTAGCCGAAAACTATGCTCTCATTAGTCTCGTGGTCGCTGGGTGGCGTTGGGATTCCAGCCAAGTTCCAAAGATCGCCTTTCCACTCGTCCAGGCGGTGATACTGGCTGCCGGTGTCGAAGAGGAGGACGTGGGGATTTCCATCGATCAGCCAGCGACCGTAAAGGCATTTGACGCCTTTCACACGCATGGACTCGAGGGTGGCGGCGATGTGAGGATCGGATGGCTCCTCGGCCTCCACTTCCATGGGAGCAGATTTGTACGAGAGGGGGCCGATGAGCGTATACCGGTCGCCAAACTCGGAGACGGTGACGGGAACCTTCGACTTGATGACGGTGTAGATACCGCCGACCTTGTTCGCGACTTCCCATGCGCACTCGAAGAGGATGGGGTGTCGGACGTCGCGTTTCTCCTCTGACATTGGAAGACGTTGGCGATTGTGGGAGCGATCAGGAAAAAAAGAAATGGTATAAATTTTGGTACTAACGTTACGATTCTGACCTTTGCGTCATAGTTCGCACGCACGTTGCGGTCATTTCGCTGCTTTACCGTTTACTTACGAGCAGATCCTTCCGTGTCCGCGGGGAAACAGAGCGGATCCTGCTGTGCAACACGTTCTTATCACTCCACCTTCTCAACTAGTTGGCCTTCCAATCGCATTCATCGTCTTTCTATCTATTGCGCCCGTTCGTCGTTCAATAGCCGCGCTAGCCAGGCCCCGTCTGCCAGCGAATGCAGCATGGGAACTCTCCGGACACGGCACTCGGCGATTGCCATCCCCCCACCGTGTTTTGCATCCTGGCACTAGTACTCTTTCCCTGCACAATCACACATACCACAGCCTTACGTCCGCGTACGTACACCTTAGTATCGAGCTAGGACTTTGTTCCTTTGCGTGGATCGGAGGTTGTTTTTTTCTCGAGAATCAGAAGTCCTCGACGAGATCACAGAACTTACAGCAAGTGGCATCGAACGTGGCGACAAAGCATCTTCGAGGGGTCGACGTCGTGGTCGCTGCCAGGCTGACGCTTCAACGAACGTTGGATAGTTGGAGTAGACAAAATGACCACCGGCCAATAATATAACAATCGGGCTAAGAGTGCTTGAGTGGTGAAATACATCAGGAGTCGACTTTCGGGGATGTACGGTTATCACCGGTGCGGTAATTGTGCTCTGCTAAGCCTATTCCTGGCGTCTAGATTCGAGGAAGCGCAATGACGTCATGTTCGGTACTTGCCCAGGCATTGAGCGTATTGAACAGCGGAACATTGGGTAGACACGAAGAAAGGACCCAATGGGCGAAATATCGTGGAGCAAAGGGTAAGTACCGGTAAGTAGCAAGCGGCGGTATTCACAGAGTTGAAGTGCTTTCGACACTGTAGGAATCCTGGCGTTTTTTGCGGTTGCGTTCACCGGTGAGATCCCACTTTCCAAAAAGTAAACTGGAGGACATCATGAACAGACGATGAAAGCCAAAAAAAGCAGGTTACTTACTCGAACGCAGCCATAATGGTCCACTTGCGGTTGTCAGCTTCAGGAAACACGAGGGAGCGAGGGCCATAGAAGACCTCCAGGAGATGATAAGTTGTATGTGCTGATGAAGAAGCGGCAATGATTTTCAAAAGTACGTACCTCATCGTCGACCTCGTGCCTTTTTCGGGGTAGGCAATGCATGAACTTCCAGTCGGGGTGGGCGCCTCCCTCGCGACAGAGTGCTTCTGTTACCTGGTAGCCGGCGAAGTCGCGCACGCGTTGCTCATACTCTGCCTCTTGTCCCATAGAAATCCTATTAAAATGTGCAACGTCATCGTCCTGGTGTCAATGTTGACCCATACGAACTGCCTCGAGAGGACGTACCAGGTGTCTGTCGCGACGACGTCCGCGCCTTTAACCGCCTCCCTCGGATCAGTACCCCACCAAATTTTCTCATCGCATTTAAGATCTTTTACGCGATCCCACACAGCTGCGGGTGCCTGGTACGCAGGTTTCGGAGGTGTCGCAACGCGCAGGTTGTGGCCAAGTCGTGGATACGTCACTAACATATCATGCAACACGTTGGCAGAGTCGCCGACGTATGCGATTGTCAACGGCCGAAGTTTAGGAAGGGTCGCTGCGCGCCCCTTTGTTGTCGGCCCAGGTGGAACAGCGGAAGGGTCAAAGAGATGCACATGCTCGTGCAGTGTGAGAAGGTCTGCAAGAATCTGCGTTGGGTGCCACAGCGAAGATAGTGCATTGAGCACAGGTACCGGAGAGTGCTTTGCGAGTTCCTTCGTACCGAATGGTGGAATGTCGGAATGTGGGTATGCGGACATTTTTATTATCGAGATTCCACACACCTCAATCTCCGAGTGGTCGCCAACTCGGGCAAAAATTCCCTGGCACATCCCACCGATGACGCGCGCTGTGTCACGCGGAGACTCGCTTACGCCCAGCTGAATGTCTTCTTTTCCCAAAAAAAGCGCGTGACCACCAAGCAGGACCGCTGCAGTTTCCGCGGCTACGCGTGTGCGAGTACTACGCTTTGAAAAAAGGAGGGCAATAGACTTGTTGAAGAGGGACTGGGAAGGCATGCGCAGTTGAGGTTGCTTCCCTGAACGGAGCTGGGGTGCGAGCCAAGGGGTTGAAAGCTGCTTGAGGTGGTGTGCATGGGTAATAACACGATGAATCTGGGGGCCAGATAAGTCGGCCAGTGTCATGAGATGTGGTACAACAGCCATGGAGCTTTAAGTGTTGATGAGACACCAACGTATCCGTATCAGAGAGATGAAGGTTGGGGAGTAGAATAATTCCCCGCCACGGTTCAAAAGACCTGGTCGCGGGCCGGGAAGCCCGGGCTTGGAGGTGTAGGTGTTAGCGAGGGGAGAAACTCTATAACAAATCAAACTGACACGCTCCCCCAACCCGCTCACGTTCTGCTACATTCAAGCATACACTACTCAAATACACAAAACTCGGACAAGACAGGACGCAAACCTGCTTCCGACTTATTCAACAGCTGGTGACATGGCACTTGGTTTTCGCCGCCGCAACTTAACACGACTTTTTATCCTCATCTCGGCTGTCGTCCTCATCCGTCTCGCTACCTCTTCAAACTCATCACCATCGAGGGAAAAATCCCTTGAAATACAGAGCCACGGAGTCCTTGACTTTGTCCATGGCTCAGAAAACATTTTAGATGCCAGACGCCATTCGTTCTTGCAATCGCGGGTAGGGCGAGATGAGAGAGAGGATCTCATGAACGATATCGTTCGCAATGGAGTGGATGATTACTGGGAGCGCTTTCAAAAACCTTAGTGAGTCTTCTCTTGTCGCTCAATCCTCCGGTGATTAAGCTTTCGTATAGCATTCTAGGCTCAGACACAGCACAAATGGACACCCAGAGCGTTATGAGCTCCATCGAAACACTCCTGTCGCTTCACGGATGGGTCGCTGCTCATTGTCCCACCCTCATTCGACCTTTCGGCCAGAACAGTCACGAACACGTATTTGACGACCTTCTGAGCAAAAACCATTTCTACTTTGTCGGCATAGTGATACATTCCGCGGATCACTTTCTCGTCGACCAGCTCGCTGTTATCGTCCAACTCGCCAAGCGTTTCGGCCCTTCGCGCGTCTTCGTCTCGATGCTCGATTACGACTCGTCAGACTCCACGGCTACTCTCACGGACCTGTCCGAGGCGGTGCTCACACTGTTGGGTATCCCATTCAGGATCAGACGGGTCCCTGGTATGACTGAAGATCCGACTGCGGCTTACTACCCTGCGGAGGAGGCTTATATGCGCAACCTCGCTCTAGAGCCCCTCAAGGAGCTATACGAACGTCGCAAAATCAAGTTCCACCGTGTCATCTGGTTGAAGGGTTTCACCTGCCCCAATGACATTCTCGAGACCATCAAAGTCAGTGACGCGAACGATGCCGCCATGGTTTGCGGAATGGACTGGGCTGAGCACAATGGTGCCTTCATCTTCTCTGATAGGTATGGGCGCACGTCATGTCTTAGTTTCACGTAAGGCCACAGCTCACCCATCTTTAGGTGGCGCACTCGTGATATCAACGGCGATCAGTTCCGGCAATCGAAGTCGTCCTCGAAGCCAGATGCCGTCCCTCCGCGGGATAGAGTTGGTTCTGCTCGCTACTCTCAGCATTTGCCCTTCCAAGTCTTTTGTTGCGAGTCTGGGACTCATGTCGTCGATCCTTCTCAATCATACTACGAGGGACTCTCATATCGCTTCGGCACAGATTTCCATAACGTGTCCATGGCGAAGACTCACCCTGAGCGTGTGCCAGACGCACCATGCCTAGACAGCAGCCAAGCGTGGTTTTGCCGCGATCTCTGGCTCCACAAGGCCCGCAGAGGTGTCCAGGAGATGGATGCGAGGAACTCTGTTGCCCATCGTCGAAAGCGTGCTCTGGGGGATGACGAAGTGAAGGGCGGGGGTCCTGTCCACCGATTGCCAAATGACGCCGACCCTGATGCGAATGCAGGCTCCGACTATGATGCGATGCCTGATTCAGATGTTCCGGTCGAGGACGTGACATCATCAACGCGCCTCTCTATCCCTAATTCTCTATTTCGGCCTGCTCGGATCCTTGTCAATCCTCGCTGTGTGACGACATACGCAGGCGTCAGCCATACGCAACTTGCTGTGGATCTTTTCGGCCCCGAGGATGAGGACCACGGTTTAGGAGCGGCAGGGATGTATGTCTTGGATGACTGGGAAGGCGCACCTGAAAGTTTTGTTTGCCAGGAGCAAAGGTGAGGGTGAGACTATGATCGATGTACCATGCACTCATGGCACCTATGTAGGCAAACGGGTGGCCGGAAGGCTACCAAGACGCAGCGCCGATTGGCCTATTCCATTCACGAGGACTTGCAGAGATATCTTTGATATGCATGCCCTAGGGAAGGGAGGAGCTTTAGTACTGATTAGTTATATTAAATGTAAATGGGTTGTTACTCTATATTTTGAGTGAAGGGACATTAATATTGTCCTAGGGATTAGTTAGTTTGCTTGCTCTGTCCATCCATTTGAGGATGAGACTGTTCTGGAACTGGCAAATGCTACAGTGCTGGACAGCAAAATTTGACAAATTTGCTAGTGCCCAAACTAGATTTTTTTGGGGGCAAATGGACATCAGAATTGAGATCAGGGGGGCTGAAAATGTCCAAAAACACACTTTCTAAAATGTTCCCACACTTTTGGCTTTGGACGATTTCTGAGATCAAAATTTTATATTCTGAGTACCCCTTTTGGGGTCAATTTGTATTAAACCATAGCATCAATTACCTGCCAGTGAGATTTCTGATGCTAGACTGTCCATTCAGCCAGTTTCCCATAATGTTCAAATAAGGGAGAGGGGCAGCAGATAGCATGGTGGCAGTGTAGAGTGCAAGTGGGAAGGGGGCAAGTGCAGGCAGTTTGCAGGACTTCATGGGGCACACAGTGATGGAATTGGAGCAGGCAGGGGCTCCTGCTGCTGAGGTGGAGTAGCACTTGAGCATGGCTCATGCCTTGTGCTGGAGTGTGTACATTCACTTTTGATCTATCAGGAAAAATAAATTCATCTTATTCCTACTTATTCCTTTCTTACCCTCAAAATAAGAGGAATAAGATGTAATACAATGTAGTAAGATGGAATAAGAAAAGTTGATTTTTTCTGATGGCCTGCCTCACCCATGTAGGGCCTATTCATATTTGGTATGTGTTTATCTAAGTGGCACAGTCACATGCCTGGGTGGGTGCCAATCACATACACTTATACACTGTAAGGACTGTAGTGCCTGCAGCCTTGGAATCAGAGACCACCAAGGAGCACCAAGTCGAGTGTGTGTAAGTGCTGCCTCCTTATGGTGCCTCCCTCTCTCTTGCTCATCTTGTCACCTCCCAGCCACCTGATCAACATCACATCTCATCAGCAAAACCAGACCCTGCTGCCTAGTGCTAGATGGTGAACCATAGTAAACCATAGTGCCATAGTGCTCATAACGAGGTCTGGGTGTTTATAGTACCGGACAGCACACCCTTTACTAGATGGTGCT
>Ga0137397_10002222_pt1 | contig 13608 bp, 11 predicted proteins | sample czorhiz116metaG_FD_106658 | JGI IMG/M metagenome (GOLD analysis project Ga0137397, IMG submission 106658) | Vadose zone soil microbial communities from Angelo Coast Range Reserve, California, USA - czorhiz1.16 metaG | ecosystem: Environmental > Terrestrial > Soil > Vadose zone | place: USA... | reverse complement strand
CGAAGTCTTGATCCTCGAGCTTGTTGAGGCTGCGTGCCAGCATGGTGGCACCGGCGACCAGGACAAGCGACAAGGTGGCCTGCACAACCAGCAGAGCCTTGCGCGCGAAAGAAGAACGATCCCACGTGCCGCGGCCCGAGCCGCGCAGCGCTTCCGCCGGATCGGTCCGCGTGGCCACCCACGCGGGAGCGGCCCCGAAAATGATTCCCGTTACCAGCGCCAACCCGAAGGCAAACGCCAACACCACGAGCGACGGAGCGATACTGATCGGAAGGAAATGCGAGCTGTGGAACGCCAGGGCGAGCAGCAGCCGCGCCGCCGCCATGGCCACCAGCAACCCGACAATGCCGCCGCCAATGGCCAGCAGGACGCTTTCCGTGAGCGCCTGCGTAACGATCTGCCTGGGTGTAGCGCCCACGGCCAATCGCACGGCCGTTTGACCACGACGAACGACTCCGCGAGCGAGCAGGAGGTTCGCCACGTTGGCACCGGCGATCAGCAGCACCAGGCCACACACGGACAGCAGGATCTCGAGGCTCCGCCCGTACTCCTCTTTCATCACCGCCACACCGGCTCCGGCCGGTATCACGTCGATCACCTGCTTGGGAAGCATGCGGATGACATCCGGCATCCAGTTGGAAGGATAGCCGGAATCGTGTTCCAACCATTGCCGCAGGACTCCGGTGAGGCGCGGAGCCATTCCGTCGACGGAAGCCCCGGGACGCAATCGGCCGATCATGCGCAGCCAGGCGGAAACAGGCTGATGCAGCAGACTTCCTTCGGCATTCATCATGGGTTCCAGTTGCAGGGGCACCCAGATATCAGGCGGGTCACTTTCCAGCGTTTCGCCGAAAAATCCCGCGGGCGCGACGCCGACGACGGTCAGAGGATGGCCCTCGACGACGAAAGTGGAACCCACGACCGAAGGATCGGACGCATAGGAGGTTTGCCAGACACGGTGGCTGAGCACGGCAACCGGAGAAGCCGCCGGCTTGTCGTCGTCCGGCGTAAACACGCGTCCGCCGAAGGCGCGCACTCCCAGGGTTGAGAAATAACTGCCGCTGACGTACTCCGAGCGCAAGGGTCTGGCGGTCGATTCGACGCCCTGACGCCGCACGCTCAGCCGCCGGCGCCCGGCCTGGAAAGCGGCCACTTCCTCGAATTCGGGTGTTTCGGCCTTCAGCCGCTCGTACAGGGGAAAAGAAAACATGCCCCAGCGGTCCTGAGGACCGCCCTGGACGCAGCAATCATCGCCTTCGCCGACCCGGTAGAGCCTGCCAGGATCAGAAACCGGCAAGGAGCGGAGCATCACCGCGTGAATCAAGGTAAAGATGGCCGTGGTCCCGCCGATGCCCAAGGCCAGCGTCAGAATCGCCGCAGCGGTAAAAACAGGCGACAACCGGAATTGCCGCAGAGCGTAGCGAAAATTGCCGGGCAGGTTTTGCATGGCACTCCTCTCTCTACGTTACGCAGTTGAGGCGCTGAGGGTTCCCAAATCCCGAGACTTGGGAACGCGGCCCGCCGTCCGGCAGCAACTCCCTTTACTACTGTTGTAGGGACGTTTCAGGAAGTCGTTGGTCACGGGCTGCAGGTTACGGAGCCGTTGCCTATGGTTTCAAAATCCATGGCAAGACACTCGCCGTAAGTGGAGCAAAATCATAGAGGGTCCTGCCCACGGGTTAAGGAAAGCCGTGTTTCCAGAAAGCGGCTCGGGACACGAGGCCTTGCTGTGCCCGCCTTCAAGGAGTAGGATTCTCCGGCAACGCTGAATCTCCGAGGAACCGCCCAACCCTCCCCGAGACCCACCGTAAGGAGGTTTCTACGATGTGGAGTCAGAAGAAATCGGATACGAAGAGCACCGAGTCGATGAGTCCATTGGATGCGAGTGCGGACCGCGATACGGGATGGCTGGGGTCGAGCCTGCGCGTGAAAGGCGACATCTCCGGCACCGAGGATCTGCTGATCGACGGGTCGGTCGAAGGGCTGATCCAGCTTGAGGGACGGAAGCTGACGGTCGGGGCGGCGGCGAAGGTGACGGCTGACATCAACGCCCGCGACGTGGTGGTGTACGGCTACGTGAAGGGAAACGTGCGCGCGAAGGGACGGATCGAGATCAAGAAGGACGGTTCGGTCGTCGGGAATTTGACGACGGCGCAGATCATGATCGAGGACGGCGCGGATTTCAAAGGCTCGATTGAGATTGACAGGAGTGCGGCGGAGGAAGCCGAAAAGAACGTCTCCTCGCGGGCGGCGTCGGCAGGCACAGGGCCGAGAAGTATGTAACGATCCCGTACCCCAGGCCCGATCCCTATTGTGGTTGGACTGAGGAAAGATTCCTTCAAGGCTGTCAGCGTTGGCTCTTTGGCGACCAAGAGTACATGCAACATCCCCATAATCATGTATATACACAGGGTCCAGGAGCATTATAGGGGGCTAATCAGAACGAAACAAGTTGGCCCATTGCGAAAGCGAATTTGGATGGCGTCATTGCGGGGACGGCTTTCGTTGATAAACCGGAGGACCTCTAATGTCAAGGGAAAGGGTTGTGAAGGCAGCCTCGCAAACCGCAGGGATCGGCACCGCACCGCGGGCGAAGTGGACTACGAGATCCAATCAATAGATCGACCCGCCGGACTGCGTTGAACTCAGCGCACCCATGTTGGCGGAAACCGTATAGCTCAGGCCTCCGCTTCCCTTCCAAGTGGACAGAGTAAAGGAACCGCTCGCGTCAATCCTGTACACCGCGATGTTCTGATACGTGAGTGGTGTTTCTGGCTGGCACACTTGGGCCCCGCCCGGCGCTTCGAGAAAATAAGCCGTGCTGGATCCCACGACGGAGCTCTTGCCGCTCGGGTCGATGAGCAGGGCCGTTCTTTCATCAATGGAGATGGTGCGCGGCATGCTCGACCAGCCATGGAGGAAAATCCGGCACAGAAATGCCAGGTCGCGTCCCATGCGTTCGCGCGTCGCGAAATGCGGATCGCCGAGCAGTCCAGTCAAAATAGAGACGTTCGCGAAATCCCTTTCCAGCGTAATGTAGCGGTTGAATGGATCGGCCAGCGCGTCGCTGGAAGTCACGCCCTGACTCGCCAGGGCCGAATAGACGAACTGGGTCAATACGTTCATCCCTGCGCTCGTGCCGCCAACGGGCACTCCTCGCGCGATCAGGCCGTTTAGCGCATCCTCGACCGGTGTGCCTTTCCAGTAGTTGATGTAGTTGGATTGATCTCCGCCGGCAATCCACAACGCCTCGGCACTCTGGATCGTGCGGATCACAAACGGATCGCTGGCTTCCGAGCGGTTGGGAATGATCAGCGTAGCCACGGAATTTTCCTTCGGGCACAGCTGCTGGATGTAAGGATTGTAGGCGTCGGTGCCGGTTGTGCGGATCACCAGAAAATCGCCGCCGCCGCTGCGCTGGCACATCCATGGAAACGCGGCATCGACGTCGGTCCCGCCGCCCATAAGCACGGTACCGGCCGTTGTGGCAGTTCGAACGTCTACCGCGCTGCCAATACGGAAATAGGAATAGCGTTTCGCCGCGGATGCTGACGTTACCAAACACAGCGCAAGAAACAGCCCAAGAAACACACCGAAACGTATCACTTTCACTCCCCTACCCCCGTGACGCGCCCCGTCGCGCGCCATGATATCGCCCACCGATTCCGCGCTGCAATAGCCGCTGATTTCAGAGAGGAATGCCGGGCGTTTACGGCGCGTTCGGTGTTCTCCAGAGCCAGTGGAGCGCCCCAGAAGGCACGCGGCCAACAGCGCGCCGAGAATTCCATCGAAGGCCAGACAGCACCGGGCCGCGGAGGGAAAATCGAAATTGGAAAATGGAAGAGTAGGCGAGCGGAAGCGCGCCTTTCGATCTTCCCAACACAGAAGAAAGTTCCCGCAGAGAAAAAATCAGCGCGAAGGCTCAGAGAATATTCACGGCGCGGGCGGCGAGGAGGGCGACGATGGTGAGGGAGATCAGGGATTGCAGCATCATGCCGATTTTCGCCCAGCGCGAGAGGACCGCCGTATCGGTCGGGGAGAAGGCCGTGCTGGTATTGAAGGCGAGGAAGAGGTAGTCCATGAAATGGGGCGACCACGAGGGATCGCCGCCTTCCTGGGTCAACATCTGGGGGAAGAGAAACGAGCTTTTCACGCGGCCCGAAGCCCGGTCGCGGCCGAGCGGACCGCCGGCATCGAGCTTCCAGTACCAGAGCGCGAACACCAAAATGTTGGCGATCCACAGTGCGCAAGCCGAGCGCAGCAGGGCCGCCGGTGGCTCGCGATGCTGCGGAATCCCCTGGATGAGAAAAACCAACGAAACAATCATGGCCAGAGTGATCACGCCATTGGCGGCAAAAGTCAGAATCCGGGCTACGTCGTGACGGCCACGGCGGTAGGAGACCACCGTGGGAATCAGCAAAACGAAGATGATTACCAGCAGTAACCAACCCGGACCCACGGAAAGCGGTTCCGGCAGGGCCCAGTACACGCCGGCCGCAGCCAGCATGGCTACGAATGCGGGCCAGCGGGGTTCGCGGATGATTTTGCCGGTCATGAGGGTAAGGCGAAAAGCGCGCGGGTGGAGTTTAGTACAGTTTTCCTTGCGTCTCAAAAGGATGGGGCCAGGCCCGCTCCGCAAACCGGATGCGGGCCCTCGCGAACAAGACAAGTTTCCTGCGGCTCTAGAGGATCTACGCGATGGAATTTTCGGGGTTTTCCGGATGGACAAGCGCGCCTGGCCGCGTGATTGTGGAAAGAGAGGAAGAATCGGAGATGCGTTCCATCCGGAGATCGAGGCAACCAGCCGGGTTGTCGATCCGGTCCTTCCCAAAAAGAGCTGCGGTGTCAAGGTGGTGCCCGGACGGTCCGAGTGACCAGCTTCGCAGATCGAGAACGAGAGGAATGCTTGAATCGCTCCTGACGTTGCTGCAAATTCGACCGTATCGGTCGGAAGAATGGCACACTCCGCACATTGATCTGGATTGAAGAGCTACGTTTTCAGGGTTGGGGTTGCTCTGAATGCGCCTGGGTGTTAGAGCCAAGCTAACAAAGGCCAAATAATCCGGCGGCGCAACGCCCGGGCGCGCGGGCTGACGGAAAGAGGAACACGGCTGGGCTTCAAGGGATGGTGACGACCGCAGGGTGAAGTTCCCAGATGGTAGCGACGTGCGCGGAGCCGCGGTGGTGGTCAAAGTCTTCAAAAGCCATACCCAGGACCGAGATGGGCAACGCTTGCGGCAGTTCACCGCCGTGCTGGGGGTCGAGCTTGAACCCATGCTTCGCCAGCTGGGATTGCGCAGCCCGGCGGGCGCTGCAAAATTCGCTGTCCACGATGGTTTCCACAATCACCCGGGAAGCGTTCTTATCAGCGATCCTAGAAATCTCGAAGTGCACACCGCAGTCCGCCCCGTTGACGCTGGCTTCCTGTAGAAATGCAGTAGCCACATGGAATACCTGAAGCTCTCGCTCCGTACGTGGCGCATCAGGAGCGACAAAGGCGTCCTGGGTCCAACTGAGAATGGTATCCACGCCAATTTCCTGCGCGGCGATGACGGGAATGGGGACGTGTTTCGCGATGTGCCGGAAATCGAGAATGTCCGGCTCAATCGGCAGGCCCTTGCAAAGATCCTCGGGATTCGGCTGCACAATCCGTAGCTGCCGCCGTTGCAGGCAGCACAAAGCAGGGCAAACAGTGTGACCACACCGATCGGAAGAATCTTCTTCAAGGATTGCACCCGTTGGTTCGATGAATGGCCGATGGGCATTCGGCGCCGGAACCTGGTTCCTAATGACGCGGCGTCAATGCAACGGGGCTTGCTGGTGGTGTTCGCCGCTTCGAAACCTGGAAATCAAACCGAAGCTGCGAAGCCGTTTCATCAAATCGGCGAGATGGCGGCGATCTTCCTCGTGCACGGCGGTGAATTTCAACCCCAGTCCCCGTCCGGGCTTCACATGCCGCACCACGGCTTCGGCCCGGATCTGCCCCTCTTCGACAAGGAAATGGAGGTTGGTCTTCGCGCCCACGGCTTTGGACGCCTGGGTCAGGACAAACAGACCGCCGGAGCTGAGATCGCGAACTTGCGAAGTATCGTCATACGCGTCCGAGCCCCAGCAGACATAGACGGCCCCCGCTGTCCCGATACGCGAGCTGGACCTTCTGGTATGCGGAGTTTGTTGTTCCATGGTGGCTTACCTCAGCCGAGTTTTCCTTCCTAGGTTCGTTGCCTGATGCCGGCCCAGGGCAGCGAGTGCTGTTGCTCCATCCCTTCCTTACTAGCGTTTGAAGGCTTAGCGGAAACAACTGCAATTCATTTTCCCAGACGGTCCGAGCACTCGTGATTTGAAATCTTCTTCGAAAATCCAGTAGTAGCGTAAAAGTATATAGGGCATGATTCTGTTCCTTTTTGGACACTGCGGATAAATCCCTCAAGGCGTTGGATGGGGTGCAACTATGGCTTCTGGGCAGGGTTAGACAGCAGGTGGCAATGGGCTCTGTGGTGTAGTTCGAGTGCGTGGCGGATCGGGCGCGCCAGAGGTCGCGGCGGGCATCCCCAATAGGAACGAGTAACATCCAATGGCGTAAATTCGGGGCGAGATGGAATGGAGAGCATTCGATAGAGTCCGAGTTGAGGGAGCAATGATCATGGCCAATTACCCCGTCCAATGGAAAAAAATGGGATGGATATGGAGCGCAGCAGCGGGGCTCAGCCTTGCAGTCTCGGTTGGTGCGGCCGCGCGCGCGCGCCAGGAGCAAGAGCTGGGGCAGCAGGACGGGCAGCAGGACAAGGGGCCCGCGCCAAAGGCGAGACCGGCGTATACGTCGCAGGATGCGGACAAGCCGCCCTATTCGCGGGACCGGGAGATGCGCAACGCGCCGAGCGGGAAGGATCAACCGGCGCGGGAACGCCAACCGGCAGACGCGGGTCCGGCAGTACCGGAGACGCTCGTGGTGCCCGCGGGCACGATTTTGCTCGTGCGCATGAATGAGTTTTTGTCGAGCGACCGCAACCAAATTGGGGATCCATTTACGGCAGAGCTGGAGCAGCCGATCGTGGTGCAGGGCTGGGTGGTGGCGCGGCGCGGGCAGATGGTAACGGGCAAGGTGCTGGCGGCGCAGAAGGCCGGAAAGGTCAAGGGGGTTTCGCATCTGGGAGTCGAGCTAACCGATTTGGCGGTGGTGGATGGGCGGCGGATGCCGATCTTGACGGAGCTGTGGCAGGGATCGGGCGGAACTTCGCACGGGGCGGACGCGGCGACGGTAGCGGGCGGGACCGGGGTTGGCGCGCTCCTTGGAGCCGCGGCAGGATGGGGGAAAGGCGCAGCGATTGGAGCAGGCGCGGGCGCAGCGGCGGGAATCGCAGCCGTGCTTCTGACGCGGGGACGACCCACCGTACTCGAGCCGGAGACGCAACTGAGCTTCCGGCTGGTGGATCCGGTGACCGTTGAGACCGGCGAAGCGCAGCAGGCGTACCTGCCGGTGACGCAGGAGGATTATGAGGGCGGGAGATTCGAACGCCGCGGTCCACGGCGCGTGGCGGGCAGGTACCCGGCTTATCCATGCGGCTATTACTCTCCTTGTTATGCCTATCCAGGCTACTTTTATCCAGATACCATGGGGATCTACGGCGGGTACTATGGGCGGCGCGGGTATCGTCGGTGGTAAGGCCAGGCGGCGCAAGCAGAGGAGCGACCGAATGCGGCGGGTGATGGATTTTTCCTAGGAATAAGCACCAGGGCCAGGCGGTCTCGACTAGATTGCGGGTGGGCGAGTGGGAAGCTTTCAGGCGGGTCCAGGAACAAGGGTACTAGAAAGACTGCACATTGTTTGTGATAGGCTTTAGGCGATTTTGGGTAAGCCGTTTTCGGTCCATGCCCGCAAAAACCATTGGCGGAAGTTTCCCTCATCGCGAATGGGAGCACCCTCAGACCGCAGGCGATTTGCCGGGGTTAAATCCATCGAGTAGCGTGGGCGGGCAATGAAACTCCAACCTTCTCTAGTACACAATTCCCTCCTCCTTTTGGCGGCGGTGCTGGCGCTAGGAGGAGTCCGCGTGGCGGGGCAAACGAAGCCGGAAAGCCCGGCGACGGGGCAAGCTGCGGCGATACCGGCGCGAATTACGCAAGCGATCGATGAAGCCCGGATGGTCGAGATGAAGGGGAACGTGCATCCGCTGGCGCGGGGAGAATTTGATCAGGGGGCGGTGAGCAACGCAACGCCCATGAAACGGCTGCTGCTGCTGCTGGAGAGAAGTCCGGAGCAGGAAGCGGCGCTGCAGCAGTTGATGGCGGAGCAGATGAGCAAGGAGTCGCCCAATTTTCACAAGTGGCTCACGCCGGAAGAATTTGGACGGCAGTTTGGGCCGGCGGACGCAGATCTTCAGACGGTGACGAATTGGCTGACTTCGCATGGCTTTACGGGATTCAGGATGAACCGCGGAAAGACCGTTATTGAATTCAATGGAAATGTGGGGCAGGTGCGCAGCGCATTTCATACCGACATTCACAAGTTTGTCGTGAACGGGGAAGAGCGGCAGGCCAATACGGGCGATCCGCAAATTCCGGCGGCGTTGACGCCGGTGGTGGCGGGAATTGTGTCGCTGCATAACTTCCCGATGAAATCGATGCGGCATAGGGTAGGAGCCTTCACGCGAACCGCAGACGGAAGAATAGTCTCGGAGCTGACCGGCAGCAGCAACCAGTTCTTCGCCGTCGGACCCGCGGATTTTGCGAAGATTTATAACATCCCTTCGTCGCTGGACGGGACGGGCGGGAATATCGCGATCCTGGGATTTTCGAGCATCGATGTAGCGGATACGCGTGCGTTCCGCGCGCTGTTTGGGCTGCCGGTGAACGATCCGGTGATTGTCAATAACGGCCCGGACCCCGGGTTCAATAGCGAAGAAGGCGAGGCCGATCTGGATGTGCAGTGGTCGGGTGCGGTGGCGCCGAAAGCAACGATTCACTACGTCTCGTCGGAGGGAACGGTGACGTCGGACCCCCTGTTTCTGGGGGCGGAGTACGTGATCGACAACAATTCGGATGATGTGATGAGCCTGAGTTTTGGCCAGTGCGAAGCGAGTCTGGGGAATGCCGCCAATGCGTTCTTCAATACGTTGTGGGAGCAAGCCGCCGCACAGGGCATTACCGTGACCGTTTCGTCGGGCGATCCGGGTTCCGCAGGGTGCGATGATTTTAACAATGCGAAGGTTGCTACCATCGGGCTTGCCGTGAATGGAATCGCTTCGACACCTTTCAACATTGCCGTGGGCGGGACGGATTTCGACGACGCAGGCAATCCGGCAGCGTTCTGGAACCAAAACCCACCGGCGCCGGCACCACCGACTGCAAACGATCCGGTCACGCGTTTATCCGTCAAAGGGTACATTCCGGAAACGACCTGGAACGACTCCTGCGCGGCAACCGCTACGCCGGCTCTCCTCACAACGTGCTTGGGGGCGCTCGCAACCAACATCGTAGGGGCCAGCGGAGGGCCGAGCGCGGTCTATCCGAAACCTCCATGGCAAAGCGGGCTGACGCCAGCCGACGCCCATCGTGACATGCCGGATATTTCTCTTTTTGCGAGTGACGGGCCGACCAGCAAGAGCTTTTATGTCGTTTGCCAAGCAGACGCCGTGTCGAACCCGGCGACCTCGTGCGCATCGAGCGGGTCGTTCAGCTTCTTGGGGGTAGGCGGAACATCGGCTTCGTCCCCAGCATTTGCCGGGATCATCGCGCTCATCGGGCAATCGGAAGCCGCTTTCGGGAGGAGCCGACGACAGGGCAACGCGAACTTTGTGCTCTATAAGCTGGCCCAAACGCCAGGCAATTCTTGTAACTCCAGTACGCAGCCTTTACTGCCGCCGGCGACCTGCGTCTTCTACGATGTGACCAAGGGGAATATTTCGGTGCCCTGCGCGGGGGGCTCTCCGAATTGCAGCAGCGCGACGAGTGGAACGACTGGCGTGCTAGTCACGACCAGTGGAACTACGAAGACGCCCGCATTCATTGCCGGAACGGGCTATGACCTGGCGACGGGGCTGGGGACGGTGAACGTGGCGAACCTGGCGGCGGCTTGGGGGACGGCGGTGGGAGGCTTCAAGGGTACGACGACCGCTCTATTGATAAATAACAGCCTGACGCCCGCTGCGATCCCGCACGGAACTCCTGCCACGGCAACGGTAACGGTTGCCGTGGTAGCACCGGCAACGGGAACGCCGACAGGAGATGTTTCCGTCCTGGCGCCGCTCGGGACGGTCAATGGCGGAAATAATGGCGGCACGCTCGCAAGCGGCCCGCTGACAATTCCGGTGATTTTGCCGGGCGGGACCTATACCGTGAAGGCGCACTACGCGGGAGATGGAACGTTCGGGGCCAGCGATTCTGCTGGCGTGCCGGTGGTCGTGACCAAGGAAAACAGCGGGCTGCAGATGGGGATTGTGACCTTTGACCTTGTTTCCGGAAACATCACAAATTCAAATGCGACTACGTTTGCCTACGGCTCGCCGTACATCCTGCGCATGGATGTTCTAAAGCAAACCGGCACAGCGACCAATTGCAAGCCACTCGTGACGGGTGGGATCACGTCCGGTTGCGCGTTTGACGCGACGGGAACCATCACACTCAAAGATAACGGCAACTTGCTCGATGGCGGAACATTCCCCGTCAACAGCGAGGGACACTCGGAAGACCAGCCCATCCAGCTCGCCGCGGGATCGCATCCGCTTACGGCCGTTTATTCGGGCGACAACAGCTATAACGCAAGCGCTCAGGTTGCGGACAGCCTTACCGTGACAAAGGCCACGACCACAACCGGTGTCGCCTCCGTGCCAAGCAGCATTCCATCGGGGACGATGGTGACCTTGACGGCGACCATCGCCACGCAGAGCAGCGGGGTGGCACCCAGCGGGACGGTGCAATTCCTGAAGGGAACGACGCCGATTAGCGGAACGGTGACGCTGACTCCCACGGATGGAATTGACAGTTCCACCGGGTTCGCTTCGCTGAAGGCGACATTGACGACGACGATTTCGGCGTTGCTGCCACCGCCACCGATGGAGCGGCCGCGGCCAGGCCCGCCGGTGTGGTGGTTTGTGCTGCCGGCAATGGCGATGGCCGCGTTGGTCTACCTCCTGGGACGATTCCCAAAACAGCGCAAGGTTGTCTATGCGTCGATGATTCTGTTCGGCGTGATTCTAACCGGAGTCGCGGGATGCAGTGGCGGAGGCTCGAAAGCCAAGACGGTCACGATCCAGGCGAATTATTCCGGAGACAGCAATTACAATAGTTCTTCGGGACAGGTGATCATCACCGTTCAATAGAAGCGCGGACCAAGGACGAAGGGCGGCCCGGCAGTATCCGGGGCCGCTCTTTTTTTTGCGAGGAGGAAGACAAGGATAACGCAGGGATGCCCCGCCCCTCGGGCATCCGCAAACCAGGCTGCGCCGCAAAACCAGAGTCGCCCTCCAGCCTAGGTCCATTGGTTTCATGGAACAAGAAAAAAACAGGGAGTCAGTTGGCGTTGGGGGGGAAGACGATATTCCAGAAGAGCGGTGCGGGCGACAAGAACTCGATGGGAAGGAGAGAGCCTTCCTGATTCATTTGGGGTGGGCGGACGACGTTGACGTCGACCTTTTGCTGTGTCTTGGGGTTTTCGAGGACGAACTTGGTGCCCTGGGAAAATCCTTCAGGAAGAATGATCATGGCGCCGGTGGCGCTGACCGTATGCGTGAAGCCATTAATGGGATTCGGTTTGCCCGCGACGTGAACGACAACGGGCATACGCAACAAGACGCGCTGAGCGCGGCGGCGCTCTTCGGCGGTGGGCTGCCGGTTGAGCGCGGGGCGAGGCACATTGAGCGCGCCGGGCTTCGCATACGCCGAAGGCTTGGTGTTGGAAACAGGCTTCACAGGTCCAGTCCCCAAAAATCCATCTCCGGTGCAATCAACTCGACGCCGTATTCCCACCCGTCGGGACGCGAATTGCCCTTCCAAACGATGATGGCGGCATTGCTGGACTGGATGGCGAGGTTCGTGAGAGCCAGGCGTTGCTCCAGATTCAGCGACTGCTGGAGAACGACCATGCAGCCGTAGGGATTTACGATGCGCGTATGGGCCTCGACGCTGACGCGCTTGCCGGCGTCGTCGTCCCACTCCAGGCGCACGGGAACGCGCGAGTTCATGCGGCGGCCGCGACGCTTCTCGCGGTAACGATCGGTCACGTGGTGGTCTTCGCGCAGCTTCAGCGACATGTTTCCCTCTATGAGGCCATGCTAGAGTTGAGGGGAAAAAGGGTCAATGGTACGAATCCGCGATGGAGCACAAAGGGTAGCTGTACCAAGGGACAGGCGGCCGAGCGGGAAAAGGACAGGTCTTGAAGAATCTGATTGTGAATGCCGATGACCTTTGCTGGACCGAAGGCGTGAACCAGGGGATCGCCGATGCGTTCCGGAACGGGATTGTAACCAGCGCTTCGATCCTGGCGAACGGGGCGGCGTTTCTAGGAGGCCTGGAAGTGGCGCGGTGCGCGCCGGGGTTGGGGTTGGGGGTGCACCTGAACTTGAGCGACGGCGTGCCGGTAGCGGACCGGGAAGCGGTGACGAGCCTGCTGAATGACCAGGGGGAGTTCGCCGGCGGGCCGGAGAGTCTGTTTCTGAAACAAGTGCGACGCGGGCTGGTGATGAACGAAGTGGAGGCCGAGTGGGACGCGCAGATTCAGAAAGTGCGAGACGCGGGCATCGAGCCGACGCATCTTGACGGGCACAAGCACGTGCACATGCTGCCGGGACTGTTTGAAATAGCGCTTGGGCTGGCGAAGCGGCACTCGATCGGAGCGATTCGAGTTGCGCTGGAGGACTCCGGCTTGCGGACGGCGCTGGCGTCTGGCGAAAAGCAGCGCAGCGGGGTGGTGATGAAGCAGGGGGTGCAGGCGAGGGGGTTGAAGCTACTGGCGCGGGATGTACGCGGACAGGCCGAGCGGGCGGGAATTGCGACCGCGGATTATTTTTGCGGGATTGCGCAGACAGGGGAATTGACGCTCGACGGAGTGAAGAAATTGGTGAAGAGTTTGCCAGAAGGCACAACGGAATTGATGTGCCATCCGGGATATGCGGATGCGGCGCTGAGGAAAACGGCGACGCGGCTGCAAGATTCGCGGCAGAAGGAGCTGGAGATCCTGACGAACACGGGGATTCGAAATCTTGTCGCATCGCAAGGGATTCGCCTGATAGACTATGGTTTCGTAACCCAGGAAGCGTAAGCCGGCCGCGGCAGAAGAGTAATGACAAGCGATTCGCTCATCCGCTACTCGGTAGTCGTTCCGTTCTATAACGAACAGGAAAACATCCCACCTCTCTACATGAAGCTGACGGAAGTGATGGACGCGCTCGGCGAGCCGTACGAACTGGTGTTTGTGGACGACGGGAGCAAGGATGATACCTTCAAGGTGCTCTCGGAAATTTACGAGCACGACCGGCGCGTGAACCTGGTGCGCTTGCGGCGGAATTTCGGGCAGACGGCGGGGCTGAAGGCGGGATTTGATTTTGCGAGGGGCGAGGTCATCGTCTCGATGGATGGCGACCTGCAGCACGATCCCGACGAGATTCCGAAGTT
>Ga0137397_10002220_pt1 | contig 13613 bp, 10 predicted proteins | sample czorhiz116metaG_FD_106658 | JGI IMG/M metagenome (GOLD analysis project Ga0137397, IMG submission 106658) | Vadose zone soil microbial communities from Angelo Coast Range Reserve, California, USA - czorhiz1.16 metaG | ecosystem: Environmental > Terrestrial > Soil > Vadose zone | place: USA... | reverse complement strand
GGATATTGGCTCGTGAAATCCGTGTGAACAACGGGTACAGGCGTTTTCCTGATCCGGCACTCAGCTCTGCCGCCGTAGTAGCTTTGCATCGCAATTCCGTGCGCTTTGCCAGAGACCTTAAAACGGTCCTTCGGGCGGGCGATGTTCATGGCACTTAGGTATGCCTTAGCAATAGACGCAGGTGAGTACGCTCCGTCGGGATTCAGGTTGATTGGGTGCTGATCGAATTCACTTCGCACTGCGTTCAGCAATCGATTTGTTGCCGCGACATCTTCACGGCAATATTTGATTTCATCTGGCGTAATCTTCCCAGTGGGCTTGTGTTTCATCTTGCCGGGTAGATTGAAAGCCTTGCACGCCCGTTCCAAACTAAAAGATGCGTTCCGCAACGCCCAAGTGGTAGTTCGCAAGTCAAGGAATCGAGGCTCTTTCTGCCACTCATTACGATGGCGGTTGCTGCTCAACTTGATAAAAGCCATCTTGCTGTTTAGGGAGGTTACGACTATTCGAGGTCGTTCTGGATTCACCTCCATCTCGCCGGTCTTTCTGCTTTTTCGCAGCGATAAGACGAGAGACCAACCGCCTTTTCGTGCGTTCGCGTGCTTGACTGCCAGGCGCGACAAGTCAAACGGCAGATTGAAACCTACGATAAGGTCTCCGCTCCGAACCGCTCGCCAAAATACTCGGCTTATAAATGAGGTTCGGGACAGTAAGCGCAACTTAATCTGGGGAGGAAATTTTTCGGTATTGGGTACGTTTACCAGGTTTCCTACATATTGTCGCAACACCCTAACGTCCGATGCAGTCGCAGCATCGGCATGAAATAGTCCCTCTTCGATACACCAATACGTTCCGCCAATCAGTCTGCAACGGCGGAAACATCCAAGCGTAAGTTTTTGAGTGGGGTCGAGAGTAGTTTCTGTATCAAATACTAAGGCGTACTCCGGCCATCTCGTGCCACGTTTGCTCCGCCACTTCTTTCTTGAAGGAAGAGGCGCGTGGGCGCGCACGAAAATGTCGTGACGTTCTTGCACGCCCCTCGGTTCCGTCTCATTTTTAGCCTTTGGTGCGATGAGCATCATGCATCGCTTCATGAACCATGCACTGGAACATACTGATTGCCTTTGAGGCTCGGATCAATCGTTCACGTCGGTCGGGTGTGTAGTTCAGGTCAACACCCACCGCTTCAAGTAGCAGATGGCATTGTCGATGATGATCCCGGCAGACGGGGACTGTTAGCCACGCTAGATGATTTCGCCCTCCAATGTGGTGATCCTCGATATCCTTCGTGCTGCAACAGATGGCGCAGCACCGAATCGCAGATTTCAGGCCGGGGCTCACGATGCACCACCAACCGAGAAATACAGAGAATCAAAATCCAGCTGACCAGCTTCTTCCAATTGGATGAGTAGGTTCAGGTCGGTGACAAGAACGTGTCCCCCGACTGTCAAACCCCGGAATGCGCTTAGTTCCTTTCCAGCGCCGTCTTCCCCAGCGCGGAATTTCCTGAGCGCTTTCTCGTAACTTGCAAGAAGTTTCCTTTCGCGTAAGCCACGCACAACATCAAATACGGGGCCTTGCGGAGTCAGGATTCGCATTCTCGCCCTTAAACTGTCCGATTTGCTGGCCTTCCACGGCTTGCCCGATCCGCTGCGATGAACGGCGCTGCCAACATGACGAAGGAAGGTGTTCTGTTTGATGTGCTCTCGCCGCGTAGCCGCAGACAACGAGAGCCCCTCTTCGCGCATGAGTCGTAAGGCTCTTAACGCTTTCTGGTGAGCCAACGTTTGACGTTCATTTTTGAATGTTAAGTAGCGACGAAGCTTCTTGATCGTCGGGCGCCGCTTGCGGGATTTCGTGCGCCGCAATTTCGTGCGTGGTGCGCGCCGGGCCTTATTCTTTTTTGCAGTGCGAGGCTTGCGGTTTTTGCGTTTCATCGGCCCACCTTCTTTCGGTGGGCTGGCTTCGCTAGTGGCGGTGCTTGATGCTTGTGTTTGCCAGTTAGCGGATGATCACTCAGCGCGAATCGTTCGAGTTCGGCACGAGAAATTAATCGACGCCTGCCGACTCGAATCGAATTGATTTCGCGAGAAGCGACTAGTTTCGAGGTTGTTCGAAGGGAAAGACCAGCGAGTGAGGAAAATTCTTTGAGGCTTAGTAAAACCTTTTCGGCTAGCAATTTCGTCTCCGGCATTGAACACACCAATCGGTGCGCCATCTGCCGGTTCCGTTTGCTCAGCCGGGGCCCAGGCCCATTTTGCGTTCTGACCCCACCCGCCTTTTGCGTTCCCACCCCGATGATTAGGGTCGGTCTACTTGGCGTAGTTCGCTGACTCTTAGTCAGCTGGGGCCCGGTCTACTTTGGGCTGTACCCACAGAGCGCGCTCTTAACTTCGTTGCGCGCACCTGGCATCTCTACTAGGAGACGCGGTGAAGACAGTTTGCGCCAAACTCGTCCACGCCGTCAAGTGCATTTCGGTTCATCAATAGTCCTTTCTAATTGCCTTCAGAAGTCGTAAAATGTGCACTAAAGTCCCCAAATACAACAAGTTGCGGATCAGAGGTCTCTGAAATGGTCGAGCGAATTCTGCCACGCCAGGGAGTGGTTACGCTTCATGGCTACGGGGTTTCGGTCCGTGTCGAACGTGGTCATTTGATTCTGGAAGATGGAATCGGACCGGTTCGCCGACATGGTCGATTTCCGAGGGTCAATCACGGCCTGCGACGACTGATCGTGATCGGATCAGATGGCGCGGTTTCTTTTTCAGCACTTCGATGGTTGGCTGATCAGGATGCAGCCTTTGCGATGTTGGAGCGAAACGGGTCTGTTCTCGCAACGACGGGCCCAGTGTGTCCTTCGGACTCTCGGCTGAGGCGCGCCCAGTCGCTAGCGCATCAGACCGGCGCAGCCGTGCACATTAGTCGAGGACTTATTTCTCAGAAGCTTGAAGGACAAGAACGCATTGTTCGCGATACTCTGCAGGATGCAGCGCTCGCAGACAAGATAGCCTCTTTCCGCTCTTTACTGGCCAAAGCAAATACGATTGAAGCGGTTCGACAGCTCGAATCGCAAGCTGCACAGGCTTATTGGTCCGCGTGGCGCAGTTTGCCAATCAATTTCCCAACGGCTGATTACCGTCGCGTACCCGAACACTGGCGTACCTTCGGCACTCGTAAATCGGTCCTAACCGGGTCACCTCGGCTTGCGGTCAATCCACCAAACGCCATGCTGAACTATATGTATGCGTTGCTTGAATCGGAATCGCGCTTGGCAGCCGCATCAGTAGGACTCGATCCCGGTATTGGCGTTCTGCATGTTGACACACATGCACGCGACAGTTTGGCCTGTGATCTCATGGAACCGGCTCGCCCTCACGTCGACGCCTACCTGCTGAAATGGATTACGGAAGGGCCGCTGCGACGGGAATGGTTCTTTGAGCAAGGCGATGGGACCTGCAGGCTAATGGGCTCGTTCGCTATACGGCTCTCCGAAAGTCTATCAACATGGAGTCGAGTTGTTGCGCCGATCGCGGAGTGGACTTCCCGCATGCTCTGGTCTACGGCGCGGAAGCCAGCACGGTTGATGCTTCCACCTACGCATCTGACTCAGAGTCATCGTCGCCTAGCCAAAGGAAAGCTGAATCCCCCTATCGCAGACCCGCCGCGGCCTCCGCGACTGTGTCAAACCTGCGGGGTTAAAATCACGTCGGGACACCGCTACTGCTCATCCTGCGCGGCTGCCATCAGCACTGAAAGGTATCGCGAGGGTGAACAACGGGGCCGAGACGCCTCGCACAGTTCTGAGGCGCAGGCGAGCAGGGCTGAAAAAGGACGCCGAAACACTGAGGCTCGGTGGGCTTGGCAACCGTCGAATCAACCAGCTTGGCTTACTGAACAGAGCTATCGTGAAAAAATTCATCCTCTTCTCGCTGGACTTACAGTCCGCGCTTTAGCCTCAGCGCTCGGCGTCTCGATACCGTACGCATCAAATATTCGCTCCGGTAAGCGGCATCCTCATGCACGGCACTGGAAGGCACTAGCCAAGCTTGCTGGAATTGAAGGGCCAACCCCACCGGAGGATTGCACTGTCCCCTGATAAGGGCGAAGTCGGTGGTTCAAGTCCACCAGGCCCACGATCCAAATCCTCAGTATTTACGGAGGGATTGTTAGATTAACGAATTCAAAACTGCGATGTCCCAAACGTCTTTCCCAACTTTGAAGGGCTAGACAACAGTGACAGGTTTTACGTTTGGTTGATTCGTCGCCTGCGGTTTTAGCTGAAGAAAATGCTCCCCTGGGGGAGTCAGCACTGAGGTTTTCTCGGAACGGAGCTTGTCTATCTCAGCATCGCTCAGCCAAGTGAAAATTAACGTCTGAAACCCGGGTTGTTGGGCCAACTGCTTCGTCAGGAATGTCGCGAACAGATCGCGATGCTTATCGTCCGGATTCTGCTGCAATGGTTCATCCAAAATCACGATTCCGGGATGCTTACCCCCTACTTGCTGGGCAGCCGCCGCAAGGGCGAGACTGTACGCGGCCACAAGGCGTGATGGATCACTTCCTGAACCTAAAGATCTCAACCGCCGACCATTCATAAAGGGCGTGTATTGGTCGTCGAGTACCACCGTGTGAGCATTCGATTCATTCACTTCGCTGTGACCTAATGCCACCAGGTACTTCCTTAGGTTCGTTAGGAAAGCTTCATGGCTCTTAGGCTGCTTGATCGGACTTTCTGTTGCCGCTATAAACGCTTTCGCGTCGGTCGTCCAACGATCAACCGATTTTTGAAGTTCGTCGATTTTCTTTGCAGCTTCTCTCACGCGTTCGGATTCACGCTCAGTTGCGCTAAGTTCAGCAGCGATAGCAACAATTTGTTCTCTAAACGAGCCGACAGCTAGGTTCACACTGGATAAGGTTTTTTCGGCTTCCCGCAGCTCCCCATCGATCAGGGAAATTTCGCCCACCGATGTACGGACGCTAGCAGCAAGGGCCTCCTGATTTTTTTGTATTAGCTCGCGATCGCTCTTCAAGGCTTCGATGTGGGACGCTACGGACTCGGCGGATTGCTTTGTAAGCCCGAAGAGGGCGGGATCTAGGTCTCTGTGACAAGTGGGGCATTCTAGATGGTCCAGGCGTCCAACTCCTGTCGTCTTCAAGCGTAAAAGATCACTGGCCGTCCGAATTCGATGTTCGATGGTTTCCAGGAGATTCGAAGCCTCGCGAAGTTGCGAATTGAAAATCGAAAGATCCTGACTCAGGTCGTGCCGCTTCCTTTTGAGGCTTATCACCCTCTGAGAGGCTTCCGCAATCGCTGGAGAACTGTTTGTGTCGACAGGTCGACTCGTCAATGCTTCGCGAAGAGCTTTGATCTTCTCTTCGAGATCTTTTCGCTGAGAAGCAAGGTCTACGAAGGCCTCGTCTTTGAGCGTTTCTTTCAAAGATCGTTTGGACCATCTGTTGGCTATATCAGCCAACGACCCGTAGCTAGACCATTCGATTCGCCAACCATACCGCAGCATTTCATCGTTTATTTGTTCAGCGGTGATCTTTGCGCTTTCTTTCAACTCTGCTTCTCGCTGTCCAGCCCTAAGCTTTGTAATGCGGGAGTCCAGCGATTCCATAGCACCGAGCAAATATTCAATCGCGATTTCGGCAATCTGAAGTTGACCGTAACGAGAGATTTGTAGGGCCTGCAGATTTGTCCAACCTTCATTTTGATCGATGTAAAAGAGAGGCGCTATATTTTCGAGATAGATTTCAGCATCGACCAAACGAAAAGTCGGGACTCGAATTCGCGGCCAACCAAGCCAATCGAACAAAAATCTCTGAAAGCCTCCATGCTCGTCCTGCATCGTGGCTCTTCGAGCTTGCAACTTGCTGGTGCGAGCTTTGCCTTCCTTGTCCATTTCTCGAACAATGACAACGCTTGGGTCGCCGCCCTTGATGGCACGAACAATCTCTAAGCTTCGACCGCCGTCGTCCTGAATCGTGATCGAACATTCAGAGGAGAGGATTGGATTGTTGGAATGACCGGCGAGATCAATCTCTTCTCGAACGGCTTCTGGAAGACGAACTGGATCATTGTCGGCGTTTCCAAACATTGGCTCAAGAGCCAGGCACCAGCCGATAGCCTTCACGGCCAGAGACTTGCCGTAGGCGTTTCGAGCGGAAATGACTTGAAGGCCAGGGCTAAGTTCCAGCGTGCCGACAAATTCGCCGGCCTCAGCTCGACCCCTGACCTCAACTCTTTTCAAGAAGATCACCAGCCCTCCAACATACTGGTAGTCAGTCTTAAATTCTCTAAGTCTGAAATAATCCTGATTTCGTCATCGAAGAGGTTATTCTCGATGGCAATCGTCGCAATCTTTTCTAACTGATCGGCTCTGCTTCCGGAGACTAGATGGCGATTTTGCCGGACCAATATATCGCAAGCTGTTAAGAAATTGATTACGTCTTCGTGTGCGGTATCAGACAGAAATCCGCGTCGAACTCTGATTGAATACGTCAGAGCTAGGGAGCCTTGCGACGATGCTTTGCTCCATTCTTGAACGGCGGGTAGAATCCAGGGTCTCATCGTGACGAATTGAAGGAGTTTAAGTTTCGATGAAAGCATTCTTCGCCCTAGTCCAAGCTCGAATGGCTTCGCGAATTTCTGGAAGATCATCGCAATGATCGAGGTCCGATACTCCAAGTCGTAGAGTGGGGACGGGGCTAAACGCGATGGAACGACCAATGGCCTGGCTTTGCTGCCGCTTAGTAAACTTGCAAGCCTCTGAATCGGATTTTCGACGCTCGTCATATGCTATTTGGCTTTTCCCAACCTACTGGACACTCTCCAATCAATCGTGCAATCTCACCGGAACCTAGATCTTCGATCATCATTCCGAACTGCTTGTCAAAAGTTTTTCGCAGGATGGTGGAGGCAATTTCGGTTGCGTGACCTAGTTCTTTCCATGGTTCGTCCGAAGCAATCATCAACATCGACACTCTCGTCAAAATTTGAGAGCGATTTGTTTCGAGTTCTCGATGCATGTTGGGCAGAGTGTCGTTTAGCTCCTGTTCAAGAGCTAGCGATTTTCGCCATGAAAGTTGCAGTTCTTTTCGAAGCGCATTGATCGCTATTTCCGAGCCGCCCACCAAATCCTTCAAGTCGTCCATCTTCTTGTCGAATTTTTCCGTACTGGTCAGCGTTATCGACTTTGCTTTTTCCTCGACCTTCTCTATAAGAATTCGCTGTCTAGATCTCGCGATGGTGACTTCATCTACGGCGTACCGATTCGCTAATTCTCTTGGGCCCAGAACTACGACCGAAGCGGTCTTCTCGACATATCGGCATTTACTGGCGGCGGCGTATTTCACAAGTGCGGTCGTGATTGGGCCTAGAATCCTATGGCTTCCGAACCAATTGGTAAGCATCTGAATATGCTTGATCTTCTGGCCCTTCGGCAAAATAGTTGCCATCTCAGGATTGTCCGAATGCTTGAGTTTCTTGTTATCGAATTCCAACTCGAAAATCCTTCGTAAGTCGCTTTTAAACTTTTCGATGATCGCGGATTCTCGTTTTTGGTTCGTTTTAAATTTATCGTGCTCCAAACCGTAACAACAATGTGCATGTTTCCCACGATATGACAATGCATCCAAACCCGCATCGCCTTGAGGAGTCGCAGGGACCGGCTGAAAGTCGTTTATGAATGCTTGGAGTCTAGCAGTAACCTCGTCCTGAAACGCGTCTCCACTTAGAGCGGCGAGGCTCTGCTCGTACTCAAAAACCAGTGAGTCACTCATTCTTGGCTGGTACCTTGTTAGCTTGTCAAGAATGGTAACAGACGCTCACAAATTTAATCACCTCGGAACGTATCGTGTTTCTACCCCCACAGAATACCACCAAGACGAATAAAAAGCGAAGCTGAAAAGCGAACCGAAATGCAATATAGTAGTGTCGTCCGAATCGACATGTCGAGCACGCCGTCACCCCGTTGCGACGCGGCTTTCCAAAGAAACTACCACTATTTCAATCGTTTAGTCGGCTCTGCCTCGTGCGACACTCTCGTACGTGGCATCAGCCTAAAGGAGACCTCATGGCGCTCGACATAAAGCTCTTCACTGGCTGCTTGGATGAAATCGATCGTTGCCTCTTTAACGCCGCCGCACACGAAGACAGCGGGGGGTTTCATAGGAATACACAGCTCACAGCGGTCCTGACGCTTCTCGTCCGCTGTTCCTCGCTGCTCCGTTCCTTGTTGCAGCTCTTTGAGTCAGGATCTACAGACAGTTTTCAAGTTGTGTTGCGAGCTTTTGAAGAGTCGTGGTACCTGGCCTTGTATTTCCGCTTTAAAGATCAAAATGTGAACGCTGCAAAATGGCAGGCCGAGCTTCCAGGACAATGGTCGCCCCCGATCGGTGAGTTAGCAGCCTTCGCCAAAGACCGAGGCGTGCCAGAACCGACGCTGGGAAAGGACTATGGTCGTCTCAGCGAAGTTACTCATCCCACGAAGTCGGCTGCATTCAACTCCGTAACCCTGTGCGGCGCTCGCCTACAAATCGCCCCTGCGATTGCTGAAATGGCCGAAGAACGCAAGAACGAGGAAGAGCGATTCCCCGATGCTCTCTATCGATTGGTCTGGGTCATGCTAGATGGAGACGAACGATTCATCCCGCTGCACATTTCGAAAAAGGATCTGCCACAGTCTGCTAAGTACGTCGAACTCGACAAGCACGCGGATTCGAGAAGAGAAGAGAGAAGCGATCCTAAAAAATCTACCTAAGCGCCCGTTACCTGGGGCAGCACCATCCGAACATTTTCCGTGAATTGCAAACCAATCAAGGCACCGCCCAAGAGGAAGAGGAGTTGGCGAGGACAATGCCGACGACCTGGTAGATCACCGGATTTTTAACACAAAGTCACCGAAAAGTTGAGCTATTGCACAGGATTTCCTCAAAGCCTAATTGTTTGCCTCAGGAGTTTCTGTACTATGGCGATGGGCCTTTGATCCATGCGATGAGCTGTGTACACAATTTCTTGACTTTCGCTTTATATTCGCCTAGTATTGTAGGGGAGGCTTGATTCCTGATTTCATACTTACCTTCTTGACTTCTACCATATATGTGGATATATGTTAGTCCGTGCCGAAAGGAATCCAGCTCAACACTTATGTGCCTAAGGACGATGTGCGGGTGTTGGATGCGATAGCCGAGGCGATGGCACACGGAGACATTGGCATACGCCCTACGCGTTCACAGCTTGTTACAAAGGCGATTCAGAATTTCGTTCGAGCCTGTGAGACTCGGGACGATCTCAAGCAAGTCATAGAATCGGTTCGAAAGGAAATTGGACGCGAGGTTTTGGCCCGGAACACAAAAGGCAAGGGTGAGCAGCGGCTAAGGGTGGTCACACCTGCTTCTTGACTTTTCGGCACGTCTAGCGATGGGGGTAAATTCTTGAAGAAAAAATCTTCCACAGCTGTATCTTCTTGGGGATTTTCGGGTTACATAACGGTTCTTCCGAAAGAAAATAAGGAAAGTAAAGACACTTCCGAGAAGCCACCAAAGCAGGACCAACGGACTGACGATTGCCGGGACAAGCGAAAGGCCGCGTCAAGCGGCTGTTAGTCTGGTTTTGTTTTCGAGAAGATTCTCTCGAAACTTGAAGAACGGACACCTTCGAACTGTTCGAGCTCAACCTCTCCCAGCTCCAGCCGATTGGCACCATATGGGTCCGGGTACGACTCAGTAAAAACAACTTTGCTAATTCCGCATTGAACGATTTTCTCCGCGCATTGAGCGCAAGGAAATGTGGTTGTGTAGAGTGTTCCGCCCCTTGCTCTCTCAGCTGCGGCCAAAATAGCCCATACCTCAGCATGCACTGCCGTGCACCAATTCAATGCGCGGTCTGGGAAAAAGAAGCTCTCCAAATTCGTTTTCTCCTCTTTGGCGGCGCAAGCCTTGCACCGCCACGGCGGCCCTTTCTCGAAGACTATTTTTTCAGCACAAATTGGGCAACGGGCCCCTTTATCTGCAAGCGATTTAAAATGTTCATTCCGAATGATGTCCCGAAAACATTGATACTCATATTGGGGCTCCTCCGCACATGGATGAGTACCGAGTGGATTTTCGTTGTAACCGGCACTAACGACTTGACCGCGCGGATCGACGATAACTGCCCCAACATGCCGCTTGAGACATTTTGAGCTGTGGGACGATGAGAACGCAATGTTCATCAAAATTTCGGCTTGTGACGCTCCTCGTGGCTTTTTTCCCGTGGCGAGATCGACGAAGTCGAGCAATTTCCTCTTGAATTCAGTCGTCGAAACTCCTATGGAGTTATCAATCAGAATATCCGCTTTGTCGACACACAACTCGACTTGCTGGCCGTAAGGAGTTTCTTCATTCTTGTCCCGCTTGTCGTCTTCGATGAACTCCGTGCGTCCAAGTCCTTTGTCCGTATAGTTGGATTCAATCCTGTCCCACCGTGCGTCGTTGGAGGCGAGCACAGCTATTAGCGTAAAGTTGTATCCCCGCGTGTCTCGTAAATAGTCGATTTCACCGACATTTCGAATTCCATCGATAACAATTTCATGAGGGAGCTCTCCCCCGTTCTTCTGAGAAGCAGCGCCGAGCGCCCGCTCAACCAAGACTCCGGGATGGTTCTTTTCTCGCAGCTCATCGCCTAACCTTTGCAACTGTAATCTGGACGGCTCGTCCTTACTTATCTTTGTCCATTCGGATCGAATCGGATCTGACAAGCGTACTACCTCGAAATGTCGCGTATCGCGTAAATGCTTGGCAGCTGTCGTGCATCCGCTACCGAAAGCACCTGTCAAGCCAATAATGTGGGCAACACCCTTCGCCATTGTCACTGGTCCGTCGAGCTCGAATCTATTTAGAGAATTAGCCTAATTTCAACGCCACGCGAGTTGAATCGCCAATTCCTCAACAATCGCTGGATGTTCGAGACGACTATTGCCGATATGTACTTACATCGTCAAGCACCTTAAGTAGTTATAGTGCCTGGGCAATAAACTGGATTGAGTTCCGCGAACAGGGATCACGCGTTTGCGGCGGTATCGAACACATGTTGAGATCGGTGTATCACTTTTCCCCTCTCTGTAAGCTACCCCCATCGTTTCTTGACCCTGTGCGCAAGGGTCGAATACACTACTGAATTCGGAACCAGCCACTGAAGAGGCTAGTGGGCTGTTCTGCCGTTGCGGGTGAAAGAGACTGCCCCGCGATCGCGTACTACAAAGGGGGATTGTTTTGCCAAAGCGCACATTTCAACCGCGCAAACGCCGCCGCGCCAAGACGCACGGCTTCCGCGTACGCATGAAGACGAAGGGTGGCCGCAAGGTGCTGGCGGCGCGCCGCAAGAAGGGACGCCATCGGCTTACCCCCGAATAATGCGGGGAGCCCGTTGCCCACAGCCAGTTCGAGTGCGCACGGGAGTCTGTTTCCGCGCGAAGCGCGGCTGGTGCGGCGCGGAGAATTTGATGCTGTCTACCGCGCCGGAAAGCGCCGCTCAAGTTCCCACTTCACAGTTTTTTTTCGCGCCAACGAACTGCCCCAGAGCCGTTTTGGCTTCAGCATCAAGAAGGCCCTGGGCGGCGCGGTAGTGCGTAATCGTATCCGGCGGCGCCTGCGCGAGGTCGTGCGCTGCCACCGGCTGGAGATACCCGCAGGATGGGACATCGTCATACACCCGAAGAGTTCGGTGGCACGCGCGCCGTTTGCAGCGCTGACGGCGGATTTGTTGCGTCTCCTGAAGAGCGCGTAGGGGCGCACTCTAGTGCGCCTGCTGTTGCGACCATGGACGCCGGCGATGAGAGCGGACGGAAGTCTGCCCATACACAAATCGCCCCTGCGCAAATAAAAGACCGATCCATTCCTGTTCGCGCGGCGCTGTTCGCGCTGCGTTTCTACAAAGCGTATTTGTCGATCTTGTTCGCGGGAAGTTGCCGCTTCGAACCGACGTGTTCGCGCTATGCCTACGAGGCCATTGAACGCTTCGCCGTGGCGCGCGGCGTTTGGCTTGGACTGAAGCGGCTACTGCGCTGCCATCCGCTCTCGCGCAAATTTGGTTACGACCCGGTTCCGGAGAAATGGGAAGAGATGCCAGCCAGTTCAGCCGCACGGAAAGTTCTGAAGACTGAGGCGCACTCGTGAGCGCGCCGGGACAAAAGGACAAGTTCACGCCGGAGCTGCGGATTCTCGTAGCTTCACTGCTGTCTTTTGGGGTCATCATCCTCTGGGCGAAGTTCTTTGGGCCGAAGCCGTCCGTCCAGCCGACGCAAAGCAACCGGCCGGCGCAATCCGCTCCCGCCACGCCGGGTCCGGCAACATCACCGGCGGCGAATCCATCGCAAGCCGCCATGGCGCCGGCAGCGATTGCTCCTGCGACGGCCGCGGCCGTCACAGTGAGGAGTGATTCGCAGGAGCGCACGTTCGTCGTCGAGAACAGTCTTTACCGCGTGGAAATTTCGAACCGCGGCGCGGTGGTGAAGAGCTGGCAGCTCAAGCACTACAAGGATGATTCGAAGCCGCAGCGTGTGCTCGACGTCGTGCACCCGGACGCTTCGCAGCAAACAGGCGGCTGGCCCTTTTCCGTGGTGCTCGATGATGAGCAGTTGCAGAATGCGGCCAACGGCGGACTTTATCAGATCTCCTCCCCCGCCACCTCGCTGCAAGCACCGGCCGATGTTGAATTCACGTGGAGCGACGGCCGCCTGGAAGTCACCAAGCACTTCCGTTTTGATCACACTTACGTGGTCCGCGTAGAAACCTCCGTCAAGTTGAACGGCAGGCCCATCACCGCGGGGCTTGGCTGGCTCGGCGGCTTCGGCGATTTGACGGTGACGAATCCGGCTCCGGTGGAAACGGTTTTGACGTACTACAGTGAAGGCGGCAAAATCACGAATTACCCCCACAAGAAGCTGGACGGAATAGAAAAGTGGGGCCCCGGAGTTTGGCAGGGCGGAAAAGATTTTGTGGGGATCGAAGACCGTTATTTTACGGCCGCGTTTCTCCCCGCGAACGGCGCGGCGCCGGGCACGCTTGCGACACGCTATTGGAAATCTTGGCGGAACGTGAAAGTGAACGGTCAAGACACGGCGGAGCCGGTGCCACAAGTGGCCGCGGCGACATCGACGCAGCCGTTCGCTTCGCGCGTGTACGTTGGCCCGAAAGACTACGACGACTTGAAGAAGATGAACCCGCCTCTTCACGGGCTCATCAATTTCGGCTGGCTGGAATTTATTGCCGAGCCCATGTTCCACGGGCTGAAGTGGCTGCACAATTACGTCCCCAATTGGGGCTGGGCCGTGGTCGTCCTGACGCTCGTTATCAACACGCTCTTTTTTCCGCTGCGCATCTCAAGCTACAAGACCACCGTGAAAATGCAGCGCGTGGCGCCCGAAATCAAGGCCATCCAGGAACGCTATAAAAAGTACAAGTTTAACGATCCGAAGAAAGCGGAGATGAACAAAGAGGTGATGGCGGTTTACCAGCGCGAAGGGATCAACATCGGCGGGGGCTGTTTGCCGATGTTGTTGCAGATGCCGGTCTGGTTCGGCCTGAACACGGCGCTGCGTGGCGCCATCGAGATGCGGCATGCGCAGTGG
>Ga0137397_10002219_pt1 | contig 13619 bp, 16 predicted proteins | sample czorhiz116metaG_FD_106658 | JGI IMG/M metagenome (GOLD analysis project Ga0137397, IMG submission 106658) | Vadose zone soil microbial communities from Angelo Coast Range Reserve, California, USA - czorhiz1.16 metaG | ecosystem: Environmental > Terrestrial > Soil > Vadose zone | place: USA... | reverse complement strand
GTCGACGTCGTTGTCGTTGTCGTCGTGATTAGCTCTTTCACCTTGCTTCGCAATGCCTCGATCTCTGCGGCTTGGTTCGCGATGACTCCACGAAGGGAGGCGACCAAGATGCTCTCTTCGCCACTCTGCGCTGTTTTTGACGGAAAGAAGTAGGTGGTGGCGCATGGGATAATTGAAATAGGATGAGAAAAAAAGAAACGTGTCTTTACGAGCTTAAGATGCACGTACCCGTTGATGACGATGCCGACTCCGGATCCGCCACGATCCCCCGTTGAATCGTATCTAATCATAGAGTTGAGAGATAGAGACCGGGAGAAAAAGGAAACGCTCACGATTGTTCGCCTTCCAAAACTCGACGAAAGCCCAGTCGAACCAGATCTCCGTCTCGCCGTCGTACATCGGCACGAACGCCGGATCGAGCGCTTGTGGACCGGGAGTCGGGCACGGCAGGACCCACGAGTCCGGCCCGACGAGTTTGACGCGTTCGTCTTCGCGCATGCGGTTCATCCTGCCTACGAGCACATCCGCGCCCAATCTCGCCAGGATCGAGTGCATCGTTGCCCTATATAATCACCCACGTCAGATGTTTCAATATATATGCGCGGGCGGGGAGGAAAGGATGAGTAAACCCCACCGTGTGATCTCGCCGGGCTCGCGGTTGAATTCGTAGCAGACGCCCAGCAGGAAAGCGCATAGACCGGGCACGACCACATCGACCTCGCTTGGCTGGTTCAACTGTTCTACGAGCACGCCGAGCCCGCCGGCTTCGAGGAACTCGCGCACCGCCCGCGGGTCCTCCCACAGCCACTGCGCGAGCAATGCGAGGTAGGCGCAGACGACACGGTCCGCTTCCCGCGCTTCACGGGGAGACAATCCAGCTCGCGAGCGTTGCAAGAATGCGAGCGAGAGGTGTTCCGTGAGGAGGGCGAGCAGGCTTTGTGGGCCATCTTCGTTGTCTTCTTTCGGCGTGGGTTCGGGCGGATCAGCAGGGGCTTCGCCGTCGGCAGGGACGAAGAACGCGCCACCTGTTATCGCGGACGACGCTTCTGGCAACGGTGTAAAGGGAGGAGGGACGATCTGGCGGGCGAGGTCCTTGCAGCGCGGTGCGTGCCGAAGTAGGTGGGCAAAGAGGACCGCTGCGAACTGGACCGAAGATACGCTGGTACGATCCAAAGGTGAACTTGGAGGAATGATGAGGCCGAAGAGAAGCGGCGTCACAGGCGAGTGGCCGTGTGTACCTATGATCGAGTCCGTGAGATGGGTGAGGAATAGAACGGAAGGTAGGATTTGCAAACCAGCATCTTCGGGTGGGAGCATGCCCGAGACGACAGCTTCCTTAACATGATCGTCCCTAAGGAAGTACTTCGAGAGGATTTAACAAGACTCTAGTAAACGAGACAGAAAATAGGGATAAGCAAACCTCGAATACGCTGACAGCTGTGGCACGCAAGTCAACGCTTGCTTTCTGCCTTCGCGCGGCATCCTGGCCATTGTATTCGCCATGCATGATGAGTTCGAGAAGGGCGTCAATGCCAGTAGCAGCCTCGAGGCGGTCCCATTCTTCGCCATTCGTATCAGGGACCGGCATATATGGTGTTAAGATCATGTCCGGGAGGAGAGGTGCAGCAGCGGGGGGGAGCAGGCGGAGGCACTACGAATATCAAAAAGTCTGCCGTCGACGTCGGAAATAAGGTTGAATAATACCTTGACCTTGAGTGTGGTCGGCGCGTTCGACGCCAGTGCCACTTCGATGAGCAATCTTGTGAAAGTGTAGCCCTCGCGGAGCTGCAGAGGATGCAGTTTGTTTACATTCGACATTCAGGAAGAGATCAGCCACTGTAACCCACTCCAGCTCCTTTCGATCCCAATAACAGACCAATCGCTTCGAGAATCAGACCAGCGTTGGTGGTCTTGTCTTCGTTCCAGAATTGCAATGCGAAATCCTGTGGCACGGCTTGATCTGGCTGCACCTTTGGATCGAAAAAAAGGAGCGAGCAAAACAGCGAGGGGAGGTTTGTCTCGCGAAAGTAGCTCTGGACTGGTTCGATCAGGAGATCGTAGGCAATATAAAAGGAATTTTCACCTGGTTGGAAGTGTTGAACCTAAGGAGGGTATCCACGCATCTGAGAGCGTCGGTGACGACAGATGGGCCCTCAAGCCCGCCTTCTCGAGTGACAACCGAAAAAAGCTTCTCAAAGATGCCATCGAACGCGAGGACCTTTTGTATCTCCGTACTCTGTCGGGTGAGCGCAGCGAGCATTACAATGGCTAAAGAAGCCAGGTGCCGTCAGTTTCACGCAACGTAATTCAAATGGGACAGAAAAACCCATCGCCGTGGAGGCTAGTAGTAGAGGCAAGAAAAGAGGAAAACCAAGAAAAAAAAAAAGAAGTACTCACCATGACCAACGACATCCTTTTCTCCCTCCAAAAGCGCGATTACCGGAGCGGGTCCGACGGGAGCCTTCAAGAAGAACGCTTGGACCCTCTGCGGCCGGTTCTGTAACAAGCTCGTCAGGAGCACGCAAGCGCTGTATCGCAGCGCGGTATCCCGATCGCCGCCCAGCAGCGCGAACAGCGCATGCGCCGTCTTCTCGTCCTCCAACAGTGTGTCCGTATGCTGCAAGCCGATATCGACATGCTGCGCGTGGTGATGGTCGACGAGTGCGGCGCCTTCGAGCGCGTCCGACTGACAGAGGATGGCGACGGTCTCGATGGCCGCGCGGCCGATGTCGGGGTCTACGTCTGCGTCTGACTGGATGATACCGAGGAGGCCGCGCAGGGCGTGCGCGCCGATGAGCTCCTTGTGCGCCCTGGCGAGGCCCTTGAGAGATAGGACGGCCGCGCGTCGGTCGGCGAGGAGCGTCGAGGGCGACAGTCGGTCGCTCAGACGGGTGATGGTGTCTGCGGGGGTTTGTTGTACGCCGGTTGGTCCGCGGAGGGCGGTGTATGTTTGTTGGAAGAATTCCATCGCGGAGGCTGTCTATCGCAATCGACTTGCGACGCCCCCGACACAATATTCTTATCCCGTCGACCCGTCGACAGACGGGCTTCGTCGTCACCGCACCGCCCGCACACAGGGTCGGCCCGGCCCGGCCCGTCCGCTTAACAAAATTATGTAATGACGGGCCCGAACAGTGGCCGAATAACTTTGAAATTTGAACTCTCACTCTCATCTAGCCCTGCCCTTTCTTGGTATTCACGGGAATCCTGCTACAGTGCTCCAGCATCCGTCTCCTCTCTATTCTCTCACCTGTGACATGCCGCCATACTCCCAACACAACAGCGACATATTAGGAGTTATGAAATGCGATCACTCTCGAACTACATTGACATCCTCCGTGCCATTCATCCTTCCAAATCCAGAGATGGCTTGTATCATTCATTGTTTGCATGGCAGACGTTTTCCTGTGGCCGGTACCGAATGCATTTGCCAACCTCTGAATGTATTGCAGAACTGAACGGAAAGGGGGGTATATGTCGTATGTGGTCTTGCACATCTTGTGGGGTGCAAAGGCAAGGCACAGTGACTTGGGGTAATTTCAAAAATTGCCCCACGTTACAGTACCTATCTCATTTCACACGCAAGCAGAAGATAAGGCAAACTTTTGTAGTGAATGATCCGGGCCATGAACTCATCACACCCACTTAACTTTCAAGGACCACTATCCCCGATTAGCAATGACCTACTAGGTTACTTCTTTGTATGTATGTACCATACCACCCGCACCGCCATGATAACTTAAATTTGCACTCAGTAGCACCATCACAACATAATACCCACGAAGATGGAGACAAGAGCGGATTCAGTTGCCGGCACATTTCCCAATATCTCCAGTTTCAGTTAGCCTGTGTAGGATTCACTAGCACGTCGCGGAAAAATATGTTCCCGTAGATGGGTGATAGGGTTTATCACTGACACCCCCATGGCGATGATAGGGAGCTTTGGCTACGCTCAGCCAACTTTCTGGTTCACGCGTACCAGGGATACAGATGCAGTCAGGTGCCCTCAAGATCCCGCCGATGACGATTCTTGTGACTTAATATAGTCGGCAATGGAATCGTTTGTCTTCCACGCCACGTTTCTTTTCCCCCCTCCGGAACATCGGCCTCGCCACTGTTTATCATAAACAACTTCGAAGCATAATTATCTCTACTCCTGCATTCGCGCCACCACCCAATTCGTACTACTCGAGCGCCTCAAAAGACAACAGTGAGCCGTAACTCTCGTTAACACGGAGGCTTTTGAGGAAGAGGGTCCTTGAAAGAGACGTCCCGGACGAGACCCGTAGCTCGGTTATATTTTTATTGACGCAAGTGATCTCAGGCTGTCGAACGCTGACATACGTGTGTGTCCCTGAATGTTGAGTGGAAGTGCACGTCCAATTGTGACTGGCATCATACAGGTAGGCGATCCCTTCCGCGTGTCAAGTCGCCTTCTCCGGGGCCTTGAGATAGTCGTCGTGCTCCCAGAAGTCGGAGGATGCCACAGACTCCGAGTCTCCAGTCCAAAAGAAAGCTTTTAGTCACGTACACCCTAACCGGCCTAACCTCCCGAATTAATGCGCACCTGAGCATGCACGGGAGGAATGTTGTGCCTGTGCCGCTGTTGTGGCTTCAATGAATCATGGTCATGTGCATGTTCCAGCGCCACGGAAAACGCTTGTCCGAAATGCATAACCGCTTTAAGGTATACAATCCGGATAATGCCCTCGGAAAGATACTCCCATCAGTTTTCATGAATCCATCGCCCATGTCTTTTCAGCGCTCTGAAGGGTCTCCCACGTGGTTGTCCTCATCGCAATCATTGTTGGTTACCAAGGTGAGCAATGACGACTTGTGACTTCTTAACAATGAGAGCGGTACTTATTAAAGGGTACATGGAATGTACGGTGCAACCATCTCCCGGACCCGGCATGGAGATGCCAAAGAAATACGCCTTCGTTCAGGTCATGGTATGGAGCCAGAAAGTCTTCTCACCATAAACCCTCCCTGTACTGCTCGAACCACGGTTATCAGCAGGTACATCCCATGCATGAAAGTATGATGCGTCTGTCACGGTTTGCAACCACGTGATCAAACATGGGTGGTATGCTTGGCCGCCGGCGTACAAGCACGAAATGGCGTCCAGTATTCAAGGGGTCATACATCATTCTCTGGACTCTTCAGCTGATTTCCTGTCCGAGACGTGAAGCGAGGAAGCCTGAGGAAAAAAAACATGCTGGGCTTCACGCACCGCGAGACAAGCTCCCGTCCTCATATAACTGGGGTTCCTTTTCCCAGTCCACCAAGGACAGGAGCACCTTGGCCTTGACCCTGCCCGCAGAACCCTCCCAACACACGATGTCGTCGGAGTACAAGCTGCCAATCTGGCCGAAACCTCCCAAGCCCTCCCCACAGCTGAAGGTCGTGCTCGACTACTTCGACTGTCTCAGCAAATGGGACCTCGAGACACTCAGCCAGTATTCCACGTCCTATTTCACCCAGGAGACCTTGCCCGCGTCCTTACATATTGCGGCCCGGACCAAGAAGGAAGATATCGAATTTCTCCACCAGTTCCGGGACTCGTTGAATGGCGCTCCTCTCGAGGTGTGTACATAGACAGCATTCCTGCATCTGCTGACCGATTTGGAAAAGATTAACATACACGATGTCAACGAGAGCAAGGGAAAAATCTGGGTCCACGTACGTACCCTCCTTACTACCTGTGAGCGAGGTATCGCGTCATATTGACGGGGTCCGGCATTCGCGCAGCTCACGATGAAGACAGTCGGCGTCGAGTGCTTTTTCTTGTTCAAGTTTGGGGAGGAGCAAGACGAGAAGCTCATCATCAACGTCACCGAGTTCGTCGACAGCAAAGTGTTCGCTGGTTCGAGCGACGGCGGCGCCGGCGACACTATCGTTGGCAGTGATAGCGGCAGCGGCAGCAAGCAGCCCGAGACGCCCGTCGAAGCGCTTTCGAGTTCGGTCCGCAATTGCATCAAGGCGACGGGGCGGTGCTTCGTAGACTTCTTGCTCTTCGGGCCCAGGTGCCTCAAGTACGTCATCACCACGAGGGCGGGGCAGCAACAGGGTGCTACACCCCAGAAAGCCTGAACCAGAGTAGAGAGATGCCGTTTACCGTTCCCTCCACCTTGTGATGTATACCGTACTTGCGCTTGTTGCTTCTGCTTTGGCTACTCAGAAATCGTTGTTGTATCCCGATTACCGTACCATTTGTCCCCCCAAACGATGCGTCGATTAAAATTAAAGGTCTTGGTGAGCGATGATGATTCGCAAGGGTCCATGCAATGTCCCCGTCTTCCATGTGTCAGAGACCAGTGGCCGCTCGCGTTCCATAATGCGTTCTCCCCCCACCATGCGCGTGCTTTCAATTTTGCGCTGACCCGAACAAACAAAAAGACTCCAAGAACGGGCATGGAAAATCCATTGATACGGGGCATGGAAATCCCTGCTCCGTGGTTAGTATCGATATGAACCTTACGGAAAACGATTTCCGAGGGAACCCGCAAATATGATCCTGTCGGCGCCTCCCCCAAGACATGTTAACCATAGATGGCAGTATCGGTGCAAGTGGAAGATTTCAGTCAATTTACGGTTACGAGATACGCACTCCCTCGTAAGCGATGTCAGCCAGGCGGCCATTCAATCAGAAGTACGAGTGGTGGCAAAAAAAACTCTATGGGCGGGAAATAGAGAGCCGAAAGGTGAGAAGGGGGAAGGGGCGCATATAATCCGGCGGATTGGACGATTGTCAGTCGTTGGGGTGGATCGCGTTCGCAATTCGCAGTCCGATCGGCCACCGCTGCCCGTGGGAAATTGTAGAGCGGACTCTGAGCGCTCGGCTTAACCCCCGCATCAGCTTCGGCCGCGGGGATACTTAGTGCCCGGACGTTCCGGGTGCTCGGCGTCGAGAGGTTCGGTTCGGGATCGGGGATCTGGATAGTGATATGAAGTCATGGGCGATGGATGGACGGTACTCCATCTGATGCTGTGTGCCCTAGACCTAGACGTTGACTCGATTACCTCCGACGTCGGGGTGCCAATGGCGGGCCGTAATGACATGAGTGCGGCCGAACACCCCGATCCCAACCAAATAAAAAAATGAAACAAAAGGGCGAACCTCAACTGCCATCCGGCCGTGTGTCCAGGACAATTCGAAACGAGGATAGCAAGGATCGGAGTACGGTGTCAGCCGAATTGCCGATTTCGAAGGCACTGGTTCCGAAGTGGAAGCTGGGTTTGAGGGGGTTTCTGAAGGCCTTTTTTTCTTCTTCTTTGAAGCACGCCACGACAGAAGCCGCATACGCAACGCGGTGTCTCGAAGAACCGATGTCGATTGGAACACGCAGCTCGCAGGCACCTTACTCTGTATGGTCCAGGATCGTGCGTGATCTCCGGGTATTTCCCTGAAGAGTACGTAGAGTCCAAACAAGAAGTGAGGCTAGTGAGGTCCCAATGTCACATCGAGGTTATCCTTCCCGTCTTTCGTCACTGCACCGCGTTCTGAGATCTCATAGTAGTGGTGAGAGTAGGGAGAAGCGCCTAGGATTCGTGGACATCATGATACGGAGTTATCAGCGTTGTGGAGCAGCTGTTGCTGATTTGGATGGGCGGTCCCCGGCGAAGACTGATGTACTGGGAACGTAGATGATCGAACATACTGGGAGAAGCTGGAGGATGACGAGGGCAGCGACTTAGCAAGAAGTTTCAGAGGACTCGTTCAAGGAGAACTTACAATCCGCAAGACTGATCACGCAATCTCAGTCTGATGGAATTGAATTGACGACACCATTCCCTGTATGATCGGTAAAAGGCGCCTGCGATGGCTCGGGGCAAGATATTAGAAGCCGGCGCTTTGCGAACCCCGATAACTCGAAGGGCGAAGACAGAGTTTCTTCAATTCCTCAGTAAAATACCCTCGAGTATCTAGGATGCCTGGAAGCTAGTCCGTCTCACCACCCCATATGGGTTTCTGTCTAAAGATGGTCGTATGCACAATCTGCGCCGATATACGCTGGCACTATGTCGATTTAGTAGAAACGATCCAGGGTTGCTTGGCATCTGCCGCAAAAAGGACGCAAGCGTATACAATTGTGTCAGCGAAAATGACACAGGGATGACCTGAGGGATGTCGAATCGGACGTTTCTGGCTAGATCGGAAGTTCTGGCATGTTCGGAAACTTTGATCGAAGGGTACCCGATACCCGCGTGACAAGATAACGATGACCTCGCGGTTTTTGTAAGCTGTACTATGGGAACCTATGTAGGGAACGCCAGGCTCAGCTGCATGACGTTTCGCACTTACAGATAGGTCTAGACACCCTTGCAAACGCTGATACAGTATGCTGCCAAGACGCCAGCTGTCCAATACTTGGCGTTGGAACATGATGAGCAGTGAGCCTCGTGCTACGAAGTGAGACAGCCAGATAGGTGATGCCGACATTATTGACATCGAGATACCTTAAGCTCGTGATGAGGGGAGCGAATGCGGGCGTAAGCCAACAGGGACACAAGATTTGATGACGGTGGCGCATGAATTGGAAGGCGATGAGAAGTACGTAGGCTGGGGTCGAAAAAACGTTGGCTCTGAATGGAACCAACGTCACGGAGGGGACATATCGACAAGAGTAGTATCACCCAAAGGACCTGAGAATTCTGCATCAGAAGGTTAAGCCAAGGATATGGTAGGCAGATACAGTACAAGGCTAGCAGTCGGACTTAGTTGGGACAACATTGACGGGACCTGACGGAGTTCTAGTTCCATCATTGAGGCGATCCATACACGTACATAGCAGGGACATTCTCATACCATGCTACGGAGACATCGGGGCGGCGGTGGATTGAGTAACACGTCAAAGTGGACAGAGCCAACGACAATAGGAAAAAGATCAGGTCCTTGAAGCCTAATTGGCATGGTACGTGCATGGCTTCAGATTTCCTTATGCGCGTCTTAGAGCATTGCACATATCTCGGAGTGTCTCTTCTGATGGGGCATCAGTAACATATCCGTCAAATCATCGCGCGCGCCTCCGCCTCTGCATCGCACAAAAGCGATCTATAGAGCCCGGGAGCCCGGTGCCGCGTGATCGGTATACTTTCGGACCCTCCCTCCGTGCTTTACCGGACAAATAAGGTAGTGGCATCTCCAAAAATTAGTTGAACATAATGCGCGCAGATTGAACTGTACAGTACCTTTGTAAAGTCGCACGCCACCGAGTCGCAGGTTCGCCCACGCAACCTCCACCAGGACCCAGAAGCTCGTGTCAATACGTGCGTTCCAAACGGGAAACACGCATCGAACGCGTAGTGAGCCGAGTTGAAGCATCGTTCTGCTTCCCCACCGGACGAGGGACCGCGTGGTGCGCCGGTAACTGGACATCGGCCCGGGTGTTGCCGGGATGTGCGCCTCCGCAATGGAGCACGTCACACGTCACGCGTCACAAAGAAAGCCAAGAGACTCCAGACGGTCCAGCCATCAGTCAGAGAAGCTATCTTGAGGTTTCCCTATGTAGAAAGCCGAACAAAAGTTGAACCCGAAGAATTCAAAAACTCGGATTCGGACTCGGACTGGCAAAGGTCTCCTGTGATACTCTTCCAAGTAGTAAAGAAAGCAGTCATAAAGTAACTGGTAAGACAATGATCAAGTGCCGCGAGTCGAGTTGAGTTGAACAGGTGACAGTGGGCGGCGAAGAAGTACGGGAGCAATGTTAATGGGAGAAAGTGTGAAGAACAATAAACTGGACCAAAAGCGACTTTCTGGGCCAAGCTCCAAGAGAAGCAAGCGTTGGTGAAAGTTCCAAACTAAAAGAATTTGAAATTGGGGGAACAGCTGCGCCGCGTTTCGTTTCGTTTCGTTTCGACTCGCGTCAGAACAGGTGTCTGACGTACAATACAATCACAACTTTATGGAGCATCATAGACGCGTCGCCCACAAACAACACAGGAACGATCTCTCCCAGAGTCCCGGAATCTTTCTCGGGGGACGGCGTCCGGTGAAGTGGGATCACGTTCAGAGTAGGAATGCATTGGATTGGATCTCGCAAACTCTGGATGCCGCCAGCGTTCCCCGCCCCTCCTATAAATACAAATATAAATATCAATCCTCGTCCCAGGTTTTCCAGTTCCATTATCACGAGCAGCACCGATCATGGGAAACCACCACTCGCGGCCAGCCCCCACCGTGGACGCTGCTTCTGCGCGCCCTTTACATCCTCGATCGCTCAAACGTCTCAAATCAGCTCCGCAATCACTCAGGCCGTTACGTCCTCTCGACTCGCCTTCCATCTCGACTAGAAGCCCGTCACCTTCGATTAACAGCTTCTCGGAGAAGCAGATTGAAAGGGAGAAAGAAAACCTGCACCCCAATCGAAGGGGTCGGCCATGTGTCTGCATACCATCACCGTCGCCTCTGCCTCTGCCTCTGCCTCTGCCGCGCACTAGATCCATCCAGCCGGTCTCCGTTCCAGTGCTTACCCATGTCCTACTTCCCTCGCCTACTGCTGGTCTTCTTTCGGCACCCTCCTCGACACGGCTCAACTCTGAGTCTGATTTCGCTTACGTTCGCTTCCTCCATGATTATCCTCAATACGCTTCCAGTTGGCACGTCGATGCTCTCCGCCGCTCCGAGTACAGCCGCCTTGCGCCGGACGAGACATACGTAGACTACATGGGCGGCGCACTATACCCAGCTAGCCTCATCTCAGTCCACGCCGAATTCCTTCAAACTGCCGTCCTTGGAAATACCCACTCGGAGAGTCCAAGGTCCGTATTGTCATCCTATGCTCCGGCCGTGCAGTCCCCTTGCTCACTCTACTTGTAGTTCAAAATTATCTGCGGCACTTACCGCGACAGCTCGATCGGCCGTACTTTCTTTCTTTAACGCCCCGCCAGGGTCAACTGTCATCTTCACCGCCAACGCCAGCGCCGCGCTCAAGCTTGTCGGTGAAGCCTTCCCCTTCAGACCAGGGGTCGCGTTCATACTCCCCGAAGATGCTCACAACTCTGTGCATGGCATTCGCGAATTTGCGATGACAAAAGGCGCCCCGATTGTTTATCTTACCTCACCACAGCGTGGTGGCGTGCGCGTGAGAGAGGCATTTGTGGGTGCACTGATTTTTAATGGCGCATATAGCCCCTTTTGACGCGCATACATCCGACGTCTAGAATCTCATTGACAAGCATTGCCCCCCTGCGGGCACCCCCGCCCTATTCGCATACACAGGACAATCGAATATCACTAGCTCAAAGCCCCCACTTGCTGTCCTTGCGCATGCCTCTAGCCGTGGTTTTACCACGCTGCTTGATGCAGCAGCACTGGCACCCACCACACCGATTGATCTGACGCTTACCCCTGTCGACGCGGTGGCGGTCAGTTTCTACAAGATGTTCGGATTCCCCACAGGCATCGGCGCCCTTGTCCTCGCACCGGGGATCGGTGCCTGGCTCCGAGAGAAGCGGCCGTGGTTCGCCGGTGGCACTGTTGATGTCGTACAAGTCCCAGGCACAGCTGTCGGTCGCACCACAGCAATTGATGAGGCGTTCGAGGTCAGTGTCATCCACCGCCGCGGAATTAATGCGGGTGCCTGAAACAGAAATTCTATCAGGATGGGACGCTCAACTACACCCTTCTCCCGGCGGTGACGACTGGCCTTCGTCTCCTCGGTGCTTATCTACCTGCGTTACCAGGACGCATTGCCGCGCTCTCAGCTTCCTGCGTACGGCTCCTCGAAGAGCTTCGCTGGTCACGAAGCGGCACCCCTGCCGTACGTATCCTCTCGCGTATTCCGGGTGCGCCGCCCGAGCCTGGAGAGGCCGCACAAGGCGCAGGAGGCGTGGTCGCGTGCCTGATGTTTGACGTACGTGACCGAACCAACTCGTAAATGATTCGAGTTCCAGTTGTTCTGATTGAGCCACCAACCTTTTGAAATGCGCGATGTGCAGGCCAAGGGCGATCCCATCCCACTCTCCAAAGTGGCGGCCCATGCCGCCGCGAACGGCATCGCGTTGCGCACGGGGTGCATGTGCAACCCGGGCGGCGCGGCGGCCTTGCTCTCTCTTGGCAGTCTCATGGCCGTGCTCGGCAATGGCGACGTGAAACACCCGCCGACGCTACGCGCTCTTGAAGAGGCTGCCGGGCGGGAACTCGGCGTCGTGCGGATTAGTTTCGGGCTGGCGAGCTGTTGGACGGACGTGTGGCGCGTGCGGTGTTGGGTTGTCCAGGCACTTAATGAAGAATGGACGGTCAGGCCTCCAGTTCCGGTGCTGCGTTCTGATGGGGCTTACCTCGACCGTGACGTGGGGTTGGACGGCGGCGTCGTTGTAGGGAGGGCGATTTGAATGGGGCCGTTGTGGTGGTCTTCGTGGGATCTCGTTTTCGTGTTTGATGTCACGCCAGTGGCTATGTACACCTCTTATGAGTCAATCTTTTATTTATTAAAACACTTCTCTTCGGGACCCGCATCGATGCTGTATGAGTGATGATCCTCAAGCACGTTCGTCAAGACCAGCGCATCATATTAATCAGTACTAGTACCGGCACGGGCACGAGAATCATTAATATCGTAGCCCAATGTACAGAATGTGGTGGGTGGAGATGATTACACCCTGTGAGGGATAACGAATTGACTTAAAGGATGTGCCTAATTAGTACAATTAGTACTCGCTGTCAACATCAATCATCTGCATCAATGTTCGACAACACGTTCCCGAATCCCGACCGGTACCGACGGGGCTATGGCTCATGATCATGATCACAGTCAATATTAATGGCGCCCACAACAACCTACAAGAAGATGCCCAAAAATAGGGATCTGATGGATCAGGCGGATATGAAAAGCCGACTCGGAGAGTCGGAGTCGAGATGCGATGTGATCGAGTTGCTGTTCAAGCTTAGGAAACTCTCTACCATGAACGTGGAACATGATAGAGTCAGGCTTAATCGGGCTTTAATCAGGGCACAGGGCACAGCAGATGCCAGTGATCATCATACTGTAGACGGTACGACGGATATTAATATCATGGAACTGATGAAATCTATCTATCTTGGTACCCGTGACGCCGCATATTTTCAGGGGTTGAAGTTTTTGTTCGATTAAAAGTATCATGCCAGTTAGGACACTTGTTCTACTCGGTGGGATAGACAGATGGACAGATAGATGGACAGACAGATGGACCAGGCTTGCAGTGAGGAGTAAATGATTGATGTTGGGCGCATCTGTAATGAATCCCGCAGGCAGCATGTTATTTTATTAAATTACCATAACTCACCCAAGACGTTGGAGGCATATGCCCTTTTCTTATAGAGTTAAGTACGTTGACACTGAACAGGACATGCAAGGAACGGGAAAAAACGTTTTCGTTATGGCCGCGCCAGCACCGACTTGAATGAAACTTATGTAACCATCCACTACAGTAGGTTATGACAATCTGCTCTTGGGGGCATTTAGACCACCAAAGGTTTGGTTCCTTTGAGGGCAATCAGTGAAGACGCGCCGTTGAGCTGGCTTAACATGGGGATTGAACTCCAGTTATCTGGCTGGTCGTTCTGACCGATTTCCCCGTAAGACACAGGTTTCGGGAACATGAATGATCAGTGACCTGACCAACTTCGTCCTCGCTTC
>Ga0137397_10002218_pt1 | contig 13620 bp, 9 predicted proteins | sample czorhiz116metaG_FD_106658 | JGI IMG/M metagenome (GOLD analysis project Ga0137397, IMG submission 106658) | Vadose zone soil microbial communities from Angelo Coast Range Reserve, California, USA - czorhiz1.16 metaG | ecosystem: Environmental > Terrestrial > Soil > Vadose zone | place: USA... | reverse complement strand
GGAGGCGTGCTTCTTCGAGCACATCCTGTCGCCCGTGATGACCGACTCGATCTGCGGCTTCCTCAACCACCCGCCGGCCTGCCCGCACGGCAAGCCGATCCCGCGCGGCGACTGCTGCGCCGCGGGCCGGGGAGCGACCGGATGACACGGCGGCGGACCCGCGCGGGTCCGCGCCCCATCAGGCGATCTGCGCCCCCTTCTCCAGGAGAATCACGACCATCAGGTCGTTCTTGCTGTTGGCCGCCAGCGCCAGCGGCGTGAAGCCGCTGCCGTCCTTGGCGTTCACGTCGGCGCCGTGTGCGATGAGGATCTCCGCGACTCCGACCTGCATGTTGGCGGCCGCCGCGTGCAGCGGCGTGTTCTCCTTGGCGAACCGCGTGCTCTTCGAGCGCGCGTTGACGTCGGCGCCGCGCGCCAGCAGGAGGTTCGCCACGTCCCCGTGGCCGAAGAAGGAGGCGAGGTGGAGCGCGGTCCAGCCGTCATGGCTGTACGCGTTCACGAGGGCGGGCTCGTCCGAGAGACGTTCCACGACGCGCTCGACGAGCCCCAGGGCCGAGGCCTCGAACAGGCTCACGCCGGCCCCTTTCTCGATCAACAGGTTGAAGAGGTCCCGCCGCCCCATGTAGGCCGCCGTCATCAGGAGCGAGTCGCCGTTCTCGTTGCGGGCGTTGGCGAGGTCCGGGTGCTCGCCCAGCAGGCGCCTGAACGTCCCGGTGTCGCCGGTGACCAGGGCGCCGAAGATCTCGATCTCGGGTTGCATCGCGTCTCCCTCCAGGGGGGGCGCATTATAGCCCGGGTGGTAGACTCGTCACCGTGACCCGGACCAGGACCGGTTCTCCCGTATCGGACGCCGACCCGCGCGTCGCCGACATCCTGCGGCGCTGGGGGTACCTCGCCGCCGACCTGGACCCGCTCGGCCGGCTGGCGCCTTTCCATCATCCCGAGCTGGACGAGGCGCTGCGGCTGGCGGAGAGGGGCGGCGAGGCAAGGCACCTGCGATCGATCTACTGCGGACCGATCGGCGCCGATTTCATGCGTCTGCCGTATCCCGATCGCTGCCGCTTCATCGCCGAGCGGATGGAGGCGCCGCCCACCGCGGCGGACCGGAAGCGTCTGCTGCGGCGCCTGGCGGAGGCGGATCTCTTCGAGCGCTTCCTGCACGCCCGCTACGTCGGGACCAAGCGATACTCCCTGGAAGGAGCGGCGTCGCTCCTCCCCCTCCTGGACGCCGTCCTGGACGCCGCGGCCGAAGCGGGCGCCGTGATCGCGCTCATCGGCATGAGCCATCGCGGCCGGCTGAACGTGATGGCGAACGTCGTCGGCGTCCCCCCCTCGTGCCTGTTCGCGCAGTTCGAGGACATCGCTCCCGAGAGCGTCCAGGGAAGCGGCGACGTGCGCTATCACCTGGGGGCGACCGGGAGCTACCGCGGGACCGCGGGCCGGGACCTGGACGTCCACCTGGTGTCGAACGCCAGCCACCTGGAGGCGGTCGATCCGGTCGTGATGGGGCGCGCGCGGGCGCGGCAGGAGAGGCTGGCCGCGACCGGCCCCCGGAGCACCGTGGAGCCGCGCGCCGGTATCGTGCCGATCGTGCTGCACGGCGACGCCGCATTCGCGGGGCAGGGGATCGCGGCCGAGACCCTGAATCTGTCCGAGATTCCGGGGTTCACGGTCGGAGGGACGGTGCACGTCGTGATCAACAACCTGATCGGCTTCACGACCGAGCCGCGCTTCCTGCAGTCGACGCGCTTCGCGGCCGACGTGGCGCGCCGGCTGGACGCTCCGATCCTGCACGTCAACGGCTTCGACCCGGAGGCGGCGGCGCGGGCCGGCCGCCTGGCGCTCGAGTACCGCGCGAGGTTCCACACCGACGTGGTGGTCGACCTGATCGGCTTCCGCCGCTACGGTCACAGCGAGGTGGACGACCCGACCACGAGCCAGCCGCTCCTCTACAGGACGATCCAGGATCTTCCGATGCTCTGGCAGACGTACGCGGAGCGGATCGGCGCCTCACGGGACGAGACGGAGGGCCTGGAGCGCGAGATCAACACGCGGCTGCAGGCCGAGCTGGACCGGGGCCGGACCATGACCAAGGTCCCGCCGATGCGGACGCTGCCGAAGTACTGGGACGGCTACACGGGCGGGCGCTACGACGAGACGCTCGAGGTGGACACCGCCGTGCCGGCCGGCAGGCTCGAGGAGATCGCACGCCTCATCACCACGCTCCCCGCGGGCTTCCACGCGCACGCGAAGGTCGCGCGCGGTCTCGAGCAGCGTCTGGAGATGGGGCGCGGCCGCCGGCCGGTGGACTTCGGCATGGCCGAGGCGCTCGCCTTCGGCTCGCTCCTCGTCGAGGGGACGCCGGTCCGCCTGAGCGGCCAGGACAGCCGGCGCGGCACCTTCAACCAGAGACACGCGGTCCTGGTCGACACCGAGACCGGGGCCGAGCACTACCCGCTGGCGCACGTCGGGGAGGGACAGGCCCGCTTCGCGATCTACGACACACCGCTGTCGGAGGCCGCCCCTCTCGGGTTCGAGTACGGGTTCAGCCGCGACTCGCCCGAGACCCTCGTCCTGTGGGAGGCGCAGTTCGGGGACTTCGCCAACAACGCCCAGGTCATCATCGACCAGTTCCTGGCGGCGGGAGAGGACAAGTGGGGGCTCCTGTCCGGCCTCGTCCTCCTCCTGCCGCACGGCTACGAGGGACAGGGGGCGGAGCACTCGAGCGCCCGGCTGGAACGCTTCCTCCATCTCGCCGCCGAGGACAACATCCAGGTCTGCCAGCCGACGAGCGCGGCGCAGTATTTCCATCTGCTGCGCCGGCAGGCCCGACGACGCTGGCGCAAGCCGCTCGTGGTGCTCACCCCCAAGGGGATGCTGCGCGCCCCGGCGTCGTCGTCGCCGATCGCGGACTTCACGACAGGGCGGTTCCGCGCGGTGATCCCCGACGAGACGATCGTGGAGGCAGCCCGCGTCCTCCTGTGCTCCGGCAAGATCGCGCACGAGCTCAAAGCGGAGCGCGACAGGCGCCACGACACGCGCACCGGCATCGTGCGCCTCGAGCAGCTCTACCCGTTTCCGAGGGCGGCGATCGCCGCGCTGCTCGAGGCCTGCCCGGCCGCGACCGAGATCGTCTGGGTGCAGGAGGAGCCGCGCAACATGGGGGCGCTCGATTTCGTGCGCAAGCACCTGCAGGGTCTTCTCGGCGACCGCCACCTCGCCTCGGTCAGCCGCGCCGAGAGCGCCAGCCCCGCCACCGGCTCGGCGCGCGCGCACATGCTGGAGCAGCAGGCGGTCATCCAGTTCGCGCTGCAGCGCACGCCGTCGGCCCCCGGCGACTGAAGTCCCGCGTCAAAACCCAATCTTAAGACCGGCTTCGATGGTGCGTGGCGGGCCGGCCTGACCGATCGCCCGGCCGAAGTCGGGCGAGATCACCCGCCCCTCGATCGGCCCGCCGTTGAACCTCCCCAGAAGATTGAAGACCTGGATGTAGAGCGCGCCGGCGGCGTTGCGGTCGCCCCACGCGAACGGCCGGGTCAGGCGCAGATCGACCTGGGCGAGCCAGGGGGCGTCCGGGATCGAGGTCAGGAGCGGCAGAGGTGCGAGACCGACCTCCTGCCGCAGGATGTTGGCCTTCTGGCGCACCGTGTTGATCGGATCGAGCGGTGTCGAGCTGCCGGTGTTGCGGCGGACGCCCGGAGGTCTGTCGCTCGTAACGCCGTCCTGGTTCTCGTCCCGGCCGGTCGTGACGTTGAAGGGAGTGGGGGAGGCGATCTGGATCGTCCCCGAGGCGCGCAGGCCGAGCCACGGCAGGGGAGCCTCCCCCACGAACACGAAGCGGTGGCGCCGGTCCGAGTCGCTCAGCCCCCGCTCGGCCGTGATGTTGCTCGAATCGGGGGGCAGGGAGATGCCCCCCTTCAGCGGATCCGGCCCGAGGTCCTCGGCGCGCGACAGAGTGTAGCCGGCGGAGTACCAGACGTTCTCACCGCGGTGCTGGTAGGAGAGGCTCAGGCCGCTGTACCACGATCGCCCCTCCGTGACGATGGCGGCGATCGATCCGACCGTGCCGTCGGGATGCACGGGAGCGAGCCCCGGGGGCTGAGGAATCGGCGGGTTGAGGTCGCGCAGCAGCGCCAGGTGGTAGCCGAGCACGCGCGTGGCGTCCACCTCGACGGCCCCGCGCTCACCGGCGCGCCACTCGGCCCCCAGGTTGTATTGCGCGGTGTACGGCGTGTCGAGCCTCGTGCCGGTGGAGAAGCGCAGGATGAGCTCGGGAGGGAAGACGAGCCCCGCCTTGATGGCGTCGATGCCGACCTGCTCGACCAGGTTCTCGGTGATCTCGAGCGCCGTCCCCTGGGGGAAGAGCAGGCCGATCTGGGTGCCGGAGGTGATCGCCGCCACCGAAGGGAAGCCCAGGACCAGCTTGTCGTAGAAGATCCCGGCGCCGCCGCGGATCACCATCGGACCGTCGGTCTTCGGCGTGATCGCGAAACCCAGGCGCGGCGCGATGTTGTCGGTGTCGGGGTGGGCGCCGCCGTTCTCGAAGATCGACGGCACCGAGGTGTCCGCGGGCAGGCGGAAGGTGCTCAGGTCGTAGCGCAGACCGTAGTCGAGGACCAGGTGGTTCCCGGCCCGCCACGAGTCCTGCGCGAACAGCCCGTAACGGGTGTCGTTCAGGACGGCGGACGGCTCCCCTTCGATGAGCTGGAAGAACTCCGGGTACGTGCGGATCAGCCCGGGCTCGTCGATCACACCGTCCCCGTCGTCGTCCACGCCCGGGTTGCCATCGCAGGGGATGGGGTTGTCGCCGTACGTCGCGACGTCGGATGCGTTCAGGTCGCCGCAATCCCCCGGCTCGAACGGCGCGTCGGTCTCGTAGAGAAAGTTGCCGTTCGGATTGAAGCGCGTCCGGATGCGCGTGCGCGAGCGGATGACATCGACGCCGAGCTTCAGGGAGTGCGGACCCCGGGTCCAGGTGACGTCGTCGACGAGCTGGACGCGGTCCTCGTCCCGCAGCTGTCGATTGAGATTGTTGCCGCCGAAGCTTCCCGACGGCCGGTCGACGCCCGGACGGCTGGAGTTCGCGAACTGATCGAACCCGGAGGTGCCGACGATCAGGCGGGCCTCGTTGAGCAGCGCCGGCGTCAGGACGGTGTTCAGGGAGGCGGCGAGCTGCACGTCCCGCTCGTCCAGCTGGAAGCCGGTCTCCGGAGTGCTGGTCCCTCCAACGTTCATGTCGCTGGTGGACCGCCTGTCCCCGGAGAGGCGCATCATCAGGGTCTGCGCGCCGGGAAGGTTGAAATCGGTCCGCAGGAAGAAATTGTCGTCACGGTTGGGGGCCGTGACGAATCCGCCCGCGACACCGTTGCGGTCCACACCGGTGAACGGCACGATGGTGTCCTCTCCCAGGTGCTCGTAGGCCACGAAATAGAACGCCTTGTCGCGTCGCAGCGGGCCGCCGAGACTGAACCCGGTCTGCAGGCGCGACGGCGTGTCGTCGATGGCGCCCGCGCCCGGCAGCGACGAGACGAATTCCCCCGCGGCGTTCACGTGGCGGCTCACCCCCTGCACGAAGGCGGTCCCCTGCGGGTCGTTCGTCCCCTGCTGGGTGATGATGTTGATGATGCCGCCCGAGGCGCGCCCGAACTCCGGCATGAACTGGTGCTTCAGGACCACCGCCTCCTTGATCACCTGCTGCGAAAAGAAAGCGTTCAGGGAGGTGCCGGAGGTCAAGTCGTTGTTGTCGAACCCGTCGACCAGGAAGGAGTTGGCCCGCGCCGACTGGCCGTTCAGCACCATGACCGCGGAACGCTCGCCGAAGAACCCGCCCGGGGGCGACGGCAGGACCGCGGGATCGATGAGCGCCAGGTCGGTGAAGCTCCGGCCGTTCAGGGGGAGGTCGTCGATCTGCTTCGACTGAAGGCGCAGCTCTTCATCGGTCCTGGCCGGGTCGACGAGCGGTGTGTCGGCGCGGACCGTGACGCTTTCGGTGAGCGATGAGCCGACCTCGAAATCGAGCGTCAGCACCTGCTGCAGGTGCAGCGCGATATTCCTCGGCTCGCTGGCGAGAGCATCGCCGAGGTGCGCCACGACCGTCCAGTCGCCGGGGGCGAGGAGCTCGATGCGGTAGCGCCCGTCGGGGCCGCAGGGGACCGCCCGCTCGATCCCGGTCGCGACGGAGCGCGCCACGACCACGGCCCCCGGCGCCGGCAGGCCGTCGCGCGTGCGCACGGCCCCGGTGATCGAGGCGCTCGTCGATTGCGCGCGTGCCGAGGAGGTTGCGACCAGCAGCAGGACGGCGAGCGCTATCGGCGGGAGGCCGGACGGTCGCCGGGCGGGTCTCACCGTCCGTAGGCGCCCCACGGGCCGGTGCCGCCGGTGCCGCGCGCCACGACCAGGAAGTAGCCGAACGGCGCGCTCCCCGTGAAACAGGTCCCGGTGCCGGTGTCGGCCAGGACGGAGAAATTGCCGGCGGCCGTGGGGGATGGAGCGGAGAGGATTTCATACCCCTGGAGGCAGGGGTCGGACACCGGATTCCAGCAGAACGTGATCGCGCCGCCCGTCGCCGTCTGGAGCGTGAGGTTCGTGACCTCGGTCGTCGGGATGCAGGTCCCGCCGGACGTGGTCGCCTGCACCTCGATCGGGTAGACGAACGCCGGGTCGCCGGACACCTGCGTCGGGTAGAGCAGACTCTCGTACGTCGTCGTCACGCCGGTCGAGGGGTCCCGGTAGGCGGACAGCGACGTCACCGTGACGTAGTACGTGGTGCCGGCGGAGAGCCCCGAGATGGTCGCGGTGGTGCCGGCCAGGGCGATCTGCCCGGGGTTCCGCGTCGAGTCGAAGGCGTACGGGCCTCCCGAGCCGGAGGTGGTCCCCCAGTACACCTTGTAGCCGCTGATCCGGTGGGTGTCGCGCCCCGGGTCCCATGTGATCGAAGCGGTCGTGTCGGTCGTGCCGTTCACGGTCATGCTCAGCGGGGGAAAGAGACCGAAGATGAAGTCGGTCCCCGCCACGCTGGTGAAGGAGGTGCCGTCGGCGGCGTTCTGCACCGAGGTGAGGCGGGCCACCGTGCCGATCACCGGCACCTGCCACAGGTAGACGAACGTGCGCACTTCGTCCGCCTTGAGGAACGACGCGCAGCTCGAGCCGATGTAGACGCAGAAGTCGGCGACCGTCTTCACGAGGAGCGCGTTGAACGTGTGACCCGAGGGGAGCGTGACCACGCCCCCCTTGAGCACCTGCCCGGACTGCGTGCCGGTGTGCGTGCCGACCGTGCCGGTGCATCCTTTTGTCCAGAGCTTCGGGACGATGCCGCCGACGCCGCACACCGCGTTGAAGATGTTCTGCTCGCAGTTGAACGGGCCGCCGACCCAGGCCGCGTCTCCCGGCTGCATGAACCAGCCGAGGGGATCCTGGTCGGGAAAACGCCAGATCGGCACCGGCGTGCGGGCGACACCGTCGTCGTTGACGTAGCAGAATCGACTCTCGCCGTTCGGCGCGGCGGCGTTCGACCCCTCGAACTGCGAGCCGCCGCGCAGCCAGACCGTCACGTCGGAGGCCCGCGTCTCGCGCTCGGTCACCGCGTTGGTCTTGCTGAGAGTGCCGCCGTTCGGGGTGAGGTCCTCGCGGCTCAGGATCCGGTTCGGAAAGAGGCCGCCGGGGTTGTAGCCGCACTGGGTGGAGTTGCAGGTCTCGGCCGCCGTCACCGGCACGCCGGTCGAGACGTCCTCCCCCGCGCCCGAGGTGTTGGCCGAGAAATCCCACGCGTTGGCCGCGATCAGGTCCCCCATGGTCGCGTACCCCTGCGGCGTCATCGAGGCGATCGTCGTGCCCGCCCCCTTGTCCCAGCCGTAGGAGATGCCGCTGAACGCCGGCGTGTCGAGCTGCTCCACGTAGATCTTCAGCGTCGCGGCGCCGGCCAGGACCCGCTCGACGACCACCGCCTCGGTGATCGCGCCCCCGCCGGAGGCGGCCGTCGAACGGACGATCTCCGCCATGACACCGGCGCGCGGATCGATGAAGCGGTGCATCACCCTCTCGGGGACCGGACCACGGCCACCGCCGGCGTAGCGCGACAGGAGCGCCCGCTGCAGGACGACCTCGCGCGGACCTGAGGGGAGATCGAGCCAGCCGATCCCGACGATGGCCACTTCGGCGCGCACGCTCTCCTGGCGCCCGTCCCGCTCCTCGCTGAACTCGAGCACGCTCCGCGAACCGGGGCGGAGCAGCTCGGGGAAATGATCGGGGAAGAGCCAGCGGCGCGCGGCCGCGGCCCCCTCGACGGCCTCACGGTCATCTTTATAGGCGACCCTGGAGAGCTCCGAGCCCGCCGACGCATCCTGAAGGATGATCCCGTCGGCCGTCTCGGAGAACGACCGGACGAACGTCCTCGCGAGCGGGACCGTTTTCAGGTCCCAACGGCTCCTCCCCTCGGGCGACATGAGGTCTCCGGGAAGGCGCGCGGAGAGATCGACCACCCCCAGCCTGACCTGGCGCGTCGGGGGGGGTGTGGCCGCATCGGCGGCGAAGGCCGCACCGGCCAGGTTCACGGCCGCGAAGGCCCAGAGCAACGATTTGGTTGTCCGCATGCGTACCTCTTTACCTCAGACCGGCCGTGTCACGCAAGGGACTCAACGGTCGCCGAGCCCCCTCTCGGCCTCGGCCACCCAGTCCGGGGCGTCCCTGTCCCCCCGATCCGTCATCTCCCGGGCGAGAGCCAGCGCGCGCCCATACGCCGCGCGGCTCCCCTGCGCGTCGCCCGTGGCCCGGAGCGCCTCGGCGAGGGCCAGCTGGTTCGGCGGATGGCCGGGGCGCCGCGCGACGGCCGCGCGCGCATGTTCCAGGCCGACTTCCGGATCGCCCGGCCCGGCCGGCCATCCCGGGGCGCGAAGATACAGAAGAGCCAGCGCCCGGTCCGGCCCGGCCTCGTCGATCTCGGGGGCGTTCCGCAGGGCCTTCTCGAACGCCCGTTCGATCTCCGGCAGGGCGGACAGGCCGGTCGACGGTCTCTCGCGCGCCTGCACGCCGAGGGCGGCGGCAAGCCAGTAGTCGCAGGCCGGATCCGCCGGCCTCCTCCGGGTGCACCACTGCGCCGCCTCGACCGCGGCGGCGGCCGCCCGCCCGCGGGGGCCGGGGTCGCTCTCGTGATCGGTCAGCCAGACATCGGCGCGCACCGCCCCTAGAAGCGCCGCGATCGGCGCGTCATCGGCCGCGGCGGCGCGCAGGTAAAGCCCCGCCGCGGTGCCCGCCTTCTCGACGTCGCGCTCGGCGAACAGCGCCTCGGCCCGTGACAGGAGCTCCGCCGCTTCCGCGAGGTCGGCGGCAGGAGCGCCGCCGGCCAGCTCGACGATCGGCCGCGGCTCCCGCAGTGCGGCGGCACATCCCGTGGCGAGGAGTCCCAGCAGGATCGCCGCCGCGGGAGTCCGGCGTTCCTCGATCACCGGTCGGTCTTGCCCGCCGGAGTGCCCGCCGGGGCGGCGGGCCTCCCCGCCGCAGCGAACAGGCGCCGGGCGGCGTCGAGCGACATCGTGTCGACCGGCTCGAAGCGGGTCATCCGCATCGTCTTCAGGATCTCGGCGCGCGCGGGATCGGTGTGCAGCTTCTCCAGTCCACGGACCATCCTCTCGGACCGCCGCGGCTGAAGCCGGCCGCCGACGGTGCACAGGAGAGTCCGCGGCATCAGAGCGGAGCGCGCCACGATCTCGAGGTCCTCCGCGAACGGCAGGGTCGCGAGCGCCCGGGTCTGCGCGTCGTCGAGGACCACGGCGATCAAAGCACCCGACGCCGCGCGCCGCAGCGCCGACAGGACGTTGGCGGTGGAGGTGACGCGGGCGGTCGGGGGGAGCGGTCCAAACTCTCCCAGGACCGGGCCGCGGATGAACTCCGGCGAGTAGCCGGCCACCCCGGTGATCTCGAAGCCGTCGAGCGCGGCCGAAGATGGTACCCTGCCCCGGCGGGCCGCCAGGCTCCAGACGGCGAGAGCGCCCGAGTCCTCCGCGACCTGGAGCCTCGCCTGGAGCCCCATCTCTTTCTCGTGCTGAAGAAAGAAGGGGAGCGACACGAGAGCGAGCGCCGCGTCGTTTCTGGCCAGGCGCCGCAGCCCCCCCTCGGCCGTCTCGAAGTAGACGGCATGCAGGCTGCCGGCAGGCCACTCGGCGGCGTCGGAGGCGGCTTTCGCGAACAGGTCCATCGTGGGCTGCGCCGAGGCGGTATCGCCGGGGTAGCCGGGGGCGCAGACGACGAGCTCCTTCGACGCATCCGAGCCGGTCGCGGCGGAAGGGGGCGGGGCCGGCGCGAGGAGGAGGATGAGCGGGATGACGGGCATCCGCGGCACGGTGGAGATCTCCGCTTGAGCCGAAGAGGATACTCCAGAACGGGGAGCCTTCTCGCGAGCCTCGTGATCGTGGCGGCTGCGGCGGCTCCGGCGCCCGGCGCTCCCGAGGGGAGGCCGAGTGCCGGAGCGACTGCACCCCTGCTCCGCATCGAGGTCGGCGACTGTGTCCTGGAGGCGCCTGCCTCGGAGCGGGGCAGGCTCGAGGGGCTGGCGCGCGACGCCCGCACGCTCCTGCCGCGGGTCGAGCAGGAGCTGGGAGTGCGCGCGGCGGCGCCCTATCGGATCACGCTGATCCCCGTCGGCCCCGCGATGGACCCGGCCGTGCGCGCCGTCGATGCGCAGGCGCCGCCGTGGGCGGCCGGCTTCATCGTTCCGGCGGCGCGCGCCGGCGCGATCCGGGTGGCGGAGGCGGACCGCTATCCGTACGCCGATCTCTCGTCGGTCCTGGCCCACGAGGCGACGCACATGCTTCTGTACGATGCCGCTGGACCAGGTCTGCCGCGCTGGTTCGGCGAGGGGGTCGCGACCGGCATCGAGCGCTCCTGGGGGATGCGCGACGTGCTGGTGTACTCGTCGTCGGTCCTGACCGGTCGCCTGCCCCCCCTGGCCGAGCTCGACGCCGCCTTCGACGCCTCGGACGACAGGGCCCGCGCGGCCTACGCCGCCTCGTTCGATTTTCTCCTGTGGACAGTGAAAACCTACGGCCAGTCGGTCGTGCGCGACATCGTGCGCGAGGCCAGGGTCCGCCCGTTCCCCGAGGCCTGGCAGGCGGCGACCGGCGTGCCGCTCGACCGATCGGAGACCGACTGGCGGCGCGGCAGCCTCCTGCTCTACCGCTGGGTCCCCGCCCTGACCGGGACGACGGCGCTGTGGACCGGGATCACGCTTCTCGCCCTCCTCGCCGGCGCCCGGCGCCGGGCACGCACGCGCCGCATCCTCGAGGCGTGGCAGGCCGAGGAGGAGCCGGCGCCGCCGGAGGAGACCGTCCACTGATGTCCCGGCCGAAGCGCGGCAACCGTCTCTTCGAGGTCCGCCCCTCGCCGATCCAGGGGCTGGGGGGATTCGCGGCACGCCTCATACCGCGCGGCACGCGCGTCGTCGAGTACACGGGGGAGAGGATCACGCACGCCGAGGCCGACGCGCGCTACGACGACGCCGGCATGCGGCGTCATCACACCTTCCTGTTCACCGTCGACCGGGACACCGTCATCGACGCGGCGGCCGGCGGCGGCCCCGCCCGCTACCTCAACCACGCGTGCGAGCCGAACTGCGCCCCGGTCATCGAGGCCGGCCGCGTGTTCATCACGGCGCTCCGGGACATCCCGGCCGGTGTGGAGCTGACCTACGACTACGCGTACGCGCGCGAAGGGGGCTCGGACGAGGATCACCCCGAACGCTACGCCTGCCGCTGCGGCGCCGCGCGCTGCCGCGGCACGCTCCTGTCACAGCGACTCAGGCGCCCGCGAGCCGCCGGGCCTCCTCCCGCAGGGCGGTGACCGCGTCGCGCACGCGATCGGCGTGGGTGCGGAAGCTCAGGACGCAGATGCGCAGGACGTAGCGCCCGCCGATGGTGCTGCTCGACAGGAACACGCGGCGCCGGGAGTTGACCCGGCGCAGGACCTCGGCGCCGAAGAGGTCCGGGTCGCCGGCGGGCGGGCGGGCCCTGAAGGCGACGATCGAGAGCTGGGGCTCGTCCAGCATCTCGAACAGCGGATCGTCCTTCAGCGCGTCGTGGGCCAGGATCGCCAGGTCCAGCTTCTCCTGGATCTGATCGCGGAACGCCTGCACGCCGTGCAGCATGATCGGCAGCCACAGGCGCAGTCCGCGGAAGTCGCGCGACAGCTCGGGGGAGAGGTCGGTGAAGTTGGGCGCCCCCGGGTCCGCGCTCACGTCCTGCAGGTAGCCGGCCTCCATCCGGTGCGCCCGCCGCAGCGTCTCCGGGTCGCGCACCAGGAGGCAGCCGGTCCCGTACGGCAGGAACAGCCCCTTGTGAGGGTCGAGGGTGATCGAGTCGCAGCGCTCGATCCCTCTCATGCGCGCCGCCCCCTCGGGGACTAGGCGGAAGAAGCCGCCGTACGCCGCGTCGGCGTGCGTCCACAAGCCGTGATGGCGCGCGATGTCGAGAATCTCCGGCAGCGGATCGATGGCGCCGGTGTTGGTCGTCCCGACGTTGGCGACGACGAAGAACGGCCGGCGTCCCGCGGCGCGGTCCTCCTCGATGGCGGCCTCCAGACGGTCCGGCCGCAGCCGGAAACGCCCGTCCACCGGGATGCGCCGGACGTTCCGATCGGGAAAGCCGGCGATGCGGGCCGCCTTGAGGACCGACAGGTGCGTCTCGTCCGACAGGTAGATCGTCCCGCCGAGGAAGTCCTCCGGCAGCCTCGCCGCGCGCGCCGTCACCAGGGCCACGAGGTTGGACAGGGAGCCGCCGGACGTCAGGATCCCTCCGGACGCCGGCGGGTATCCCATGAGCCCTGCGAGCCAGGAGATCGTCTGCGCCTCGATGCGCGCCAGGGCGGGGGCCGCCGCCGCGACCCCCACGAAGCGGTTCACGGACGTGGCGACGAAGTCCGCGATCGCCGCCGACGGGATGCCGCCCCCCGGGATGAACGCCAGGTATCCAGGGCCGGCGGTCGTGAACGACTTCAGGACGGCCGGCCCGAGCCTCGCGAGGATCGCCTCGATGGGGCGACCCTGGTCGGGGGCCGGCTCGTCGAAGGTCGAGGCGAGCTCGGCCGCGCCATCGACGTCGAACGACGGCTGCTCCGGCAGCGAGTCGATGTGCGCGACCACGTAGGCGGCGCAGGCGTCGATGAGACGGCGCAGATCGCCCGACACCGGCTCGAGGGGCCACCTTGGCTTCCTGGGGTCGCGCATGGGGCGCGATCATACAGGAGGGGGGCGGGCCCGGGAGCGGGTCTCACGGGACCGCAATCAAAGGGATCCCTGGACCACATTCTGAAGTATGATCCGCGCTCGGGGTCATAACCGCTCGTGTCCTGTGGAGGCACTATGAAGAAACTGGCCGCTGTGGTTTGCGCAGTATTCGTCGCCGCCCTCGTCCTTGGGGTGGTTTCGCCGGCCCTCGCCGCCGGCAAGACACACCAGGTGAAGGCGACCGTCGTGTCCATCGACATGGAAGGGAAGACCATCACCATCAAGGACGAGAAGGGGGAACAGAAGACCGCCCCGGTGATGGACAAGGCCGTCGATGAGCTCAAGAACTTCAAGGCCGGCGACAAGGTCACGCTGACCTGCCATGACAACGAGAAGGGCGAGCACGAAGG